>ERZ1673696.504-NODE-504-length-40697-cov-6.186679_pt1 | contig 40697 bp, 43 predicted proteins | sample MGYA00580226_ERZ1673696 | MGnify/ENA primary metagenome ERZ1673696 (study PRJEB41218, sample SAMN15661743) | gut metagenome | host: Homo sapiens | place: Canada: London | collected 2015-08-20/2019-03-30 | study: EMG produced TPA metagenomics assembly of... | reverse complement strand
CCTGTTTCGGTTGTGGTAGGCTCCTTTGTTATCGTCCAATCACCGAAAGTATGGTTGCCCACTTCAGTTTTCTCGCCGCAGCGGCATTCCTTCCAGTGCTGGGTTTCATCCTTCTGCCAGTCGCCGTAGCTGTGCTCATGTTCAAGCATCGGAATGGTTTCGGTCTGAACATGGTCGCAGACCGTGCAGTCACGTGCTTTGGAGCCTTCTTCGGTCTCGGTGGCCGGCTTCGTCACTCTCCATTCGCCGTAGGCATGGTTTGCCACATTGAGCTTTTCACCGCAGGAGCATTCCTGCCAGTGCTGGGTTTCGTCATATTTCCATGCTTCATCGTGAACATCGTGCGTATGAACCGGCAGCGTCTCTGTCTGCGTATATTTGCAGATGGAGCAGGTACGTTCTCTGGAACCTGTTTCGGTTGTGGTAGGCTCCTTTGTTATCGTCCAATCACCGAAAGTATGGTCGGCTACAGTATCTTGATTAACTTCTTTGCAGTAGTAGCATACCTTCCAGTGTGTAGTCGAACCGCTACTCCAGTCGTCGGTATAGTAATGTTGGTGTTCCCTGTATCTATCAATCTGCTCATAGCCGCAGGTAAGGCACCGCCTTTCACATACGTCATACTTCGTATCTACATCATAATAGATCAGCTCCCATTCGCCGAAGTTATGGGGGCTCTCTTCAGATTTCTCTCCGCAGCTGCATTCTTTCCAATGCTGGGTTCCATTATTTTTCCAGCCGCCGAAGCTGTGTTCATGGGGGGGAGTAGGCCCCTCTCCGCCGCCCGACCCCGCCTTGGTCGCCCAGGGGCCCCATTCGCCGACGTCCGCCACCATATACTGGCCGTCCGGGTCGCCCACGATCATGATCCATCTGGCACGCACCCGTATGGTGTACTCTTCCTGCGGCCGCGTCACCACGTCGTTTGTGAAAAACAAATAGGTGTCGATTTCCACTGCCTTGGACTCGACCACATCGTCGCCCAGCAGCAGCTGCGCCTCGTATTCAAAGCTGTCGCCGGAGGCCGCTCCCGCCGGCCGATCCCACTGCACCTGGTTTTGGTAGCCCGACCAGCGGGGATTTTCCGGCACATATTGCCCCGCAGCAAACACTGTCGCCGGCAGTATTCCTACCACCATGCATAAGGACAGCAGCAGCGCCAGCAAACTCTTTTTTCGAAACATCTTCATTTTCTCCTTTACAAGTAGAATCAGTTTTTGGTATTTCCGCCGTCCGGTTCGGATGGATCCTTTCCTCCGGCTGGCGGGTTATCCTGTGCCTTCCGCTTTTTCCTGTATAAGAATACAAGCAGCAGCGCCAGCAGGACAGCCGCCGGTATCGCGGCCAACAGAACAATGTAGACGGCGTTTCCATCCTTTTCGTCTCCCGGCAACGGGTCGGGTTGGATGATTGCAGAAACGGAGAAGGGGGTATCGGAACCGAGTACGGCATACCGGCCCGGGCCGCCGGCTTCAAAGACCAGGCTGCCGTCTTCGGCCTTTGCCTCTATGCGCTCCGGCTCGCCGTCCACCCGCACCGCCTGGTAATGGGCGTAGCCCTCCAGATGGCTGTTCATCGGGATGCGCACCGTCATGGCGCTGTCTTTGATTTCCACCGGCTCCCCGTTCTGGCGGATGCTGATCTCATACACCGACAGCAGGCCGTCCAGTTCTTCTTTCAGCTCCGGCTTCTCTTCAAGCAGGCTCTCCGCCTCCATGACGCCGGCGTACAGCTCCACACCCTCCGGAACCGCTTCGGACAGGGAGACGGAAACGCCGGTATTTTCATCGGTCAGTTCCGCGATGCCTTCGCCGCCGGAATCCTGCCCGTTATCCGTGGTTTCCCCGGTGGCTGACGTCTGCGCGGCGTCCCTTGTCTCGGCGTAGCCGCAGACGGTGCAGGTGCGGCTCTCTGTATTGCCATCCGCCGTCCATGCGCCGAAGCTGTGATCCGCCGCATCCTTTTTGTCGCCGCAGGAACACGCCTGCCAGTGCTGTGCCGCGTCGTGCTTTTGGGTATAGCTGTGCTCATGGGGCGGTTCGGCTTCTCCGCCGCCCGACCCCGCCTTGGTCGCCCAGGGGCCCCATTCGCCGACGTCCGCCACCATATACTGGCCGTCCGGGTCGCCCACGATCATGATCCATCTGGCACGCACCCGTATGGTGTACTCTTCCTGCGGCCGCGTCACCACGTCGTTTGTGAAAAACAAATAGGTGTCGATTTCCACTGCCTTGGACTCGACCACATCGTCGCCCAGCAGCAGCTGCGCCTCGTATTCAAAGCTGTCGCCGGAGGCCGCTCCCGCCGGCCGATCCCACTGCACCTGGTTTTGGTAGCCCGACCAGCGGGGATTTCCCGGCACATATTCCCCCGCCGCCGAAACGGACAGGGGAAGGGCCGCGATCATCAGGCATACCGCCAGCAGCATACTGAAAAGCCGTGCGCCTTTTTGCCGCCCCGGCGGTTTTTCCCTGCGCATACGCAATCTCCTCCCTTTATCGCACCGGAGCGCCCTGCGGGGAAAGCGGCGTTCCGCATGCTCCGCAGAAGCGGCTTCCGGGCGGTATCTCCGCCCCGCACTGGGGGCATTTGTTTTCCAGCTTCGCCCCGCAGTTGTTGCAGAATTTGGCGCCGGCCGCACACTGGGTTTTGCAGGCGGGGCAAACCACCATACCCGCGTTCAGTTCCGCCCCGGCGTTTCGCACCACCACCGAGCGGCCGCCGGAGACGATGCACTGCTCAATCACCTGGAAAATCTCTTCCGGCAGCTTTTTCTGCTTGTAGGCGCCCACACCGGCAGTCACCGCCAGCGGCCATGCGATAAACCATCCCAGCGCGCCGGCGCCGATCTTATCCGACCATTCGCCCTGACCCACGGTGACGTTTAAGTTGTCATCCATTCGGATCATCTGCACCGTCGTAGCCATCCTCATGCCGGCAATGGTCTTCCAGCCGTCTTTTTCCTGACGGCCCTGCACCACATAGCCTTCTGTGGTTTCGGCGCTCTGTACCTCCATCCCTTTGGCGGAGGACAGGAACGACGATACGGCGTTCGCCACTACCTGGGTACTCATACCGGCGGGCAGCCGGAATACTCTCGATTCATTTGCCATAGATATCCCTCCAGATATTCAGATTCATTGTCTGTTTATTCGCTCTGCCGGGAGAGCGGCGCCCCGCATTCCGGACAGAATTTCACGCCCGGGGCAGCGGACGCGCCGCACGAGGGGCATACCGTACCGTCAGGCGCGGCCGGAGTTTGTGCAGCAGTCTGCGCAGCCTTGGCCGCTTCCGCTTCCGCACGGATCCGGCCGATTTCCGCCTGTGCCTGCGCCGCTGTTCCCTATACGGCATAATGCCGGTCCGGCACGAAACAGCGGCGGTTGATCATCAGCTCGTTCTCAAGGTACTGGGCAACCTTATCGGCTACGGCGGTCACCGCCCGTTCCTCTCCCTGGGCCGACAGGCCGGGACAGGGTTCACGCATGGAAACCGTCAGTCCGGTCCCCACATCCTGTATCTCTGTCGAAAGGCTGAAGGTGCTGACGTTCCCGTAAACCGAAAGCCGGGCGACCACCGCGCCGCTTTCCTCTTTCCGGTATTCCGCCCCCTCCGCGTCCAGCACGTCGTAAACGGCCATCTGCACATACCGCCGGACATAGGGAAGGAGCCTTTTCACCTGACGCATTCCGTTTCCCTCCTTGTCATGTATTCCTTGTTTGCGGTTTTCCGCCGCTTCCCTATTCGATGTAACCGCTGATGGGCTCTGCATACATTTTGTTTTCAGTCACCGGCTTGTAGCGGTCACTGCCGGTGCTTTCATACCATCCGGCCTCCGCCCGGTAGATTTCGCCGGTCTGCGTGTCGTACACGCGCTCGTAGCCGCCGGTTTCGTCGCTCTGCATCTGGCTGGTGATGTCCTGCTCGACGTTCCGGTCCTCCCAGGCCGCCATGATGATTTCCAGCCTCTCGTTGGTGATGCGGCTGATTTCCTTTGACATCGCCACCTTTTCTTCACCGGCCTGCTCAGTGGCTTTTACGAAACTCTCAGAATAGGCGAGCGTTCCAAGGCATTTGGTGAGGACGCTCTCCCATTCGATGAAGGTATCCTTCGCGGCGGTGACCGCCATGACGTTGTATGCCATGTAGTAGCCGCCGTCCGCCCGGGGGATGATATATCCTACCGGCAGTCCTGCGGCAATATCAACGCTTCCGAAGTCCACCACCGACGCGGCGAACATCCCCTCGCCTTCCTTGCCGTTTTCGGTAAAGGACGCCCGCAGCGTCTCTTCTCCCAGAGCATACGAGGACAGGAGGCTGGCCGAGGCAAAGCGGTCGGTCACGGCAAAGCCGTCAAACCGGGGGAAGGTATAGCCGGCATAGCTCGGCTCCCACTGCTCTACAAACGCCGCGTATTCCGAAAACAGCTTGAAAAAGTTTTCGGTGGAGGGGGTTGTCAGCACCGGCGCCTGGGAAAGCATCTGCGCCCATGTGTTCCCCATGGTGACGTTATACGCATAGGCGTCCTTTCCCTCCTGGCTGTGCAGCAGGCCCTCCGCCTTCAGCAGGACAAACATCTGGTTGAGGGGCTGGCTGGGATCCTGCACCCGGATGGAATGGTACATGGCCGTACCGCCGCTGGTGACTGTCCAGCCCTTGGGGATCTGCAGGCTGAAATCCGCCGTTTCATACAGCTCGGTTTCGATGGACCTGGCCGCTGTCTCAGTGATTTTTACGTCGTTTTCTTCTTTCGTGATGGTCCCGTCGCTGTTGACGACAGGCTCCTTTTCGCCCGGCTGCCCCTGCCCGGCGCAGCCGGCAAGAGAGAGCGCCAGCGCCGCCGCCAGCAGCAAGGATAATACGCTTTTCTTTTTCATAGCAGAACGCCTCCTGATCGATTTTTATTAATTTCAATAGCCATCCAGAGCGAGGAGCTTCTCCATCACATCCGGCGGGTATGCGATGTAGCCCGATTCATAGTCCTCGCCTATCGCCTCCGTGGCGGGGAGAAGCTTGTAGTCCGCCGTGATGATATAATCATGGGCGATGGTGAGCACGTCGCTGTAATACCGGCTCAGCAGCTCCAGCTTTACAAGCCGGTAGCGGTTGCCGCCGCCGAATTTTGGGAGATAGGCGGCGGGGGTGCCGTCGGCGTTAGTGGTCTTTTCCTCATAGCTCAGATTATTCTCGGAGATATCGTCGTACATGATCTGGTAAAACGCCTGATCGGTCGCCAGGATGTTCCCATTTAAGATGGCAACCGCTTTTTCTCCGTCCCCCACGGCCTCGTCCGCCACCTCGTAAACAATATAGCCGTCCTCATCGTCGTCAAAATAGTACCCTTCAAAGTTCTCGGAGGGGAGCTGTCGTTCTGCCGCCGCCTCCAGCTTCCCGTCTGCGATCAGCAGATAGCTGCCTCCGACGTGCACAATCCGCTGGGCTCTGTCCCGCAGCCCGACGTCCTCGGTCAGCGTTTTTCCGTCTGCGCTGTAGCGCCAGGCGTGCGTCAGGACAGGATGGAGATACTTGCTCTCCGTCGCAGTGTACGGGCCGTTGTTGCTGGCAGACTTGACCGAATACCGTTTGCCGCCCCGGTAGACCACCTCCAGGTCGGCGCCGTTGAAATCGTTGGCCTGGAGGTAGACGGGCTGTTCCGCAAGGGGCAGGGTTCCCACCTCCCGGCAGTTCTGTCCCCCCGGCAGGGTCGCGTCGCAGCGGTACTGATAGATTTTTCCGCCGGACAGGAAGACGCTGGACAGATTGCCGCCGGCCTTTTTGGGGTTGAGATTCGAAAAGACGGTTTGCAGGCTCAGCACGCCTTCTGCGCCGGTAAAGGTTTTGTAATCCGACTGGTCAAAGGCGACGCCCCGCTTTTTCAAAAGCTCCTGTTCCAGCGTTTCCGGCTCAGGTTCCGGCTCCGGCGCCGAAGCGGCAGGCGTGCTGCCGGCGGACGCTGTGGGGCTGCCTGTATCGGAAGACGGCTCCGAAGGCTCCGTCCCGCCGGAGCAGCCAGCAAGCAACAGCCCCATCGCCAGCAGAAGCGGCAGCAGCCGCGTGCAGAGACTCCGCTTTTTGGTATATTGAATCAAATTGATTTGTTCATTCATTCTCTTTCCTCCTGAAGCTGGTATGCGGACAGCAGGGCTTTCTCAGCCCTCCAGTTTCAAAATCCCGCGGTTTACCTTCATGACAAGGATCCGGCGCACGCTTTGGTTGATCCGCTCTTCACTGATTTCTCCCAACGCGACCGCTTCCTCCAAAGCGGAGACGGCCGCCTGCGGGTTTGACGGGCAAAGCAGGATATCTACTCCTGCCGACACCGCACGGCGGGCGATTTCCCCGCTGGTATAGGAGTCGGTCAGCGCCTTCATCTGCAGCCCGTCGGTAATGACCACTCCCTGAAAGCCCAGCTCCTCCCTGAGCAGCTCCGTGACGATGCGGTAGGAAAACGGCGCGGGCTGGGCGGCGTCGATTTCGGTCAGGATCAAATGCCCGATCATCACCATATCGCTGCCGGAGGCAATCCCCGCCCGAAAGGGCAGCAGTTCCTCCCGGCGCAGCTGTTCGAGGGGCTTCGACACATATACAGCGCCGTCATGGGAATCGGCCAGCGTATCCCCGTGGCCTGGGAAGTGCTTCAGCGTGGTTGCCACGCCGCCGCTGTGAAAGCCCCGGACCGCCTCAGGGATCAATTCAGCCGCCTGTGCGAAATCGTCGCTGTAAGCCCGGTCGCCGATGACCGTATTGTCCGGATTCGACCACACATCCGCCACCGGAGCCAGGTCGGCGTTAAATCCCAGCACCCGCATATCCGAAGCAATGGTGTGGGCGTTCTGCCTCGCGGTTTCCGCCCCCTGGTCCCTATACCCGAACATCGGCCCGATATATGTCGTACCCACCGTGCTCATCAGCCGGTTGACGCGCCCGCCTTCCTCGTCGCAGGTCAGTATGAGCGGTATTTTGGAATAGCTCTGGGTGTTGGACAGCATTTTACATACCTGCTGCCGGCTTTTCAGGTTGGGACGGCTGTATATCAGGCCGCCCACCGGCATATCAACAAGCGCCTGCCGTGTGGTTTCTCCGGCCGCTGTTACACCGGAAACGCCGGTGAGCAGTTCCGGGCTGAGAACCAGCATCTGGCATATCTTACCGCGCAGAGACATCCCTGCCAAAATATCGTCTATACTGCTCCAGGCGACAGAGGGCCTGCCGCTCTCCGGCGGCTTGCTCTGACTTTCAGGAACGCTTGACGACGGGGCGGACGGTTCGTACGCACTCTCCGCCATCTGAGATGGAGCCTGTGTCTCAGACGTTTCCTGCGACGCCGGTATGCCGGATTCCTGGGAAACAGAACTGCCCGAAGAAGTGCTGGGATTTGCACACCCGCCGGATATGGCGATGAAAGCGCAGCACAAGGCGGCGAGCATTCTCTTCCATTTTATCCCCGTCATTTCTCACACCTCCTGTCCCCTGAAGCGGCGTTTTTTAAGCGTCTTCCTCCCCTTTCGTCATCAGGGTATTTTCCAAATGCCGGACGATCTGGTCCAGCATCTCCTGCAGAAGCCGGTACGCTCTCTGCTCCGGTATCCCGTCGCAGGGGCGGCGCAGCGAAACCGTCAGTTCGGTTCCAAACGCTTTTTCCTCCGCCGTTATGGAAAGGGAGACGTCTGTTCCGTCCTCTCTCCATTCGGCAATAACCCTTCCCGGCTCTTCCTCCCCAAAAGTAATCCCTTCCTGCCGCAGCACGCCGTACACCGAGCGCAGGACAAAGGAGCGCACATAGGGAAGTTCTCTTTGAACGTATTCCATCATTTCTTCTCCTCCTGAATTTTTGGGGAACCGCGGCAGACGCCGGGAAGTGGATTCTTACGCCCTCATTTTAGCTGAAAAGAGGCCGGATTGTCTATGCGTAAATCCCGCCAATCGTATCAAAACAGGTGGCGGTGAACCGCCATTTTTCAAAAAACCGATGGCGGTCAACCGCCATTTGTGCATATTATATAAATCAAAGCAACTATTTTGAGGCTTTATATATGCACAACTTCTAATCGTTCCAAATAGGGGTTGAGGTGTACTTTTCGTTCCTGATTTTTCCTTTCCCGGATGCCGAATGGCGTAAATTTCATTTTTCAAGTGGGGAAAACGATGTTTTTTATCAGGACAATTCGTTACCGCACACAAAAACACCCTGCCTCTCCTGAGAGAAAGCAGGGTGTTCTTTTATCCTGTATGTTAATCGTTACGGTAAAGCAGGTACATAGTGATGCGGGATTTTGCGCCCGTCTTTTCGTACAGGGCGGAGATATGCCGTTCCACCGTCCGCTTGGACAGGAACAGGCAGTCGGCGATCTCCTGGGTGCTGCTGTCCGAAGAAATCATCTGGGAAAATACATCCCATTCCCGTTCGGTCAGCCCGTATTTTGCGATGAACGCCTCCCTGCGCTCTTCGTCCGACTTTTGGGAAGCAGGCGGCTCCTTGGGCTCCATGACGGCGTTCATGCGGGCGGTATACACGGCCATAGCAACGCTGACCGCCACGAACAGCACCAGGGCGATGACAATGGCGGCCAGGCTGTTGCCAGTGGCCAGCAGCGCCACCGATCCGTTGGTGATCAGGGCGGCGCTCACGTTATTCATGGCGCGGCCCATGCCCGCCCACAGCGACGGCAGGCGCATATGCCGGGAAAGCTCCATAAAGCTCGCTGTAAAGAAGACAACGAAAAAGCCCGAGGACAGGTAAAAGACCACCAGTCCGATCAGGAACGGAGCGCCCAGGTTCAGTACCACAATGGACAGAACCGACATCATCATCACGCAGTACATAATAAGCCCCATATACTTCCGCTTGCGGATATCGAAGACAAAGCCTGCGGCGAGGCCGCTGAATGCCAGCAGCAGGCGGGGCCACTGCCCGATATCCGTCCCGCTCGCATGACGGAGAGTCACGGCATTGTCCAGTGTGCTGAACACGCAGGCCATCAGCACTACCAGCAGCGCCAGCATAATGCCCGCCGTCCGTTTTTTCCGGGTGAGGGAAATGTCTGTTTCTGATTTTGAGGACAAAGCCGCAGTCTCCGTCATTTCGATGCGGCTTTGGCCGGCCTGTCTCGTTCGGATGACCAGCAGGCTCAGAGCCGCCAGGAATACCGAAAGAAACGCCGCCTCCGCAACCTCCAGGTTGACAAGGTTGTTGTTTGCATACTGGAGCAGAATTCCCAGAGCGTAGGCGATCCCCGCCAGCCGTGCCAATGCATTGTCGCCATCTATGGTGACGGAAGCCAGATAGTGGACGGCGCTGCCGAAAACGCCCAGCAGCAGAAACAGCACCATCCCGGCTGCCATAGTCACCTCATAGGAGATATGCTGCTGAACAATGAAGGTACAGATAATCGCACCCAGCGCCAGGATAAAGGTCAGTCCGCTTTTATAGCGCCTTCCAACCCAGCGTTCCATGGCCGGATACAGGAAAAAGCCGACGGCGCTGGCGCCCAGCGCATAGTTCTGGGCAATGACGGTTTTCCCTTCCGTCACCGACAGGGAGATCATATTGACAAACAGATATTCCGCACCTAAAAAGACAAAAGTGAAAATGCCGACCAAAAGGATAAAGTGAATCGCCGGCTTGTTAAAAACAAAATGATGTTTCATATGTTTTCACCCCCGTCCTCGGGTTCTTTTACGATCTCAACCACATCGCCGATGTCGCAATCCAGAGTCAGGCAGATCCGTTCCAGTACGGAAAGAGCCACATATTCACCCCTGTCCATCTTCGCCATAGTAGAGGGGGCAATCCCTGTCATTTTCGACAAAGCAGAAGGCTTTATCTTTTTATCTATCAGCAGCTTCCAAAGCTTATTGTACTGAACCGCCATTTTGTTCACCTCATAAACAGAATATATTTATTATAGCAGAAACAATTTGATAAGTCAAGCTTTAATTTGACTTGTCAAAATATTTTATGAGAAAAACATTAACAGAGGAATAACAGCAAATAGTCTGTGTTTTCTCTTTCTGCTGTATTCTCTCTTAAAGTGGGTACTTCAAGGCGGGTCAAAATGAACCGCCCCTCAGTCCACTGTTTAGGCATAGTTCTCCCTTGGCGGACGAGATTTGTTTTTTTCGGCTCACAGCAGATAGTATCGATTGGAGGTCGCACTGCCGTTTTCACGGCAGTGCGGCTCCTTTCGTATCAGTCCGGCTTTCTCTAAATCCTTGACGGCTCGTTTAACAGTGGAACGGGAGAGTGAGAGGTGGGAGGCGATAGTGTTTAGCCCCGGCCACGCCTTTCGCTCCTTATCCATGCGGTCATGGAGATAGATATACACGAGCTTTGCCCGATGCGGCACATCGGTTTTGTACAGCTTATCAAGTCTGCCCATTGGCACTCACCTCCGGCTTTGGTTCTTGAGGCGGAGTCCTGCGAGCTCTTGGGGAAGTCTGCAGATTTGATCCGCCTGTTTTCTTCTTATCCCTTGTCTGCAGTTTTTTCGTCTGTGGTTGGCTGCTTTCGTCCTTCGCCTGATCCTGACCGCCGGATGCATTGCCTTCGTCTGCAGGTTCGGGCGGCGCTAACAGGTCAGGACGGTATTTCTTCATGATGCCGTCCATAATGTCCTTCTTCGAGGCATACTCCACCTTGCGGTTTCCCTGATCGGCAACGGCGTAGGGATTCTTCTCATCAAACTGAATGCCCCATTTGAAGAACAGTTTCAGCTTTACCTTCATCGGGTAGAAGCCTGTTTTCATCACCACAAACTTCCCTTTGGGCATACTCTTTAATTCATCCGGCGTCATCAGCGGCCGTTCTATCATCTGCAGCGATTCGGACGGATCGTTCTTGCTTCTTGATACCGAACCGGACATGACAGTTCGGCTGCCCAAGGCTTTGGACAGGGTTTCCGCAGAAGTGCTTTGAGGAGCAAAGCCGCCGAAGATGGTGAGCTGGGTATTGTCTATGATAATTTCCGCACCTTCCTTGCCGTAGTTCTTTTCAAGCTGAGAAAAGGACTGGATGATCGGCACGATCTGCAGGCGTCTTGAACGGGAGGCGGAGAACATCATTTCTGCTGACTCTATTTTAGGAAGCGTGCCATATTCATCACAAAAGAACACACAGCGGTTTTTCAGCTTACCGCCGTTCTCATCAGCAACGGCGAGAATTTCACGGTAGAGCTGCTGGATAATCAGCGAAATCATGAAGAAGGTCGCTGGATTTTCTTCGGGCATGATGATAAACAGCGCCGACTTCTCTTTGCAGAACTTTTCAGCGTCTATTTCCGTATCGAAGCAGAGTATCTGCTCTAACTCCGAATCGAGGAAAGCGTTCAGCCTTGAGAGCGCCGTAGACATAACCGACGCCATTGACTGTTCGGCGGTATTGAGCGCCGCACCCGCGAACCATTTCGCTTTGTGATCATTCGGCAATAGCTCCATAAGCTGCTGAAACTGATTCTTTCCTTTTTTGCCGGAGGGAGCAAGCAGTTCCTGAATGATTTTAAATACTGACACAATGTGCCGCTGCTTCGGCTTGCAAAACTCCGCTACCAGCAGAATGGTCGCTGTGAGGAGTCCTTCTGCGGCATCATAAAAGTAAGCGTTCTGCCCAAAGCTTGCCGCGTCCATTCCCGACAGGATGATGGTCTTTGAGATGATCTTGGCGTACTTTTCGCACCTTGCCTTGTAGACCAGCTTGTCGGGATTTGCCTGATACAAATCCATATATTTATTGACGAGATGGAGAAGATTGTTTCCGTTGCTTTTGGTGGGATTTCGAAGGTCGATGACGGAAACATGGTAGCCGTAGTCTTTTGCTATCTGCCCATAGTTTCGCATGATGTCGCCTTTGGTATCGGTGGAGAGCCAGCTCATCCCGGAAGCACAGGCATATTCGATGCAGGGATACAGCCAGTAGGCGGTTTTGCCGACGCCTGCCGCACCAATCATCAACGCATGGACATCCCCGGTATCAATCATGGCTGTGGTATTTCCTTTGCCGCCGGTGCAGCCCACAACAATTCCCTGCGGAAGCTCCTTGCCGTCCTCTGTGGTAGGCGCTTGACCATTCTTTGCCTGTCTGCGCCATTTCTCCGGAGTAAACAGGATGTGCCTGTAAGTCCTTTTGATTTCCCGTCTGCTTGCCCACCGAGCCGTGCCGTGCTGGCCGTCGCCGACCGTCCGGCTTTTAATATGATTCAGACTGTAGATGTGAGCAAGCAGCGTCAAACCGCCAAGGACGGCAAACATCACAGCACCTATCACAATCAATAAAGCAATGTTGCCTGTCATAAGGCAGCACACTTTCTGAGGTTAGTTCATCACTCCTTTATCCGTTGATTTTCGTCTTATTCATAAAATCTGTTGGCTGATGCATTCTGTTTCCTCCAATTCTGTTGGATATAATAAATCCTCGTTCCAGTCCTTTCGGTTTGGTATGAGGATTTCATGCTGGATGCCCTTTACAAACAGAGCGTCCGAGGTTCGTTTATTGGCTTTTTGTCCGGCTTCGTCATTGTCACGGCAAAGATAAACTGTATTGATATGCGGGTTATCTATCATCATCCGCCACAGGACTTGGTCTGACACACCGCAGGAGGCGGCATAGCTGTGCTTTTGCCAGCCTTCCTTGTGCATCGAGATAAATGAAAGCATATCTATCGGGGCTTCAAAGAGGAACAATTTTTCACTCTGATTTTGATGCGGGCATTCATTGTAAGGATTAGATTGATTTCTATTGCGTAAATTGGGTGCAGCAGAGAGCCTCTGTGTCAGCTCAGCCTGCCCGTGCCAGTGGAAGCTGTACTCCGGCAAACCGCCGCCCTGATTTCCTTTGAAGGTGCTTATGCTACCGCTGCCTCGCTTATGGGCATGACGGGCAATGCCGTTTTTATCAAAGCCGACAAACACAGCGTTATGATAGTCTGCCGATTCATAAATCATTCCCTTGTGTGCAAAGGCATAGAGGACGTCCCTGTCAATGCCTCTGCGGTTTATGAGGTAAGCATAGACACGGCGCATATTATCATTTCTTTTTGGTAAGACAAAAGGGACTGGCGGTTTCTTTGGAACAGGCGGCGAGACTTCCAATGTTCCGCCACAGCCGCCGAGGAGATATTCCATTGCCTCCGGGTAATCCTTGTTATAAAAACGTCTGACAAAATCAATGGCGTCGCCGCCGACCTGTTCATACTGATGAAACCAGAGGTTTCCACGAATGGTGACCTTCTGCGAACCGTCCTGCCATTCGTATTCCGAACCGGAACGCTTTAGTCTCTCGCCCTGTCTGCGGAGCAGATCGGCAATGTCCGTCTGTCTGGCCTGCACTTTTTGTTCTTCTGTAAAATGAATATATTGAGTCGACACATTGAATCCTCCTATCCCTGTTTAATACCGAGCGCCTCATTCTTAGCCTGAATCTTCCGGCGCAGCTTGCGGTCAACTATAGCGCCGCTTTTTCCCCGGCGTTCATCCTCCAGGCGGTTTTGTATCATCCGGCTGATGTGATGCAGAAGCCGGATTGCACCCATCGCCGCAGACCAGTTCCGGTTACTTTGAATGCTGTGCAGAAGCTGCTGGGCATATTGGTTGCCGTGTTCAGCCGAGGCAGTCAGCCAGCGGACGGCTTCTTCATAATCCTGTTCTACATCCTTTCCGTATAGATACAGCTTGCCAAGCTGGTATTCTGCAAAATCATTGCCCTGCTCGGCGGATAATCTGAACAGATGAATTGCTTTTGAAATATCTTTGAAGCCTTCGTCTGTCAACCGGATTTTTCCGGCGAGGTAGGCAGCGTAAGGATTTTCTTTCTCCGCTGCACGTTCCAGATAGATGAGAGCCTTTGCGGTATCCTGCATAACAATTTCGCCCCGATAGAACAGTTTTCCGAGAACATATTCCGCAGGTGCGAAGCCTTTATCAGCGGACTGTATCAGCAGTTCCAAAGATTTCGGGATGTCCTGCAATAAGGCAGCGCCGTCCAGATATGCTTTTCCAAGCAGGTATGCCGCGTAATCACTTCCGTTTTCAATGGCTTTGGTCAGCAGATCCACCGCCCGGCCTGTATCTTGTTCTACGATATCGCCCATCAACAGGGATTTTCCCAGCAGGCACTGTGCGTGAACATTATCCTGCCGGATGGCTTCTTCCAGCCAGTACAAAGCATAATCTACATTTTGCGGAACAGTTTCGCCTGCAAGGAACAGCTTGCCCAAGGCGTACTGTGCGTAGCTGTGACCTTTTCCGGCAGCAGACAGAAAACAGTCTACCGCTTTTTCGATATTGTATTGCTCGAACTCTTTATTCAGATACAGTTTGCCGAGGCCATACAGCGCGTTGGTATTATCAAGCTCGGCAGCTTTTTCAAAGTAGGACTTAGCGTCCTTCAGATTCTTTTCTGTACCTGTTCCGGTCAGATTCATCTGTCCAAGCCGGTAGTACAGCTTATCGTCAGCCATGTCCTCTGCGATAGACAGAAATCCTTTGTAGGCTTTGGCATACCACTTTTTTGATACCGGAACATTGACCGCCGTTCCGATGCCGCCCTTGCACATCCGTCCCAGTTCATACATGGCATAGGCGTTTGGCTTGCTCTCATGATTTGCCGCCAATTCATATAGTGAGAATGCTTTGCCGTCATCCTGATCTACACCCTGACCACGCCGATAGAGGCTGCCGAGAGAATATGCGGCGAATGGATTGTTCTCGCTGACCGCTTTCTCATACCACTCGGCAGCTTTGGTGTAATCCTGTTCCACGCCGTATCCAAAGGAGAACAGCTTGCCGATTCGGTATTGCAGATAATCCGGCTTTTTAGCTTTGCTTTCTTCTGCAAGGAACGCATGATAGGCTTTCAAGAACCAATCCTGTGCGGTATCCTCATCTTTTTCACAGCCAAGCCCCGACAGATACATCCTGCCAAGGTCATGCATAGCAAAGCCGTTGTTCTTATTCGCCTCCGCGCTCATCAGCACAAAGGCTTTTTCAAAATCGGGCGGCGAGGTCTTTGTTCCATATAAAAAAGTCCGTGCCTTTTTATATTCGTCCGTCCACCATGATTTGTTTTTCTTTCTGCCGGAAAGAGGAGGGGGGATATCCGGCTCGGCCGGTTCGCTGTGTGGAAGGTCATCCGGCATTTCATCCTCTGCCTGCGGTTCCGGCGCGTCTGCGTCATCCATATCCTCATCTGCTATGCGATCCGCCGTAATATGCAGCGCCTCCTGAATCACCGCATTTTTTATGGATTTGAACTCCTTGTTCTGCGACAGCGGAATCCTCTCCGGCAAATCCTCAGTGTAGGTCTGGATCACTTCTTCACGCTTTTGATACCACAGGTCATAGAGAGCAGCGATTCGTTCGTCCTTTGCAATCTCATCCACAATGGAATCAATGATATCCTTGACGTCAGCTTTCAGATACCCGTACTGCTTTTTGCCGCCTGTCCTTAACAATCGGTCGGCAAGTTTCAGCAGCAGATTTTCCACGGCAGGATTGTCGTAGGCGCCGGTATTGATTTTTTCAATCATTTCTCCGATGAGTTTCCGGCTCTCAGCTTTCAGCGTATCCCGATGCTCGGTCTGCTTTTCATAAATACAGAACAGATCCCCAGCAAAGATATCCTTTGCAAAAGACGAACGCAGATTGTTCACCCCCTGCTTGGTGAGGTAGCCTTCATTCTCAACCGTTGAGTAGGCAATGAGATGCACATGAGGGTGATGGCTCTCATTATGGAAGGCGGCGAACCACCGGAGATGCTCCATCGGGATTTTCAGATTCTTGGACAGAGCCTCCGTCTGCGTCCGCAGCATATCCCGCCAGCGGTATCCGTCATCGAAGCCGAGCCTTTCGGCGTCCTCTCGCCGCAGGGACAGGATTGCCGTCCATACATTTCCCTGATGGAGATTCAGTTCTTCCGATACATTGGCGAGCTTGATTTCCACACCGTCATCTGTAAAGAGCCCATGTGAGCCGAACCTCTGCGCTCTCGGACGGGTAGCAATGTAGTCGGCATAGGTTTTGCTCGTCATCATTTCCTGTGCGTTGTCTTCCAATGCACGGGTAATAAATTCCGAAGCCGAGCCGACCGTCAGTGTGTTGATGTAATCTTCGTACTCATGCATCTCCTTCGAGTCGGGAAAGTCACGGAGGATTTTTTCAATCAGTTCTTTTTGCTTCGCTGATGCCGGAAGCAGCTTTTTGGAATCATCTATTTTATCCACGCCTTCACGGGTAGCAATATATTTCAAATAACCTCCGGCCTTGTCGCCGGGACGGATGAATTTGAACTTGGTAATCAGCTTCGCCATGCGTTATCCTTTCTGCCAGTCGAGAGCTTCATCGAAGGAGAGCGAACCATTGAGACGTTTGACTTCCTTCACACACTCACCGCGCAGACGGTTTAAGGTGACTTCGTCAATCTCGTTGGTCGCCGCCACCACATTCTGCATGACGGCAAGCTCCACCGCAATCTTGAACATCATCCGGCTCATACGGTTGTCGCTCTCTGCGACAATGCCTTTGAGCGTTGAGGTGATAACGCTGGGCAGATACTGATTGTGTTCCCCGGATGACAGGTAGCCGCAGTAAAAAATAATCGCCTTTTCAATGAATTCACTTTGACTCCCGCAGTTGTCTTTCGGATAGAACTCCTTCGCCATATCGAGGGAGGTCTCCCTGATCCACAGGGCAAATTTTCGTTTCGGTTCTTTCCTTGCAGTTTCGCTCATATCGGCATCACTCCTTTCCGTTTTTGCCATAACCCACATTGTAACCCACAGATATTCCCTTATACCATCGGCATTTCGGGCATACCGCAACCCACAGCCTAACCCGTAAGGGCGAAAATCAACCCACACTTTTTCTGAAGCTGCAAAGCCTGAAAAAACCTGATGCGGTCGGCATTGCCGTCCGCTGTGAACCGAGACGGGGCGGTTTACCGACCCCGACTCTTTCACCTGCTTGCTTTTCGACCCTGCGGTTCTGCCGGAAAGCTGTTCGTTTTGCACCCTCGGAAATTCGCCCGAAACGGTGCGAAAAAGGGCAGACGGTGTGTTTATCCCATCCTGCCCGGCAAAGCCGCACACATCGGCACACAGGGGCGGACACGGCGGTATCGTTAGCCCTGCACTCTGTTTTCGTCACCTGCATCTTTTCTATCCGTAAACGGAACTGCACCCACGGCAGAAGAAGGAGAGGATTTCGGTTTCTTCTTGGGTGCAGTGGATGCCGGAGCTACACCGGAGCGAAGGTCAATAAACTCTCTGACTCCGGCAGGAACGGTTTTGCTGTAGAGCGTATCGAGAGCTTTGGTCAGCTCGTCCTCGGTGTTGCTGTTTTTCTGTCCGAGGTAAAGTTTTAAGGCGGACAGCTTTTCCTCGTCATAGGAAATCGTAATCGTAACTTTTTTCATGGCGGATTCCTTCCTTTCATTTATTTACATGGTCTGCTCCGGCTCATCGGTCTGCGACTGTTCCGGCTCACCGGAATTTACCCAGCGGTCATAATCTTCAGCCGAGCAGTGGCCTGCCAGCATGAAAGAGAAATCACGGAGGCGTTCTGCCTGACATCCGGTCAGACCGATCTGCACACCGAATGAGCCTTCATAGATTTGCGTTACTTTTGCATTCAGCACATCAGACCAGTCACGCTTTCCTTCCTCGGTCAGCGTATTCTGATTCAATTCCACCACAGTTGCCAGTTCGTGATCCTCATCGCTGTCGCAGAGGTGGACATCGTAGAGGTTACATCCCATCAGAGAGAACAGGTTCATTGCGCCTGCGAGACCGCCCTGCTGACAGTTCTCGCAGTATTCCATGTGGTAGGTCATCTCGATACAGTCCTCGGTCATAATCAGTTCGTTGATTTCCTCTCTCTGCCGTAATTCCTCTTTGAGAAGTTTCCCGAATCCATTTTGATTGCTGACCGCCGCCTCATCGAAATGATGGGACAGTTCTTCATAGGTGACAGCCCAACTGCCGTCCTCGGAATTTGCCGTGCCTTCACGGATACAGTAATCCGTAAGCTGCCGGATATCGTTTTTCACGATCTCACGGGCATTGGGAATAAAGGCTGAACACCGGGCGTAGTTCGTACCTTCCGAACTTACGAGGATACCATCATTTTGACCTTTACCAAGAACAAGCAAAGCATGATCCCAACCGTCTTTATAAAACATGGCGTCCTGATGCTCTGCGATAAAATCGTACTCTCGCATAAGGTTCTGATAAAAGAATGCGTACTCGCTTTCGGGTAATTCAATCACATCCTGTATAACACAGGCGTCTGCTTCAATCTGCTTATCCTTGCGCCGCCAGCATACATTCATCTTCATTGTGTTTCCTCCTGTAAAAATGGTCTCATTTTAATTTTGAATCACACCATAGCCAAGGATTTCATAATATCCTACGCTGTATTGATTCTGCCTGCAGCTATCGCCGGAATTTCCCTCGATGGTATAAACAATTCCGTTTTCTACTTTGTCTACGATACCCACATGATCTGCATCGCCGTCCTGACCGTCATCTGCCCAATCAAAGAAGATAATCATGCCGGAAGAAGGCGTCTGCGTTCCATCCAGCCATTGCTCCTGCGCTCTGAACCAGTTCACGCCATCGGAGCATAGTGCAAACTTAGGAACAGCACCCCGGTCGATATAGCCGCATTCGTTGGCACACCATGATACGAAGCAGGCACACCATTCCACCCGTGATTCAAATCCGTACCACGACCAATACGGTTCGCCTCCTACATTTCCAATCTGAGACCGGGCGACTTCAACAATCTTGTGATTGATGTTGACCATGAGCGTAGTAAAATCCTCCGCATTCAGATTTGTTCCGAAGGCAACGTTGACGGCGGCGATGAGCTGCTCGTCCGTCTGCTCCGCCGCAAAACAGCCCACCAGCGTTTGGACAAAGGAATCCTCGCCAGCATATTCCGACAGGTAGAGGACATACAGCACCTGTGCTTCCTTTACCTTGCCTTCAAATCCTGCGGCTGTCATTTCATCTTCAATGGCGTACATGGTGTCCTCTACAAATTGCAGCTTTGCTTGTTCTTCCGCAGACATATTTTCCACTACCATCTGCTGAAGACGGTCGGTGTCGATATCGATGTCACCGTTGAAAATAGACACCACCGCTACAATCGGCATAATAATGATTATGATAATACCCAGCACAATCCCGCCGATGGTTTTTAATACCTTTGGATTGGTGAGGAGCGATACGGCTATTTTTTTCAGTGCCGCCGCTACCGTTGCTGACATCAGCGGCCACCTGCTTTACCAAACAACGCCGCCTTGTATTCCGGTGCAATCACCTGCAAGAGATATCGCTCGTTTCCGCATCGATACAGGCAGGTGCCTCTTTCGGGATATTTAATCAGTTCGTATTCGCTGGGTTCAAGCTGCAAGGTGTCGATGAATGCTTTGGAATCAATCGAACCGGGATTGAACATAAACTGATGCGTTGGGATAGCAAACAGCGGCTTGGTCAGTTCGCAGACCTCCGGCATAAGGAAATCATTTATATTCTGACTGGCAATCAGTATGGCTGAGTCCTTCTTTCTTACCCGCTTCATCGCATTTCGGATATACTCAATGGCGGTACGGTTTGTCAGATAGAGATACAGCTCATCGATTGCCGCCGCCGTATTTCCTTTGCCCAGAAGCTGGTTGCTCATGTGGGAAAGAATATTAAACAGCATGGCGTCCTTGAGCCTGCGGTTGGTATCCATCAAGCCTTTCACACCGAAACAGAGAAATTCATCATCTGTGATATTGCTGTGTCCGTTGAAGTATTTCGATTCCGTTCCCACGCACATGGAGTGGATGCCGAGGCACACCTCCTGCAAGGTTTCCTCGGTGTAGAGGTATTTTCGCTGTTTGTCGTAGGTCATAAATTCTTCTTCGCACAGCTTATACAAATCCTCCATGATGGGATAATCGGTCGGCTTCATTTTGTTGTAGTCCGTAGCGTCAGTGATACCATACCTTGCATACAGCTTGGCCAGCAGGATTTCAATGGTATCAATCTGCACATCGGTAAAATCCTTATAGGCTCTGAAAAAATCCTTGAGGTAGGCGATGTGCTGGCTGAGACGAGTAACTCTGCGAAAAGCCGCAGGTGTATTGGGATCGCTGTCACCGTCATTTCCATCGCTCCACGCTTTCGGCTCAAGGGGATTGACGATATACTCGCCGGACATAAAGTCGATATAACAGCCGCCGAGAGCTTCCGTCAAATCTTCATATTCGGCTTCGGCGTCCAGCACGATGATGCTCTTGCCGGACTCCCGGAGATTGGTCAGAATCAATTTCAAGAGATAACTCTTTCCTTGACCGGAGTTGCCCAGGATGAGGATGTTGCTTGTGGTCTTGTCTTCGCTCCTGCGGTCGAAGTCCACAAGGATGTTCGTGCCGAATTTATCACGACCGATATAGATGCCCTGCGGATCGGTCTTGCCGGAAAAATTGAAGGGGTACAGATTCGCCACCGAGCTTGCAGGCAGCACTCGTTCATACTGCGCGCCGAACATATTCGCGCCCACAGGCAGAACAGAGAGGAAGCCCTCTTTTTGGCGGAGTGTCAGCCTGTCCACGGAAATCTTGGAGCGTGTCAGTTCCATTGCGATCTCGGATTGCAGTTCCTTTAAGGCGTCCATATCCTTTGCCTTCAGTTCAATAAATACCGAGCAATGCAGAAGCGGTTCTTTGTTTTTACGGAGATTGGCGAGAAGCTCCACCACATCCTGTAAGTTGCCTTCCGCCTCAATGGTTTCGTTCACATCATTACCGCCGGACATGAGCTTGTTTTTTCGGGTAGCGTTCTGAATGATTTTTCTCTGCTCCATTGATTCCACAAGCCTGTGATAGATACGAAGCGTCACACCGTTGCGGTCGGCAAGCTGCGAGAGGATTGCCTGTTCCTCAGTAGAAGGCGGATACTCTCGGATTGCCCACACACAGCGATAGCTGTCGCCCACAATATAATGGTCGGAGAGGAACTTAATTGTGCCGGGGAGAATGCAGTCGAAGAAGTCCTTTGTGCGGATGACTTCCATTTCCGCAGGCGTCAGCACCTTTGGTTTTCTTTTAAACATGGATTACCTCCTGACTGCCGTTTTGCGACAGACAGAAGCGTATATAAAAAGGCCGTTTTGCCTATCGCAAAACGACTGATATAGTTTTCTTATTTAATTTACTTGAACGGCAATCACCAAAAGCCTGCCGTTTTTACTGCTCCCGTAACAGGTGGAGAGCGAGAGGATTCGCTGTCCATATTCGGGAGTGATATCCGGTTGATACAGTGACCGTGCCTTGATGCTGCCGATATGCTCATCGAAGGATTCTTTTCCGTCTGCCGTGATAAAGTTATACCACTCATCGGCATTATCGGTTTTCAGCACCGCAAATACCTCATAGAACTTTAACCCGTCAGCAGTTTCCAGTTCCATCGTCCTATGCTCATCACAAAATGCCGAATCGGTATAATAGCGGAGATTCGAGAACATCGTGCCGTTCTTCATGTTGTGACCGTAGAGGATGAGGTTGTCGCTGTCTGCATCGCACCGTCCGTCTAAAAACGGGACTCCCGACTGGCTGTATTCGCCGTAGAAATTCTTTCTCAGATATTTCTGCGGACTCTCCGGTGTGTGCATGACGGGATAGTCCACCGTCGTGCCGGGAATGCACAGCCAACCGATACAGTCATTGTTCATTACAAACAGTTCTTCCAGATTCCTTCCACTTTGCTCCGGCTCAGTTTCAGCATCGGATTCACCGGACGGTGTATCTGTTTCGGATGGCTCTGTCGGCGAGGCGGTGACGATCTGGACAAGGTCTTTGAAATCATCCTTTTCTTTCTGCCTTGAGGACAGTTCTCTGTAAATCATAACACCGGAGGCGGCGAGAACCGCCGACAGCAGAACAGAGACAATCCCAAGGCTAATCTTCTGTTTCTTCGTCATCGTCATCCTCATAGAACTGCTCACCGTCTGTATCGGGCATTTGGTCGCCGTTCATACTCGCCTCGAAATAAATGGCAAGAAACCGTTTAGTGTCGGATTTCTTCATTCTCTGTACCTCGAAGCCCTGCTCGGAGATAACCTTTTCGGTGCGGTTCACGGTATTGAATATCTGTTCCGGCTTCATGCCCTTGCACCGCATGATAAATAAAAACTGTCTTGCAGTCGCCATCTCGGCCTGCACATGGTCGAGCATTTCGATGTCTTTTTTCAAGATTTTCCGTACCTTCGGGTTCTGTTCCTGCGAGAGCCGCATTTGCAGATAGCTTTTGTTATCATCGAAGCATTCGCAGGAATCGGTGCAGGTGATTTCGATATTCGGTATCGCTGACAGCACCATCATCAGATGCCGGATTTTGATTTCAATATTAGTATGGGACAGCACCGAAATATTGGTCGGGGAAACAAGGTAATAGAGCAGTTCACCCTTGCTTGTTTCCAGTCCGTATTTTGTAAAAGACTTAATTCCCATCAGTTCCTGCGTGGAGCGTCCTTTTTTCTTTTTCTGCTGTTTTTCTTTTGCTTTGGCCACAGCCTGCTCACCTCCATTCAAAGTATTGCTGTGTGGATATAAAATACCGCACGGCGTATCGGATAAAATCGAGGACGGTGGTATCATCCATGCGGATTGTCAGAAATCCAAAACACAGGGTTGCCGCTGCCGGAATCAAAAACCGGAGCTGCACCAGCGCCACCACCGACAGCAGTGCGGCGATACATAAAATCGTAAAATCACGCAGTCCCCACAGCCACAAATTGGCTGTGGCTTTTAAGTTCTGCGGATAGAGATAGCTTGTCATCATATTCCTCCCATCGTCATTTCTTCATCGGAATGCTCATGGCACAAATCGTCCGTTCCGTAAAATTCTTCACAGAATTCCTGCGGCGTCTGATTATATTCCTCACGAATCTTTTCGGTAATCATTCCCTTTATAAGCTGCGATTCAGCGGCGGTCGGTTCATAGTCAAAATACTCGCTGCCGTTATCGCGGCTTACTTCGCATTCAAGGCGGAGGGTATCCGCAAAAGGATTGTATTTTCCATATAGATTCAGCCATGTGCCATCCTCTGCGTTGATATGAGTTCCGAATTTTTTGTCCACATCGAACCATGTTTCGATATATACGGTGATTTCCTGCCCGATGTCGCAGTCCACCTCCATCTCACGGTCGATGGCAAGATCGGCTCGTTCCCATTCTTTGTTTTCTTTCATGTCGTACCTCCGTTATTTTCCGGTTGCTCTTGCAACGGAGCGAGTCAGGTTGACCGCCGTTGTGGTCGCATGGACGACACTCATCATGTTGACTCTCACGCTTGAGTCAAGCCCAAATTGCTGGGCAATACGGGGCACCTCGTTGGCTGCCAGCATGATACCGAGTCCGAGGAGCATATTGCCTGGGAAGGTCAAGAGCCCGAGAAATAGAAGCGTAGTCTGCATAAATGCGGTCAAGCAAATCGCTACCACCTGTTTCATCCACTGATTGAAGCCGTCCGTGTATCCTCTCGGAACAGAAAACATATACAATGCTCCCACCGACATCTGAATCAGCAGGATACCGCCTCTCTTGATGTTGGAGAAAAATATCTTGATAACGCAGTAAGCAAAGGCGATCATAGCCAAGATATTAAACAAATTGATGCTGATATTGTTTGCGACCGAAAAGCTGCCGACAAGCACCGATGTGCTTTGTCCGGCTAAATCAATGGACTGCTGTCCTGCAAAAATGGCCGACAGGTCATGGGAAAATGTGTTTTGCAGCGTAATGCAGAACTTATACAATTCCACAGGTAAAATCCCAATCAGCGAACAGGCAAAAAAGCCTTTCAGCACATTGATCGCCGTTGTCTTTATAGTCGCTCTGCCGTTTTGGTACTCGATGGCGGTATCAAAAACAGCAACCACCGTTCTCGCAACAAAGAGCGCCCAGCCGAACAGCGTAAAGAGCTTAATTGTCGCCTGCACCCAATCCAGTCCGAATATATCGGCGCCCATGTTTCCCATCATGGTGAAGAAGTCGGCTACTGCTCCGTAAATAGTCTCATAGAACCATTGGAGCATGGTATTCCAAATGGCATTGGATACCTGCTGTCCGAGAAAGTCAAAAACACCGCCGATGGCGTCACCGATGCCGCCAATAATATCTCCTAACCAATCAAACAAGCGTTTCACCTCCTATCGGCCTGCCCATGAAGCCGGGCAGGCCTGTTTGTTGGATTAGAGAATCGACCAGATATAAAGCGGCGCAGTCAGCGTGAAAATCAAGCAGGCAAACAGGATACAGGGCGCCGCAAATTCAAACTGCCCGTGCTTGCGGTATTCAAAATACGCCGTTCCTACCTTTACAAAAAACAGAATCGCAAGGATCATATCCACCACTGGGAAAACTACATTGTTGACAACCGTCTTGATCTGCGTCTGCGCCTGTGTCCACGTTTGTTCAATCGCACCGGCTACATCGCCCGCGGCAAAAGCCGTCACAGAGAACATGGTCACCATGACTGCCACCAGCATGACGCAGAGCAGGATTCTCGTTGTTTTCTTTTTCTTCATAAGCATTTTCCTCCAATCAATTTGACAATTTCTTTTTCCCGGATTTTCCGGGTAGGGATATTCAGATTTTTGCAGAATCGGATTTCGCCCTCCATTCCGCTTGTGATTTCATCCCCGAATATCCACAGCTCATCGCAAAACCACAGAAGGGAAAGCCCTGCCGCCATCCCGATTTCACGCTCTTTTATTTTGCTGTCATCGAGACACTCCGCATAGAAATGCGGCACGACCGGAGCCGTGCCGCAGAGAATCGCATATTTGGTGTATCTCCTGACCTGTTCTAAATTACCCGGAACATTGCCGCCAAGTGGAGCGCAGATATACACCTTTTTCATCATTCGTTGTCATCATCCTTTTTCTTTTTTACATACATAATGCCGCAGGAAACGAGGCCGCCCAAGGCAATCGCACCCAGTCCGATCCAGAAACCGAGATTCGATTCATCACCTGTCTGCGGAACTTCCGGCACAGTCTCTTTTTCATTGGTCATTTCTGCCTTGATAATCTGTCCGTCCTCTGTAATCTCAAACTCATGCGGCGTCGTATCGATGAGGTAACCCTCCGGTGCATCAAATTCCTCGTAGGTGTACTTTCCGTATCTTAAAGTGAATTTGGCGATACCATTCTCATCGGTATAACCTTCTGCTACGATTTCTCCTTTTTCATTCTTGATGCGGAATCCTGCATCGGGAAGGAGTTTTCCATCCGAGATGTCCTTCTTGGTGAGTTCCAGTTCTCCGGTGATCGGCTTATTTGTAAAGCCAACGCCAGCCTCGTTCTCTACATGAACGGTTTCACCGTCTGTGTGAATCTCGAAATAGTGGTAGGCGTCATCCTTGAGGAAGCCTTCCGGTGCGGATTTTTCATGGAGGAAATATCCGTTATAGCGGAGTTCGTCCATACGGTACACGCCGTCCTCAATTTCCGTCATTTCACCGATGAGTTTGTCGATTTCAGCACTATATTCCTTGTCGCCATCCACATCCACATAGATTTCAAACACGGCTCCGGTCAGCTTGTGGTCGGGATACTGGGCATCCACCTTTGTGGTCTGTACGCTGCCCACAATAAAGCGGTTTTCAATCTCAATCTCTACGATTTCTTCGTTTTCAGAGATGGTCACCGGGTAGGTCGTTTCGTTCAATACAAATGCCGGGGCAGCTTTTAGTTCACGGATTATCCAATTTCCAAACGGTACATTTTCAAATCCGAACACGCCGATTTCATTGGACTCGGCGGTAAGAATAGCGGTATCCTCAGTAAATTCCGTTTCGTCTGCCTTAAACAATCCGAAGATGGCGCCGCAGATGGCAAAGCCGTCCTCGTCAATCTTCTTGCCGATGACTGAGCCTCTGATAAGCTTGTTCTCCATCGGCTGACCGTCATTTACGGAGATATTCACGACTGCCGTTTCCTGTCCTGCATAGGCAAATTCCACAGGATAGATTTCATCGCTGATGAGGTAATGCTCGTCTGTGCTGTATTCCTTCACATAGAGCTTTGCACCCACCGGGAGATCTGTTGCAAAAACAGCTTTTCCGTTTTCATCGCAGGAAGCAATTTCAATGAGACCGTCCTTCGGGATAGCCATGCCGTCTGCCGCTGTGATATCCTCGGCTGCATACAAGCCGAACTGTACCGAGAGGATTTCGCCGTTCTGTCTGATACCGAACTTCTCGTCCTGTTCCAATACTTTGGAAAGGTCAATCTGCACACGCTGGCGCTCGTTATAGAATGCGGAGGAGACGGATGTGATTTCCACTTCCTGTCCGGCGTAGACAAGTTCCACGGTCTGCGGTTCGGGATTGAGCGCCATGCCGTGCGGCGCTTTGGTTTCTTTGATTTCAAATTTGCCGAGGTACAACGGTTCGCCTGTAGCAGTGCCGTCTGTACCTGTGGTGATTGTCGCTACCACCTCTCCGGCAGAGTAGCGGAGCGTTCCGTCCAAAGTATAAACATCTTCGATTGCAGTGATTTCATAAACTGCACCTGCAAGACCGGATACCGAATAGACCGGCTGATAGATGCCGTCCGACTCGACAACAGAAGAGAATACCTCACCGGACTTGCTGACTGTGATTGTGCCTTTCTGTGCGATGTTATGCTTTTCAACCGTTACAATGGCTTCTGTTCCGTCAACAACAAAAGGCACAGGCTCTGCACTTAAAACATATCCATAGCAGGTCTGCACCTCAATCAGTTCATAATTTCCATACGGAAGCTTTTCGGGCATCATGAGCTTGCCGGTGGTGTCAGTGTAATAGGTGTCAATATCCACAGGCGTCGGGTAGTTGATGTGCTGCACGATATATTCGCCGGTATCGGCATTTCTCACCTTGAAGCCAATACCAGCAGCCGGGATAATCTTTCCGGTTTCAATATCCTTTTTGACGATCTCAATGAGAGCCTCAAAGGTGGCATTGTTAATGAGATAACGATAGGTCTGACCGTTCTCGGATACGAACACATCAAAGGCAGGCATCATCTCTTTACCTTCCCAGCCTTTGGTCTGCTTGACCGTATAAATACCATAGGGCAGGTCTTTGGTCTGAGCGAAGCCGTTTTCATCACAGACAAGGTAATCCTTTTCACTGTCTTTGGCTGCGTCATAGGAGCCTTCGGATTTGAGATACACCTCAAATTCAGCGCCGACTTCCGGCGTTTCAATTTGGGTACTGCCATCATCGCAGTGCTTGATAATGGCGATATTGCCTTTCTTCACGGTTTCCAAAACATCATTTGCCGTGAGGTTATATTCAATCGTATAAAGTTCCGGCTCTGCACCTACATGATAGACGGTTTCATTCAAAAGGTAGCCTTCGCTGGGTTCAATCTCACGAATTGACCAATCCGAATCACAGACATAAAAGTCTGTAGTGAACTGACCGCTACTGTCTGTGGTATAGGTGTCGATGAGCTGGTCGCCCTTGAAAATGCCGTATTTTGCTCCGGCAAGGGAAGCATCACCCTGCGGCGTTCCGGTTTCGGAATCGGACTTGGTAACGGTTACCTGAAACTTTTTGAGAATATTGTGGAAGCTGTTATCCGTAACCTTGTTCCATTCCACAGCCGTCACCTGATCATCGGGGATAACATAGCGGATTGCCGTATCCACCTCGGAAAGCACATAACCCGAACCGATGAGAACATCCGTAAATTTCGCAACGCCTGTGCTGTCGGTAGCAGCGTATTCATCCACCGCAAGACCGGAGAGCGAGGTGCCGGAAAGATGAAATTTCACACCTTCCACAAGACCGTCCTCCGAGGTTTTGGTGACTGTTAAATCGCCACGCTTCATCTTATTATTGAAAGTGACGGTTGCTACCTGACCGCTGATTACTGTCACACGGCGGGTTTCCTGCGGCTCGTATTTATCATAAGCCTGCTCGGTGATGGTATAAACGCCGGGAGTGAGATTGTCGATCTGAATTTCGCCGTTACTTCCGGTGGTGACATCCTTGCTCACACCGTTGCCGGAGATGTGGAAGCGGATGCCGTCCACTTTTCCGTCCTCCGATGTTTTTACAATTTTCGTGCTGCCGTAGCTCACCTTGATTTTCAAAAAGCCTTTGACCGGATCGTTCACGCTTTCGCCATAGGTGACGACATCCTGAATACCGCCATCGGGGCCGATGATTTCATCCGTCCATGTGATGACTCCGCGTCTTTGGGAATTCTTTTTCGCTGCCGTAATGGTGACGGTATCGCTCGGCGCAGTCTTGGCCGTAATGGTTAGCTTATTTCCGCTGACAGAGAAATCAATACCGGACTCACTGGCAGAGAAGGTATAATTGCCAAGAACATCGTTGCTGTCGGTGAGGGTTGCCGTATACTGCTCGCCGTTCCATTCCAATTCAATTTCCTGCGCTCTGCCGGAGGTCTTTGCAAGAAAACTCGGCAGCTTGGAATGTTTCTGAATGCTGTTTTCCATGCTGTTGTAGTAGCTCACGATTTTGGAATACAGCGGATGTGCCGTACTGAGCTGACTGAAAATCGTATCATAGCCGCCTGTGCTTACATGATTAAAGTCGGAATCTCTTTCACCGACCACCGTTTCCCAAATGAGATACTGCGTAGCGACTGCATGAGCCAGCTTGTCGCCGCCTTCATTCTGACTGCGCCAGCTTGTGGAAACAGCCCCGGTATAGCCGTACTGAAAGATACGGCCGATGAACGCCTTGATTTCATCGGGTTCAATCGTATTGTTATAGCTTGAGGGATAGTTGTTCCAGAAGTTCTCATCCCACTTCGTGAGAGTGTCGCCTGTATTCTGCACAACACCGGGTTCAATACAGTAACAGATGTTTCCTGTGTATGATCCCATCGCACGAATTGTAGTATATTGCGAACTATCGGTTGTCCATCCGTTCATAAGGGTTTTCCTGCCGTGTCCCCATTCGCCTCCGTAGTTTTCATCTCCGTCACGGGGGAAAGAAATCAGATAGACATCCTGCTGTTCGGCAGCGGCAAAAGCCGTAGTCGTACCCATTCCAAGAAAAGCGGAAAGGCACATCACCACCGCCAGCAGCGAGGAGAGACTCCTTTTGAATAGATTTGTTTTCATGAAAATGCTCCTTTCGGGCAGACAAAAAGGACGCACCGTTTTTACGATGCGCCCTCTGTCTGCATATTTTATTTGATTTTTAAGCGTAGCCGATATAGAGGTCATAATCTCCATCGGCTCTTTGTTCTGCCCATATCCAGACTGCCGTGATATCTTCATCACGGTTATATCGGTTCAGCCTGCTTTCAATATCCCTTTGAATATATAGGCATTCTGCACCCGCTGTAATGGGGTTATCCCAGCATTCCACCGCTTCGCTGTCCAGTTCCAGTCCGATGCCCTCGGCGTAATTCTTGGCATAGGATATCCAATGATTTATATCGAAGTCCGGCACAGGAGGCTCTGTCGGTTTTTCCGTTTCCTGCGGCGGTTCGGGTTCTGTCGGCTTGGCTGGCTCAGTCGGCTGAGGCTCCTGTTTCGGAGGCTCAGCCGGAGCAGGCTTTTGTTCTTCCGTCTGTGCAGGCGTTCTTGATTCAGAAGTCTGTTTCGGGGAAGAGGATTCTGCCGAACTTTCTTTTTCTGCGGTATTTCCGCACCCGGCAAGACTTGCAATGAGGACTCCGCATAAAACTGCGGCAAATATTCGTTTTTTCATGACTGTTCACCTTCCTTCAACCACAAGCATACCGAAAAAAACACAAAAGTCCAGACCTTTTTTGAGACTCCAAAAAAGTGCTACATATTCGGCGTCATGCCCTGCGATTCATCCTCGGATTCGTCCTCAGACTCATCCTGCCGTTCTTCCAGCGCCTGCTCATAAGCGTCCATGACCTTTTCATTCAGCTCGGTTCTTGCCTCCGCAGTCACGGCATGGAACACATCGCTGTATTTCGTATTTCCCTCCGCATCGGTATAGCTGTTGGAGGGCATGGATACAAACAGCCCTTTTTTCGGCGAATCCACAACCTTGATGCCGTGGATGGCAAAAGCACCGCCGATGTTGGCGCTGACGAAGGCTTTGATATTGCTGCCTTCATAAGCGTTGAGCCTGTCTATCCGCACCTGAACAGACGGCGATTTTGGTTTTTGTGCTGCTTTCGGGGCAGCGGCTTTTTTCGTTGCCATAGATTAAATCCTCCTTTTCTTTACCATGCCTGAAAGAAGGAGCCTGTATGAGCTTCGATTTCTTCAGGCGGTATTTCTTCGGGTTCTGCAAACTTTTCAGCAAATCTCTGCATTTGCTCATCGGTAAGGGAGCAGATATTTTCTCCGGTATCCCCGGCGATAAAGACGGGGCCGACAAGGACATCCCTATCAATCCGGCGGTTGCCTTCCATGCCGTTGATTTTGGATTCTTCATTGATGACAATAACCGTATCGTCCTCATTCCCGATATACTCAATCTTGCCTTCAACCGCACGCTGCTGACCTTCCAGCGTGTTCGGGATTTCCGATTCATAAGGCGCACGGTGCGGTTCCAGCACAAGCACACGAATCAGATTGTCGGGAACATGGGCGGCTGATTTATCAAACTCCACCTTTTTAAATCCGATCCTGTCGCAGAAAAACGCACCCTCATCGGTGGTGACGATATCGCTGACTGACAGGGAATGCCCACGGTGCAGACGATGACCTTGGGTGTTAAACAGCGTATAAATATCTTCAAGGTCTTCGCAGTCTGCATCCCCCATGAACACCCGGTCATAAATGCCGGAGTCAATCTTTGCAGTGTCCTGAAATTTTTCGATATCCTTCAATCCCATAAACTTGACACGGTTTTTATCCCTGTCGGAATTGATCTGATAAATTTGAAAACGCATTTACATTCCTCCCATCGTCATGCCGTCAGATTCAGCGGGCGGCTGTAATTCGGCAAGTTTTTCCTTTGCCCATTCGGGGAGATATTCTTCTTTCAGTATCCCGATAAAATCACCACGCTGGAAGTTTGTTTCCTCACCGTCTTTTAGAAATTTCCCGAATACCTTGCGGCCTCTTGCATTGGGAGTGCAGCCGAAGCCGCTTTCTGCAAGGAACAACTGATCCTCCGGCGTTTTATATTGGTCCTTTAACACATCGCCCCGAAGCACAAGCACCTTGCCCTCATAGTTAAGCTGTTCTTCCTGCTCAGATTCGCATTGGGAAGAGTCGAAGAGACCAAGTTCCTGCCACAGCTTCCGGCTTTCGTTAAGGAATAAATCCGTAAGCCCAGGATGAGAGTCTACGCAGAAATGCCAGCGGACATCTTCGTGTGGGATATAAAACTGCCTTGCCCATACTTTATTTTCCTGTGAGAACCTGCCGTCATTCTTTTTCTCCTGAACCGTATTGGCAAGCACCCAATTGACACGGTCAAAGCCGTACTGCTTAATAATAGGCTCGGCACAGTCATTGAGACAGGATGTCTGATAATCATAGGCGCTGTTTATCGCCTTTTCGATGGCTCTTGCACAGTCGCAGTTTTCCTTGTAGCTTTCACGCCACAAATCCCGTTCATTGCTTCGCACAGCGTATTCCAAAGACCAGATATACAGCGGTTTGTGTTCAGACATTGAGACTGCCTCCTTGCTTTTCTGCCCATTTTACAGATAGATGAATGAGGGCGGCTCTCTGTTCGGAATCGGTAAGACCGTCCAAAAAGTCCAGAAGGGTTACTTCATTCACATCATCACCGGGCGGCTCATCCTTGCAGTTGCTGCAGATTTTTTCCCGCTTGACAATCACGGTTCTTCCGTCATCCGATTCCGTGAAAGACAGCACATCGTTAAAAGAAAAGCCGACACGCTGGCGCATTTCATAGGGAATCGTGATTCTTCCGCGCTTGCCGAGAATGCGGTATAGTGTTTTCGCCATCCCTATACCTCCGCATCTTCACATTCTTCAGCACAGGGGCAGTTCGCACAGTCACCGTCACAATCCGTCTGGTTAAGCGGGCAGTTTTCGCAGTCGCCTTTGCATATAAGGTTCTCCGGTTCTTCCGCACTTTCGATGACGAGCTTCTTTCCGTCCATGCTCATTTGTATTGCGCCGCCTTCAAAAATTCCTGTTTCCACCAGCATTTCGGCAGGAATGGAAAGCAGTACAAATTTCTGTTTTATCTCTTTATCTTGCATGATATGATACACTCCTTTAAGATTTTTTCGATTTCTTGGGAAGTGGGTTCGCTTTCCATATCCATCAGTGTGAGCTGGCGCGGCTTTACCCGTTCCCGTTCATAAAAATCATAATTGCCGATTAACAGTTCGGGGAACTCTTTTCCGGCTTCGTATTTCTGCACCATCGAATGGATTCGCTTAAATCCAAACTGATTATAATCCCGGTACAGCTCCCGGATTTCCGGGCAGTCGTTATAGGACACCAGCCATTTGCCTTTGGCCTGTGCCAGTGCGTCATGAAGGCGCACATGGTCATTCCATGTGAATCCGCACTCATACACATATTCACTGGTGAAGTATGGGGGATCGCAGTAGGTGAAGGCATCGGCTCGGTCATAATGCTTGATCAGCACCTCAAAGTCCTGATTTTCAATCACGGCGTTTGCAAGCCTTTTTCCGAGCTGCTCAATCAGCGAGAAGAGACTCGCAATATTAAACGGCTGGCAGGCATAGGATTTTCCGCCGCTGGAATAGCTGTAACGGATGAGTTTTAGGAACATCACCGCCCGGCGCAGATCGTAGTCCTCTTTCGAGGCTTTATACAGCGTTCTGACCTCCACTGCCTTCGGCGCAGGGAGCAGTATGCTTGTAAGGTCAAGTTCCTGATTTAAGAATTCATCGGTGAATTCCAGCTTTTCAAAAAAACGCTTGAGGACTACAAAGTCATCTCTTGCGTTTAAATTGAGGAAGCCGAGTTCACGGATGAATTCCATCGGTCTGTCACGCATACAGCGGAACAGATTGACAAGATTTGAGTTGTAGTCGTTATACACCTCAAACTTGTCGGGGACAGCCTTGCCTAATAAAACGGCTCCTGAACCGCCGAAGGGTTCGATATACCGTCCGTAGCTTAACGGAAACAAGGCATAAAGAATATGCAGGATGGAAGTTTTATTTCCCACCCAACTGACAGGGGTTTTGATCATCACCACCTCCTTGTGGGATATCAACCGCCCTGAAATAAAAAAAGACCGATACCAATCGTTACCCAGAGCGATTGATATCGGTTCGTTAGAGTTTGTTGTTTAGTTTCTGCCGAAGCTTTTGGAGTTCCTACTCGTAATAGCTGACTCGGTTAATCTGTATGCAGCAGAGTATCGTTGCTGCCGAACAGCCGCCAATCAGAAGTCCGGTCAGCAGCCATGCGAGTTCATTCATGTCACATCACCATCCCTTCTTCTTTCTCAGAATACAGGCTTGCATTTTGAACGGCATCCTCTCCGAGTTCAGAGAGCAGCCTGTTGAAATCATCCTCATCACAGCAACTCCGAAAGCCAAAGTCTGCACAATACTGTTCGTATTCCGAGACATCTTCGCCGTCCTGAATCATGGATTCATTCAGTGCAAGCCATGCCTTGCCTTTTTCCCAGCATACGCAAAGGGAGGTTGGAAACCCTCCGGTCTGGTCACACTGAAAATCCGGCGAGGTGTGTATATCAAAGGTATCGGTATCAGAAATAAGGGCATCTCGTTTTGCGTAGAACTCTTTCGTGGTCATAAGCTCATATCCATCCCTTCGTCCTCATCCATTCCATCATCCTCGGTGGATGTGATATTGACATATTCGCCAATAATGCACAGCGCCTTATCATAGCTGCCGGATTCCCGGATGCGGTCGCACATCTCGCTTGCCTGCTCGGACATTCCGTTTCTTCGAAGTGTCCTTGAGGCAATGCCCATAAGATTGAAGATGTTGCCGTCCTGACCAATCAGCGGACAGTCCGGTTTCTGCCGTTCCTGCTGTTCGGCACTAAAACCGCCGAGACGATTCGGAACATAATCCAAAAGCCATGTGCCGCCGAAGGCTTCGTGAGTACGCAGCCGCCATATGGCAAGCCTGCCCATGTCCAGCTTTACATTGTCCTCAAAAGGAAAGAGCAGACAGGTCATACCGTCATGCTCAAATGAGGAGCAATTCTCAAATTTGCTGCCGCCTTGCAGAATCTTTTCTTCAGTCAGCATATCGTTGATGCCGTCCTGCCATTCCTGCAAATCACCGCCGCACCCCTGCAAAATAAGACCTTCGCCGTCCTTCATTTTCCGAAGGTCGTCTGTGGTTATTGTTTTGATACTCATAACTGCATCCCTCCAAGCTGCTGTTCGTTTTCTTCTTCCTGCCCGTCCTCCTGCGTGAAGTCGGTTTCCATGAATTCTCTCGGCGTCAGATCGTAACCGAGGAAGTTCGGGGAGGTGTCATCGGTAAATGAGAGGTATCCCTGTTCACGAAAGTCCAGCAGTTCTCTCATCAGCACCGTGCCGCCGTGATTTTCTCCGACCTTCGGCTCAATGGAGATAAACTGTCCTTTTTCATCGCTGTACCGCAAATCATAAGCATACAGGCCTTCGGGGATTTCTTCCGGCAATATTCTGCCGTTTGAAAATAAAGCCTTTCGGTCAAGCACCTCGATTACATCTAATTTTTCATCCGTCAACGCCTGCGTTTTCAGTTCTTTCACGGTAGGCTTATGGTACGGCACCGGCTCGTAAAGTGAACCGTCACGGGCAGAAATCACGCCGTACTCGGTAACTGTCGCACCCAGCCTGTCTAAAAGGATGGAGCTTTCCGTGCGCAGCATAAGCGTACTAAGCCATTCGCTGTCAAACCTGCTGTCCAAGTGATGCAGGAGGTATTCCTTAAAAAATCTTTCATCGCTGTCGGACAATGGAGAAAATTCATAGGCATCCAGATGCTCTGCAATATCCAAAACGCCGTCAATGGTTTTCGGTGTATCTGCCGCAAGAATTGCCTTGAACTTCACCTGTTCTGTCGGGGACATTTCCGCCATGCGTTTGGCAAGCGTATTCAGGATATCAAAATCCTGCATATCTCCAAACATCTCTTCTGTTATCTGCGGTACAGAGGATTCAAAGTCAAAGTACACACAGTCCTCAATACAGCCCTCGTTATGAAGTTTGGCAATCCGATTGGCTTTATTTTTATAAATTGGCAGGCTGATCCATTCGGCGCTGCCTTCTGTTTCATCGGAACTGCTCACCGGAGCCTCCGCTACCTTTAAGCGAAAGGCAAACCATTGGGATGGTTCTTCCGATGGCAGCGTTTTTCCGTCATAGATTTCGGGCATTTCATATTCTCCGGCGACCACATAAAAGTCGTCCACATAAACGCCGCCCTCGTTTTCCCTCTGCAGCTTTCCGACCTGCTTTCTATCCAGTAGGTACAAGGCATTATCGGGGACGCTGTTTACATCCTCATGCATATCGTTTTCAATGACAAACTCACCGAGCTACTCATCATTACCCACATCGGCTGCTATCATAATCTCATCCAGACCATAGGTAATATTGATTAAATCCTTCATGCTGACAATTTCATAGTCATTGACTTCCGGAATTACTTTAGGCAGAACGGCTTCCAGGACGATCTGTTCCTCAAATCCCAAGGCAGCAAGCCGTTTTGCAAAAAAGTTCAACTCATCCAGCGTTGGGGAATCCAAACGGACATCCACAAGCTCCGGTAGAAGCTCACAGTTTAAAACCGAAACAGCCTGATATTCATCCTCTCTGCCGACAGCCCTTAACTTCTGCAAGGCGTCACGGATTTCATGTTCCTCGGCAGGCAGTTCAAGGGATGCGTAATAATATCCGTCAAGATCGGGGCGGTCATTTACAAGTTCAACCGTCATTTGTTTTTTCAAGATTTTCACCTCATTTCACAATGCCGTATCGGTCATTGATTTCCTTTATTTTTTGCCCAATCGCAGCAATGACGGGAACGCTCACCGCATTTCCCGCCATCTTATACAGTCTGCCGTCCGATATTCCGGCAGCGACCGCCTTGTCAAACTGTTCATCGGTAAATCCCTGCAATCGCCAGCATTCTCTCGGCGTCAGCTTTCTGACTCGCCCCCGGTGAATCACACCATGCCGATCCTGTGCGGTAATCGTGAACATCGGTTCATCGGGTTCTTTGAAACGCCTGCCTCGCTGACGGACGGATTCCTTTTCCGGCGTCAGTATGGCTCTCGGCGCTTCTTCGATAAACACTCCCGAATGTTCGCCCTTATGCTTGCTGATGCCGGAATCCTGACGGGCGGTAATGCACCGGGCATTCTCAGTCAGATTCGGAGGCGGGTTCATATCAATAAAAAAATACCCCTGCGTATTTCCCGGCGTTACCGTATGGGCGATTTGACTGCCGACTCTGCCACGCCTTGAATTGAGAGTGGGATAGGCAAGGTCTATGCTGTCGCCGGGATGGGCAATCTGAAAACCGCTTTTTGTTTTGACCTTGATTGGAATACCAATTTCATACAGCCCTGACTTACCAGCAAAGCCACCGGCGCCGCTGGTCAGAGTAATACTCACTCCTTGATCGGAGTAGATTCGGTTTCCCTGTGTTCCGGGCAGGACTTGTATAAGAGGCGTTCCATTTGTTTCTGTGAAAGAAAATATTTCTCCGGGACATCGCTCTCTAAAATATCCGACAAGATACACTCTCTTGCGGGATTGGGGAACTCCGAAATTCTTGCTGTTAAGCACCTGCCATGCGACATCGTACCCCAATTCATCCAGCGCAGCGAGGATAGTCGCAAATGTCCTGCCGCCGTCATGCGACAACAGTCCGGGAACATTTTCAAGGAACAGAAATGCAGGTCTTTTAACGGCGGCAATTCGGGCAATTTCGAAGAACAGCGTTCCTCTTGTATCATCGTCAAATCCGAGCCGCTTTCCAGCAATCGAAAAAGACTGACAAGGAAATCCGCCGCAAATAAGGTCGATATCCGGCAGGTCGCACGGTTCAATGGTTCTTGCATCTTCAAAGTACAGTTCTCCCTTCGTATCATAAATTGCTTTATATGCCTGATTCGCATATTTGTCGATTTCACAGTAACCGACACATTCAAAACCACCCACAGCTTCTAATCCGCTGCGGAAACCGCCGATACCTGCAAACATATCAAAAAATCGGATTGCATTATGACTTGTCATAATGGCATCCGACCAACCGTTACTTTTAATTCACCTCACATCTGCATACAAAAGCCGTTTTCTTCATCTTCGGACTCATCCTCGGATTCATCTTCGGATTCTTCATCCTCAAAATCATCCGTTTCCTGCTCGTTTTCAATTTCCTCAGAAACGCCTTCAAAATCGTCCACAGCGGCTGTTTCTTCCTGTTCGGATTCTTCTTCGTCCGGTTCTTCCAAACTGTCCTGTGCCTCGGTTACGCCCTCACGCTCGGCGAGATCTCGTTCCAGCTCGTCCTCAATAAGACCGAGAATAAACTGTTTCTGCGTCATGTTGTTGCGCTGCAGGTAATCCTTGATTTTTTGAAACAAATCCTCCGGCACCTGAAAGGCTACCGTTCTCATGTTCTCCATGCTTTTTCCCTCCTTCATTTGGTATTTGGGGTGGAGTTCGTTATCCAAAGCCTGCGTAACGAATTCCGCCATTGTCATGCCGTGTTCCTCTAAATACTGTCTGACCTCGGCATGAAGGTCAGCATCGATTTTTACCGTAATTCCTTTCTTTTCTTCGTTAGGCAATTTCCTCACCTCGTTTCATAAAATTTTGAATTGCTTGTACTACAATTTCTTCCGCTGACAATTCCTGTTCCGCTGCTCTCTGTAAGAGAAGTTCCATCAGCGGATGGTCATTTTCGATATATAGTTCCATAGTCCTCCTGTTCCGTCACATTCCCATAACGGGAGCGTCATCCTCGTCTATATCTGAGTTATTCTGTTCTTCTGCAAGTTCTTCCTCTGTCAGACGGCGGAAGGAATCCTCACCGGGGACGATGGCAAGTGTTCTGCCGTTATCCCATTTCATCCCGATTTGCCCGATATCGTCCACATATTTCACCGTGCCTCTTGTACCGGGCGGGACGGGAGCATAGGGATCGTCCATACTGATGAGTTCCAGCCGTGTGCCGGGAGGATACATTTCCTTATACCGTTTTGCCTGTCGGTGCAGGCGTTCCCATTCATTCATACGCTACATCTCCATTTCATTTATGATTTCGTCATCTGTTTCATCGATTTCCGCTGTGCCGTCAATTTCCATCTGCATGGGAATCAATATCTTCAGCAGTTCTTCCCGGTATTCCATATCGGCAATCCGGTCAATATAAATGCCGAAAGTAGAAAGGAAAGGCTTTCCATCCGTTGTCGTGACCATTAAGTCGCTGTACTGACCATGTGTGCAGATGAAGTTTGCCACCTCCTGCATACTGCGAAGTCTTGTTCTGCCTGCAAGAGAATGGCCGATTAACAGCGGATATTTCTCCGATACATCCATATTTCACATCCCTCCCATCGTCATGGATTCATCCTCATCTGTATCGAGGATATCTTCAAGGCTGTGTCCGTATTCCATAAAGACATAGCCCCCGTCTGAGAGAAACTCGCCGGAATGTTCCCGATGGATTTTCTCGCCGTACTGGTCATAATCAAAGTAATCCTCCAACTCCATACTGAGCTGCAGTTCGTCATGGCTGTCTATCCACCATCTGCCGAGACCTTCGTTATCCTCAATATTTTTTGCATATCCGAAAGCATTCAGATTTTCAGCCAGCGCCACAATGGATTTGGCGTCGCTCACATCTGCATATTCCATCACCGCAGACAGCTTTTGCAGGCTCTGTATATCTACGAATTCGTTGACTGCCCGTGCAAGATGATTTACCTCGTAGATGCCTTCGCTGCCAAGAACAGATTTGAATACATCAAACATCTTTTTGTGGTCGGCACTAAAATCCGAGAGGATAATGGAACAGCCATCCGGTGACTCAGCACCGAGCCGTTTTAATGCTTTGTCGATAGCCATATCACTATCGGGGAGATAGACAAACTCGGTGTTGCCTTCATATTCGATTTCACCCACCAGCAGGCACTGGTCATATAAATAAGGTGGGAAGGTTTTCCCATTGTAGGGTTCTTCAAACGGTCTGCCCCGGTCGGGGAATAGCAGACCGTTTTCCGTGAATACGCCTGTGCCGGATTGAAGTAGTTCTCGTCCGATGACTGCATATTTGGGATCGTCCTCATCATGTGCTGGAACAGAGCCATCTCTGTTCAGCAGATACTCTCTGCCGACCTTGCCCATATTGCTGACATCCTGAATCAAGGTGTATTTGTCGAGGTTAAAGGACAGGTTGATAAAATCCTTCAGTTCCGTAAAATGCTCCAGCTTCAGTGCTTCATAGAATTGGATTTCTTCATCGCCGAAAAAGCTTTCCATCCTCTTGGCCAGATAGTTCAGTTCGTCCAGATTCACGAACCGGTCTTTCAGACAGGACAGTTCCTCCGGTAGGGTGATTTCTGATACAAACAGCGTTGTATTATTCGGATCGTCTGCGTGAAGTTCCATGAGCTTGGAATAAAGGCAAATATCCGAGCATGGAAAATCGATGTCTGCATAGTTGTCATTGTATCGTACTGTTGCCGTAATCATTTTCATTTACTTCCTCCTGTAAAATGAATTGCACCCAGTCCGAATCTGCGGACTGCCATGCCGTTGCAGATAAGAGCAAATATTTTCGGCGGTACCAGCGTTGTATCCGCAAGGTCGCTGATGGTGAGGCAGTCTGTGCCGAGATACAAATCCTTTGCTGCACAAAACAGCGTGTAGCTGTTTTCATTCAGACCGTGCAGGCTGATTTCCTCAAAGCAGATGACATTGTCCACCACACATTGTCTGACCGACCGCCACAGCATAAAATCCGCAGTCAGAAGATAGAGGGCAGACATGAGTGCATAATCTTTTCTGTTTTTCTTTCTGAGTGTGAGTTCAAACACCACACGGTGTTTTTCGTTTCTGTAATCCATAGGGTTCATCTCGCTTTCTTTGATATATTGTCTGAGCCGCCTTTGAAACGGCGGATAGGCAACAGGGGACAGCGTTTCGGCCAGCACCTCTTTCGCTGTGGCTGTTCCTGCCTTAATTCGTTCCATACAGTCTTTGTCTAAAAGTTCATTTCTTTTGATAATTAAAATGCCATGACCTTTTGGAGAGAAATTGGGAACGCACTGCATAAGCTGTTCCAATTCCCGCAGGCGGCTGTTTGATATAAAAAGCATAGGTTCATCATTCCTTTCGTTAAAATACAAAAAGCCGAGGGATTTTCCGTTAAAGAAAACCTCTCGGCTCTGCGAACTATACTATTCAATTTTAGATGTGCAAGGTCAACAACAAATTTAAATTTGTCGCACTAAATACAATTTTTGTTATTTTTCATGTACTTTTTTTCCAGAAATATGTTGAATTTCAATTTCGATCAACTGAACGCCTTTGATTCCCATTTTGATTTCTTCTTCAACATCCTCCGCTGACGGATAATATTTAAGTGCAAATTTTCTTACTTTTTCTTCCGTGGTCTTACGGTCTTCAACTAACCTCGCTCTGCCAAATACCACACAGCTTGAAACATGATAAGCCCAATCCCCATCATCTACATATCCATCATTCCATGTCGTGAAGCAAACTTTATCACTGTTTATAATAGAATCAATCT
>ERZ1673696.489-NODE-489-length-41694-cov-16.141214_pt1 | contig 41694 bp, 34 predicted proteins | sample MGYA00580226_ERZ1673696 | MGnify/ENA primary metagenome ERZ1673696 (study PRJEB41218, sample SAMN15661743) | gut metagenome | host: Homo sapiens | place: Canada: London | collected 2015-08-20/2019-03-30 | study: EMG produced TPA metagenomics assembly of... | reverse complement strand
ACGAAAATCCCGAACACTTTCGTGTTCGGGATTGGTGGGGGAAGGTGGATTCGAACCACCGAAGTCATTGACAGCAGATTTACAGTCTGTCCCCTTTGGCCACTCGGGAATTCCCCCATATTCAGGATGCTGTGTTGCGGTAAAATGGAGCTGGTAGACGGATTCGAACCCCCGACCTGCTGATTACAAAGGTCTGATTGTACGCCTATCGCGTACATTATGTTCGCATTTCGCCCAATATGTCTAGTCCGGATGTCACATTCAGAGCAATAAATCCAGGCAATATAAAGCAGCGTTATGCCCGTTGGCGTCAGGGTTGGCGTCAACGGGCTTCCACTATATGAATGCGTCCATGTGTCACGGACAGCAATGATTACAATCTTTCTATAATGTAGTAGCCATGGACAAGGTGAGTGTTCACGATCAGACTAGCCTCACCTTATCCAAAACTATGTTATTACTCTCTTAACCTCTTATAAATGTCTTTCAAGAATACCTGCATCAGTTCTGGGCTCTTCGTGTCGTTTTCAAGAAGCAGCGAATAGAATTCCCGGTTCTGCCAAAACGCACCACTTGTAAGCGATTTAACGCACAATCGACTACATTATTTGTGGTTGATTGCATAATGAAGTTGGACACCTAACGAAAAAATCCATAGTGATTTTCCCCGCATGGTAGAATGAAGTTCCCCACAACATTTGCCAAAGGAGGGCGATCACTATGGACTGCCAAGATTATATCACAGAGCCGACAGAACGCAAGAAGGGACAGCATCTTCAGCGTGAAGAACGAGGTGCTATCCAGCATCTCAAGCACCAGGGTTACTCAAACAGAGCCATCGCCAGGCAGATCGGCTGCTCGCCGTCCACCGTGGCAAACGAACTGCGGCGCGGCACACCGCCTCGTAAGAGCAATCAGGGCAGGAAACCCGGCTACTCGGCAAGGCGCGGCGAGGCCGTCTACAAGGCCAACCGAAAGCATTCTCGCAGACACCATCGGATTTGCTGCTGCGACCGCTTCCTTCGTTGGGTGGCAAAGCAGTTCAAAGAGCACAAGTGGTCTCTGGACGCCTGCGTCGGTTATGCCCGCCTGCACAGGCTGTTCCCGGCGGACGAGATGGTATGCACGCACACCCTGTATAACGAGGTATGGGCCGGCAATCTCGACTTGTCTGTGGCGGAGCTGCCGGAGGCCCTGAAACGCAAGCGGCACAAGGATTCCAAGCCTCGCGAACACAAGAAACACTATGGCAAGGACATCGATGAGCGGCCTGAGATCGCGGCTCTGCGCATCGAGGAAGGCCATTGGGAAGGCGACACTGTGGTGGGCAGGAAGGCTGGCAAGCAGGCCGTTATCCTCTCCCTGTTGGAGAAGAAAACGGAAAACTACATCGCCCTCCAGATTCCCGGCAGGGACGCGGACTCCGTTCTGAGTGCCATGCAGCTGCTCAAGGAAGAGTTTGGAAACAAGTTCTCGCAGGTCTTTAAGACCATTACCGTGGACAACGGCCCGGAGTTCTCCGGCTTCGCCCAGATTGAGGACTGGGGCAGTCAGGTCTACTTCGCCCATCCCTACACATCCTGGGAACGTCCTCAAAACGAACGCCACAACGGGCTGTTCCGGGTCTTCGTGCCCAAGGGCGTATCCATTGGATCCTTCTCTCCGGAGTACATCTTATCTGCCGCTGACGAGCTGAACGGACGCCCTCGCAAGAAGCTGGGCTGCCGAACCCCGGAAGAACTGTTTGAACAGTTCCTCGACTCTGTTTACGCAGCCTCCGGCTGCGACAGCATCGTCCACGATGGAAGCCAAAGGCTCCCACCATGTCCGATGCTCTGATGAACGAATTTCTACTGTGCAGGTGTCCAACTTGCACTTGCAATTTGCGCTACATTATTTGTTATATTTTGTGTTGTATTCTTCAAAGAGCTTCTCAAAAGGTTCAATGTCGCCAATCACATGATAGCAATGGCAATCTTCCGGGAATGCTCCAGATTTAATCTCGTTGGAATAGTTCCGAAATGCATCGATAATAATCGGCGCAATCTCAGCGTATTTTTTCACGAACTTCGGCGTAAATGCTTGGAACAGACCAATCGTATCAGCAAAGATGGTAAGCTGACCATCACAAGGAGCGCCGGCACCAATCGAATATACCGGAATAGAAAGCAGCTTGTGGATTTCTTCTGTTACTTCAGGAGGAACTGCTTCAACAAGAAGGAAGTTTGCACCAGCCTGCTCAACTGCAAGAGCATCTTCAATTACTGCGCGAGCGCTTTCGACAGTGCGCCCCTGCGCTTTATGTCCACCAAGGACGCCGGAAGACTGCGGTGTCAATCCAATATGGCCAAACACGAGAATACCACAATCACGAATTGCACGAATACGGCTGACAACTGTTTTACCACCTTCGAGTTTAATAGCGTCCACGCCGCCTTCTTTCAGGAAACGGATTGCATTACGAGCAGCGTCTTCATCGGAGCACTGATAGGATCCAAAGGGCATATCACCAACAACAAACGTATTTGGTGCACCACGTCTTACAGACTGGCAGTGCTCAATGCACATATCCATAGTGACCGGAATTGTGCTATCAAAACCAGAGTCTACCATGCCGAGAGAATCGCCAACAAGAATCATGTCTATGCCAGCGGTTTCAGCAAAAGATGCAAACGGAGCATCATAGGAGGTAATCCAGGATACTTTCTCTCCCTCTTTCTTCATGTTGTAAAAATCAATAATCGTTTTCTTTTTCATGGTATCTTCCTTTCCTTTTTTTGAGCAAGAGGTCTTGCCCTATTGTACTTTGTTTTCTGCCGAAATCTTTTCCATAGACTTAAAACCATGCAGGCGTGTTTTGCGCGTCTCGATGATAATACATGCAGGCAGTTTGTCCACAAGTTTCACAGTCTCCGGGGTTCGCCGACACTGCCGGTTCTCCTTTTACTTCATGATCCAAAAAATGAATAATATGTTGAAGCGTATCCTGTTCGGCGCACACAGCTAGGGTAACTGCACCTTCATTTCCACCAACACCACCGCAACAAATCAGAGATGCTTCTGCTTTGAACAGAATTCGGAATGCATCAATTTCTGTTACTATTGTGGCATTGGAGAGGCAGTACATTCCCGGAGCTGCACCCATTGAGTAATCGATTGAAGATCTTCCTCCGAGTGCCCGGGCTGCATCCGGTACAGAAGGAATCATTTTTTCCAACCCAACCGGAACGATCAGTTCTATTCCACAGGCTGTAACCGGGCCAATAAATGACGCAACACTGCCACCATTATCTGCCGATGTGAGAATCCCGACAAACCCATTTGGATCTACTGCATTTGAGCCCTTAATGACAACAGAGCCGGGTAACTGCTCTTTTATGGCTTCCGCAGGCGCTTTCTCTACAGGTCGGCCATCTGAAAAAACATTCGGAAAACAATGATAACTGGTGCGGGAAGTAAGGCAAAGCCTACCGCTTGTATTGATTCCAACCGTACAATGTGATGGGATGTACTCTTTCGTATGCAATAGTTCCTGTACAACAAACGCATTCGTTGTTCCGCCGTAAACAATCAAATTCGCATGTTCTTTGGCATCTTGTACACACGGCATAGCAACAACAGCTTTGGCTATCAGCCTGCATGATTCAGCAGGTGTAAGCGTTACCAGCAGTTTCATATGTGCCCTTCCTTTTTGTGCTATATTATAGAACATCGTTCATATATTTTTAGAATATCATACAAGTAAATCCATGTCAACTCCTTTATGGCACTATATATGGCCACGCCGGTGTTTTTTTGCAAAAAAAGACACGGTATGGATTCGACATACCGTGTCCAGAATCATTTTTTAAAATCTAATGCACTATGTTTGAACAATTAGCTCTCGAAGGCATTTTGCACTGCGTAAAAGCTCCTCAATACAAGTTTCAATCTTTATCTCTGTCATACGCATTTTGGGTCCCGAACAACTTAATGCTGCGATCGGATTCCCGGTTGAATCAAATACAGGAACAGCCACACAAATCAAACCATACTCTAATTCTTCTCGATCCAGTGCATATCCCTTGTTGCGTATCTGTTCCAATTCCTGATTTAATTGGTTTGCATGCAGAATCGTGTTACTTGTGTATGGATGAAATTGCAGATGAGAGAGAATATGTTCTTGCTGCTCTTTTGGAAGAAAGGCAAGAATTGCTTTTCCAACGCCGGTAGCATACATTGGATACCGTTGGCCAATGGTTGTACAAATTCTCATGGAATGCGGGCTTTCTTTTTTTATTAAATAGACAATATCTGATCCATCGGGGCGAACATAATTGATTGTTTCCTCCAAACAGTTTACAAGGTTAGACAGTTCTGGCAAAATCAACTGACGCAAGTTCGCATCAACTAAATTTCCGAGTCGATAAAGTTCTAGACCAAGACAGTATTTGCCGCTGGCTTCATCTTTTTCCATCAAGCCAAGCTTTTCCATTGTTGAAACAAGTCCAAAGGTCGTGGATTTATTCAGCCCTAACTGTTCCGATATTTGTGAGATTCCCCAATATTTTTGATGTTCAAATAAGTGAAGGATACTAGATGCACGTTCTAACGATTGAATCATTAAGACACTCCCTAGACGATCTGAATAATTTCATTATACATCCATCAAATCTACTCGTCTATAACTTTATTTTAAATGTTGAAACTCAGATAGACGGTATTTTCCGGGTGATACGCCGACAAATTTTTGAAATGAACGGCAAAAATGTGCATAGTTGGAAAACCCGACTTTACTATATACATCCACAACACGGTACCCGTTTTTCAGATATTGACACGCTGCGCAAATACGCGATTGAATAATAAATTCTAAAACAGAAAAACCAGTACATGAACGAAACATACGGCTTAATTGCGCCTTGGAAATAAAAAGCTGGTTTGCCAAACTATCTAGTGTCATTTTGAAAGCCAGATTTTCAGGTATATAGTGCAATAAATAAGTAATGTACGATGGAAAGGGATGATTATCTTCTATTGGCAGTAAACTTCTTGTATTCTCCATAGAAGAGATCTGCAACAGAAGCGCGGCAAGTGACATTGACTGCCGAATATCAGCACCAAAACCCATCGGCTTTTCCATGCAGGCTTGAAACAAAGGAATAATCTGTTGCAGCTGTTTTTCTGAAAGTGTATATAATTGTTCAGTTAAAGAAAAAATCGAAAGCAAGTTGCTTTGATCCGTTGATAAAGCAAGTAATGTACTCTCCGGAATATGCACGATATATCGTTGATAGTTTCCTGCAGTTTGGCAAAAACTCCTATGAATTACTGACGGGTGGATCAGTAAAAGCCGACCTTTTTCCAATTGATAGCAACGATCTGTAATGAAAATTTTCGCATGTCCGGCTACTGTTAACAATATTTCGTATTGTGTATGAAAATGATATCGATCCATATTCCACTGAACATTGTCTCGATAATATGCATGATACAACTCAACCATTCTACACGCACCTCAAAAACGATTCGATATGCAATAATATGATTAATAATATCATATATTTTGCATTTTGTTTATAGTAGGATAAAAAAAACTAAAGAAAGAGGAAAAGAATATGCACACGACGTCGTTGTTTCCAATTGGTACAGAGTATGCTGAGTATCTTCATGATGAATCACGAAGTGTTGGTACTGCAGAAGAAATTGCATTTCCAACAAGCGAACAAGAGATACAATCTTTGGTCGCCGAAAAATATGGTGAAGGACAGAAAATCACCGTTCAGGGTGCCAGAACTGGATTAGCTGCAGCTGCTGTGCCAAATGGCGGCTTAATCTTGAATTTGAGCAAAATGAATCATGTTCTCGGGATGCGAGAAGATGGCAGACAATACTATCTGACGGTAGAACCGGGCGTCATTCTGTCAGAGCTTCGTAAAATGATTGCAAAAAAACAATTTGATACAACGGGGTGGACAGAGACATCCATCCAGGTTTACTCAAAATTTTGCAAGGATCACGAGTTCTGCTTTTTCCCTGATCCCACAGAAGTGTCGGCTTCCATTGGTGGAATGACTGCCTGCAATGCTTCCGGTGCCAGAAGCTATCGGTACGGATCTGTTCGAAATCACGTTTCTGCACTTCGCATGATTACACCGGACGGTCGCATTATTTCTATCAGACGCGGAGAATCGTTTGCAAACGAATACAAAGCAACGTTCAAAACAACGGATGGTGAATTGATTCCGGTTACAATCCCCAACTATCAAATGCCGGACACGAAAAATGCCTCTGGTTATTTCGCAAGAAAAAACATGGATCTTATTGATCTGCTGATCGGTAGTGATGGCACACTCGGTATCTTCAGTCAAATCGAATTAGTATTGAGCCCTTTGCCGGCGTTTATCTGGGGCGTTTCGTGTATGTTTTCTAATGAACAGCAGGCGCTTCAATTTGTTGAGATGCTCAGGAACGAAAAAACACCTGTTGCATCCATTGAGTACTTTGACGCAGATGCGCTCCAAGTCCTCAGAAGGCAGCGCGAGCGCGGCACAGCGTTCTCCGGATTGCCTGTAATTGAAACGTCTGTCAATGCTATCGTCTATGTTGAACTTCATTGCGATGAATATACACAAACATTATCGCAATTGCAGTCCGTGGGGAATCTATTTGAATCAGCAGGAGGAAATAAAGAACAAAGCTGGGTCGCATGCAATGAAAATGATCTGAACCGCTTAATGTTTTTCCGTCACGCAGTCCCTGAAAGCGTCAATATGCTGATTGATCAGAGGCGAAAGACCGATCCGAGTATTACCAAACTTGGGTCTGATATGTCTGTTCCGGACAACTGCCTGAGACAAGTTGTTCAAATGTATAGAAACACACTGCAAGAGAACAAATTAGAAAGCGCGATTTGGGGGCATATCGGCAATAATCATCTGCACGTCAATGTCCTCCCGAACAATGCCGAGGAATACAATCGGGCAAAACAGTTGTTTAAATCCTGGGCAGTTCAGGTTTCAAAAATGGGCGGCGCCGTTTCGGCGGAACATGGTGTCGGTAAGCTAAAGGCAGATTTTCTTACGATCATGTATAAAGAAGATGGTATTGAGCAGATGCGCAAATGCAAAGAGGCCTTTGATGCGAAAGGACTCCTAGGCACAGGAAATCTGTTTTCCAGGAAGGATGGTTCTATTGTATGAAGATTCTCGTTTGTGTGAAACAAGTTCCCTCATCTAATGAGGTCCGTTTGGATCCGATAACAAATACGATACTTCGTGACGCAAAACAGGCGGTAATCAACCCTTTTGATTTATATGCAGTTGAGCAGGCTGTCCAAATCAAAGAAGAAATTGGCGGTAGTGTAACCGCAATCAGTATGGGAATTCCTGCAGTACAAACCATGCTGAAAGACTTGATGGCTCGCGGCGTCGATCGCGCATACTTGCTGACTGACCGCGCTTTTGCTGGATCAGACACCCTGGCTACCTCCTATATTTTAAGCCTCGGCGCGAAGCAACTTGCACCGTTTGATCTGATTATCTGCGGAAAAATGGCAACTGACGGCGATACCGCGCAAATTGGTCCTGAGCTTTCTGCACAATTGAATCTTCCGTGTATTACTGATGTATGCGAAATACAGCATATCGACGAAAAAGAAATTGTCTGCCGAAAAAAAACGGATACCGGTTATCTGTTTGTTCGCGGTGTTCTCCCTCTCGTCATTACTGTAGAAAAAGGTATCAATCTTCCTCGACTGCCGTCAATTGCCGGGATTGAGTTTGGATCAAGTGCTACGGTCAACTGCTGCAACGCCGAGCTGCTGAACGCCGACAAAAAGCGCTGCGGGCTGAATGGTTCACCGACACAGGTCACAAAAACGTTTACCCCCAAAAGAGAACATCAGGCTATTCATTGGGAGGGGAATATCTCTGATATTGCAAAACAAGCAATTGAGGTATGGAAGGAAGTGTGTTAAATGGGAATTACGATTGACAAGAGCCTATGCGTTGGTTGTGGAAACTGTGAAAGTAGTTGCCCAAACAATGCAGTTTCCGTGAATGATGGTTTCGCAATTGTGAACGAGTCCTGTGTAATGTGTGGTCTCTGTAAAGATGCTTGCCCGGTTGGCGCAATCACATTAGAAAAAGAAACAGTGACTACAGATCTGTCTGCATTTCATGACGTTTGGATATTTGTTGAACAGAGTAACGGTATCACACTCGATGTGTCTTATCAACTACTTGGAAAAGGACGTGAACTAGCTGATTCTCTTGCTTGCAACTTAATTGCAGTTGTATGTGCAAACCAAGCAAAAAATTTATCCGAACTTCATGCCTATGGTGCAGACAAGGTTCTTGTCCTTGAACATCCTGATTTTGCTTTCCCGACAGAAGTCATCTACGCAGAGGAACTTTCTCGTTTAATTCAAGAAAGGAAACCGGAAATCCTTTTGTTCGGCGCAACTGCTTTTGGTAGATCACTTGCACCGAGAGTAGCGGCAACCATCCAGACGGGTCTGACAGCAGACTGCACGGAGTTGGAAATTGACGCCGAAACAAAACTTCTGAAACAGACACGACCTGCTTTCGGTGGAAACCTGATGGCAACGATTGTTTGTCCAAATAGCCGACCGCAAATGGCAACTGTTCGTCCCGGCGTCATGAAAGCCATAAAAACAGATCATACTGGTTCGATAGAGTATTGCCAAAGCAAGCAAGAACACACTGCTGCTGTATCAGTTTTGCAGTATATTCCTGAAGTATCGGCAGAAAAGATTTCTGATGCGGAAATCATAGTTATTGCCGGTAAAGGTATTGGGAGTAAAAAGAACATGAAATTGGTTCAGCGTCTGTCTGACCTCCTGCATGCAAAGTATGGCGTTTCAAGACCACTCGTAGACTTGGGCTGGTCAGATTATTCACACCAAGTTGGGCAGACAGGATGCACTGTCAATCCAAAGCTTTTAATCTCGCTCGGCGTATCTGGCGCAATTCAACACTTGGCCGGAATTGGCGGTGCAAAAAAAATCATTGCAGTCAACACCGATCCAGATGCACCGATTTTCCAAGTCGCACACTATGCGGTTCAGCAGGATTGCATACTGTTTGTCAAAGAAATGATTGATCAATTAGAGGCGAAATAATAAACGGTTACGGACAATCCGAAATTCTTAAATAATCATCTTATACCAAACAAGGAGATGCTGCGAATTTGCAGCATCTCCTTGTTTTTTATGGTTGTATCCTACTATGGTTGTCTTGGAGAGTATCATAACCAGCGGTTGCTAATATTGTGCTGATCTGTTCAGCGGCAGCAATTACCTGCTGTGCCAGCTCTGGCAATAATTGCATGGTAATGAGGCTGGAATCAGCAGAAATACCAATTGCACCTGTTACCGTGTTCGTAGCGTCAAAAATTGGTGCAGCAATACAGCGTATGTTATGCAACAATTCTTTGTCATCAATGGCGTAGTGCGTCTTCCGAATTTGAATCAAATGTTCCATTAGTGCCTTGGCATCCAAAGGATATCGTTTGTCAGGTCGAATTAAGTCCTGTCGAAGGTAACTGTCAATGTTTTCAGAATTGCTTTGAAACGCCAAGATCGCTTTTCCCAACGCAGTCACATACGTCGGCCGTCTGGCACCCGGATGAATAAACTCGCTGGCATTTGGCAGGTAATTCGCCGGGCAAAGGCAACGTGCGTAAATGACTTCTCCATATTCAATTGTTCCGATATTTACACGGCACCCAGTACTTTGACACAGTTTAAACATGATCGGCTCAGCAGTTTGAATCCAACTCCATGCTGACGGCATTAAAGATGCTATTTTCTCATAATTCGGATAGAAATGCTTCGTTGCATGGTCTTGACTCAAGTATCCGAGCTGCTCCATCGTCGTTAGCAAACGATAAGCGGAACTTCGATTAATAGAGAGCCGATCAGCCAGATCAGAAGACTTTACTCCACCACATAACACAGCCATCTCCAGACCAAAGATACCACGGGAAAGAGATTGTACCGAACACTTTTCACCCGAATCCATAAAACCACCTCATAAAGCAAGCAAATGCTTATATAATAATGATATTCTATTATACAAATTTCGGAATGTCAACAAAAAAACGACCGCAATACGCAACAAATTCGTGCGTATTATGAACAGAAATAAAAATTAAACAAATCATGTTCAATAATTAAGGCGAAATATACAATTTATACAGAATAATTCGACAAATGTTGACAATTTGCTACAAATCAATTATACTATTTATGTTCGTAATATGCAACACATTCTGTTTGGGGGGGTTGGACAATGTCGAATTTTGTCTATCGTGGTACTTCGACCTACCAGCAAGGCGAAAATAGTTTGAATTCTATCGGTAGTTTTGCAGAAAAAATAGGGAAAAAAGCATTTATTATTAGCGGGAGCACTGCATGGGAAGTTGCAGGTGAGCGTATCTCTGATAGTTTAAAAAAGGCTGGACTTGCATTTGAAGTCGTTTTTTTTAAAGGATTTTGTACATTATCTCATATTGTATCATTATTTGAACGATTTCAGCAAAGTGATGCCGATTTCTTGATTGGTGTCGGCGGAGGTCGAGTAATAGACGTTACAAAAGGCGTGGCTTTGAAATCTGGAGCATCATTTGTCCTTGCGCCAACGTCCGTTTCACAATGTGCATGCTGCGCAAATGTGATAGTGATGTATGAGGACAATGGCGATCCATCCCCGTCAGCGTTACATCTTGATCATTCGGCAAGCGCAGTTATTGTTGACACAGATATTCTTACAAGACATTGCCCTGCAAGAATGTTTGCAACAGGTATTGCAGATGCAATGGCAAAGCTTCCTGAAATAGAGTTCCTGCGTGCAGTCACTACAGACTGGAAGAAAGTATTTCTATCGAATCAATCTTTTCAGATGGCTGTTGATTCCTATCAGCTTTACCTGCAGACTGCCGAAAAAGCCTATCATGATGTACAGCGAGGCATTCTTTCAGAAGAAGTTGATCAACTAATCACAGCGAATCTTTTGTTGACCGGTTTTGCTTCTGCGTTAGCCAGCGGAACTCGGCAGATTGCTTTTGCCCACAATTTCTATTATGCATTTTGCCTGTTTTTTAAAGAGTATGAACTGAAGTATATGCATGGCGAAGTCGTATCAGCTGCATTGTTGTGGCAATTATCAATTAATGGTGCAGATAGCGTCAAACTAGAAGAATGCCGAAAACTCCTGCGCTCGATTGATATGCCGTGTTGTGCAGATGACCTCAACATTGTTATTTCTGAGGAGACACAGACTGCTATAATTGAATATTGCAAAAACAACATGCCTTATTTGACGCCGGAGCTGCTGAGCACAGCAAGAAACAAGTTTCCGGCACTTCAATCAAATGTGTAATGGAAAGCATGTCCCTTGGTGGATTAATTGCTGGAATTGGCGGCTCATGTGAGGTTATGGGCCTTCAGCATAATTATTATCAGGGATTCGTCCAGAACTATGGTTACACCGGCATCGGTGTTGCTCTGATAGCACGGAATAATCCGCTTGCAGTTATCCCTGCGGCGTTTTTCCTTGCTATTATTCGCGTCGGCGGAATTGCGATTGGCCGACAGACGCCTATTCCTAGTTACTTTATTTGGGTGCTGCAGGGCGTTATTGTTGTAACATTGGCGATCCCGAATATTATGGAGCACCTAAAGCAAACTGCATATGCAATCATCCGCTTTTTTGAACATTTGCAGAATAAAGGAGAAAAGAAATGCAAGAATTCCTGAGCTTGTTTAATGTGCCACTTCTTAGTGCAACATTACGTGTCAGTACTGCACTGATTTTAGCTAGCTTAGGATATGTTATCTGTATTCAAGCTGGCGTAGTAGATATGGGACTGGAAGGAAAACTTCTTCTTGGTGCGTTCCTGTCTGTTTACATTACAGGAATAACCGGAAGTCACCTGCTTGGTATTCTCTCTGCGATGTTAGGTACTGCATTGTATTCCTATATTATCGGGTTGGTGATGGTGCGTTTTCATGCCAATCACACCATCGTTGGTATCGGTTCAAACTTTATCATTCAAGGTATTACTGCGGTTCTATTGGTCATCGTATGGGATAATGCCGGTACATCAGACAACTATGGTAAGCTTGCCCATAGCATCACGGATCTGATGAAAAAAATACCGCTTATTGGCGATTTGTTTAATCGGCAGACAACCATAATGCTTGTTGCATATGTCTTAGTTTTCCTTGTCAGCATTTGGCTTTTTAAAACTAAAACAGGCTTAAGATTACGCTCAATTGGTGAGAATCCAAAGGCGGCTGATTCGTTAGGCCTGAATGTTTATCGATATCGTATGATGGCATGCGCATTAAGTGGTGTGCTATGCGGACTTGGCGGTGCAGATCTTGCAATCGGCCAGCTTGGCTATTTTGCAAAGGAGATGACCTCCGGCAGAGGATATATGGCCCTAGCGTGTGCCGTGGTTGGCCGTTTTAATCCTAAAGGCATGCTGATTGCAGCCATACTGGTTGCTTTCGTAGACGCACTTCAAGTCCGCCTTCAAACAGCTTTTAGTGTTTCACCCGAATTCTTCCAGATTATCCCTTATCTTGTCCCAATTATTGTCATTTCCTGTTTCGGTGGAATTAAAGCACCAAACGGGGCAGGCAAGCCGTTTAAGCGTGAAGAAAGATAAGGAGTATATCAAAATGACTATTGAAGAAATCCCCAAAATAGAGCTGCATCGTCATCTTGAAGGTAGTATTCGACCGAAAACATTTTTCGAAGAAGCCAAACGCCAACGGCTGGAGCTTCCGGCACAATCACTACAGGAGATGATTCCTTATCTTTGCGTTACAGAAGGAGAGGAACGATCGCTATCACAGTTTTTAACAAAATTCACTTGGCTCAGACAGATTATCACAAATCCCGAAACACTTGCGCGGATTACATTTGAGTCATTAGAAGATGCTTGGAAAAGCGGAACGATTTACGCCGAACTTCGCTTTAATCCGACTGGCATGTTTCAAATGGGTATGTCAGAAGAAGAAATTGCAGCAGGCATTGATGAAGGGATGCGCGAGGCTCGTCGACGCTATGGAATCATGTGTACGACAATCAGTGGAATCATGCGTGATCGAAGCCGAGACGTTGCAGAACGATCAATGCAATTTGCAAAACGATATGCCGGGCATATTATTTCTGGTGTTGACTTATTTAGCAATGAAGCATTTCCTGCTGATCCATTTCGAGATCTGCTCATGGATGCACATCAAGCTGGGCTGCACCTGACAATTCATGCTGGAGAAGCAAAAGGTGCAGAAAACGTAAAGGAAGCTATTGAAATTGGTGCAGAAAGAATAGGTCACGGCGTACGCTTGTTTGAAGATCCATCTGTTATTCAGCTTGCAAAAAGCAGAAACGTATTACTGGAAATGTGTCCAACCAGCAACGTTCAAACCGGAGCCGTCGAAACAATGAGAAAGCACCCTCTGCCTATTGCATATCGAGATGGCATACCGGTATGTATTAACACAGATGATCCCGGTGTAAGCAATACCGACCTAGTTCAAGAATACACCATTGCTCAAGAACAATTGGGATTCAGCATAGAAGATCTCTCATTGCTGAATCTATCGGCAGCAGACTATATTTTTGACAACGGAAGCATTTCAAAGGTACGTGAAATTATTTCAAAATTTATTGAAAAAAGAATAAAATAAAGGAGATAGAGCTATGAAATATCGTGAAGTAGAAAATATGCTTACAGAAATTGGTTACCCTGAAAGAGATTTATATTCACTTCCTGATTCCCAAGTCCGATTCCCTGACGGTGCACAGTACCGATTGGAAATTTCTGGTGTCGAGCGTCTTTCGACTCTTGAAGCCTTATTGGATGAGAAAGAAAAAATGAATGTTCCGATTCACCGCTTGATTTGCACCTGCATGGGTTCAACCTATTTGACGAATGAAGAGTTGCGTGCATTTGCCAAGCTGGCACACGAAGCAAAGATGGAAGTAATTCTTTCGCCTGGTCCTCGCGGTGGTTGGGACAACGGTGCAAAAACCAGCCGCACACCGGAAGGTTCCGGTGCAGGTACCAGATTGCGCGGCATGGACTCTTTGAGAAACTATGTTCGTGACATTGAGCGTTGCTTGGAACTAGGCTTCCGCGGTTTTCTTTGTACCGACGAGGGATCACTCTATTTGATGAATGAGCTGCGTGCAGCAGGCAAGATCCCGGCAGATACTATTTTTAAAGTCAGTGTTGCTACTGGACATGCTCATCCCGGTGCAGCAAAAATGTTTGAGGCAATCGGTGCGAATACCTTTAACCCCTCCTGCGATGTCACACTTCCTCAGCTTGCAGCTATGCGTCAGTGTGTTAAGCTGCCATTTGATCTGCATGTCATCAATTTTGATGCACAAGGTGCACAAAACAGGATGTGGGATGTTGCAGAAATCGCAAGAGTTGCTGCTCCGGTTTATTTCAAAATCGAACCCGGCGAAAGTTTCTGTGGTACGTATACACTTTGGAATCGTCAGCAAAATGACATGATGATTCGAGAAAAAGTACGTATTGCAAAGACGATTTTGGAAATTATGGAGTGCACCGGTCCTGATCTGATCTGCTCTAAAGAGGCTCCTGCTGATCTCCACATCCCTATTGCGGAATAAGGTGGTTTTTATGAACAGTGATAGAATTGTTGATGGGATTTATAATGCGCCTAAAAGAGCACTGTTTAAAGGTGCGGGATTTACCGACGAAGAACTAAAGCGGCCTTTGATTGGTATCGCAAATTCATATACAAATCTATTTCCCGGACATGTGAATGAGGACAGAATCGCACGTGCTGTTGCAGAAGGCATCTACATGGCCGGTGGAACCCCCATTGAATTTAACACGATTGCTGTCTGTGACGGCATAGTCATGGGCCATGAAGGAATGCGTTATTCGCTACCGAGCCGTGAACTGATTGCAGACAGCGTGGAAACGATGGTTCGTGCACATTGCCTTGACGGTGTCGTTTTAATTGCAAGCTGTGATAAAATTGTTCCTGGAATGCTGAAAGCAGCTGCTCGGTTAAATCTTCCCGCGATTGTCGTTGGCTCCGGCCCAATGCTTCCAGGCAGATTTCGCGGCAAAAGCATCAGCGGTGTTGACATGGAAGAAACCACAGCTGAATTAGCTGCTGATGAAAAGAATTGGCCGGAAATACTGGAAATGGAAAACTGCACGCAGTTGAGCTGTGGATCCTGCCCAGGATTATTTACTGCAAACTCTATGGGCTGTATGGCAGAAGTCATGGGTATGGCTCTACCTGGCAATGGAACAATTCCTGCACCGTATGCAGCAAGAATTCGTCTGGCAAAGCAAACAGGTGTCGCGATTATGGATCTTGTTCAGAAAAATATTACTGCTAGACAAATTATCACGAAGCAATCATTAGAAAATGCTGTGCGCCTTTCAATGATGATGGGTGCCTCCACAAATATTTTCCTGCATCTTCCGGCGATTGCACAAGAAGCTGGTATCGACTTAACTATTCATGATATTGAACGAATTAGCAAAGAAACGCCTACCATTTGCCTCCTTTCGCCTGCTGGTCGTTATTTCATGGTTGATTTGGATGAAGCTGGCGGTGTTAGTGCTATAGCGAATCAAGCAATTCAGTCGGGCTACATGGACGGTCAGACATTATGCGTAACTGGAAAAACGCTTTCCGAAACTGTATCTTCTGCAAAAGTTCTCAATGCTGATGTTATCAGAGGTTTTTCCGAACCGTATAGCCCATACGGCGGCTTAAGTGTACTATGGGGGAATCTTGCTGAGGGTGGCGCTGTTGTTAAGAGCGCTGCGGTTGTGCCAGAGATGATGAAGCATATCGGTCCTGCCCGCGTTTTTGATCGTGAGGAGGATGCTTTGGCGTCACTGAAACTTGGTAGAATTCAAAAAGGCGATATTATGGTCATTCGCTACGAGGGACCGAAGGGCGGACCCGGAATGCGAGAAATGCTCTCCGTAACATCTGCTTTAGCCGGCCTAGGTCTGGATAAATATGTAGCATTGATTACGGATGGGCGATTCTCTGGCTGTACACGTGGAGCTTCAATCGGTCATGTAACGCCAGAAGCGATGGATGGCGGTACGATTGCACTCGTTGAAGAAAATGATATAATTGAGATTGACATTGATCGAGGTATCTTGAATTTGCATGTGAGCAATCAGGTCTTGTCAGAACGACGCGCAAACTGGAAACAGCCAGAGCCAAAAGTAAAAGATGGATATTTGCCCCGTTATGCACGTTTAGTTGGTCCCGTATCAGAAGGTGCAAATCTGTAAACATCACTCGTAGTTATTATCTTTTTGGTAACTGTAAATCGCATAGAACCCTATTTGAGTTTTCGCTGACTTCTGGAGGTGGATAATTCTACCTCCAGATTTTTGCAATATAGTGCTATCCTTCTGCTCGAATTACAACCACAGCTTTCTCTCTTTATGAAGAAACTCAGTTTATGTCTGTATCCAGCTCAAAAAACGCCGACATTGAGATCCCAAGTGCCTTGCAGATCAGTTCAATCGTGTCTACCGAGAGCTGCGTTTCGCGATACCGGGGATTTGCCAGGGTACTGTAAGAAATTCCACTATCCTTTGAAAACTGGAACATGGTCAGATTCCTGGCCTGGAGCAATTCATCTAAGCGTGCGTGTGTATTCATATTCCTTTTCACTCCTATCAAATAATCCTTTTTGCTTTTCCCTTGATGGTGATGATGATGATAGGATTATAACACCGAGTATGTACGATTTATGGTACTTATAAAACCCGGCCGATGATACGGAATTCCAGCTCCGGAGATACAATCCTTGGCGCATACGCTTTGTTGTAGGATACCAGAACCGGCTGCATCCGCTGTACGCCATCAATGCCAAGATATACTTCCGGATCGTCCGGTTCCTGCTCTGAGTATACTTTGATATAGCCTTGTCCATCGTAGATCATAACGCCGACTTCTCCGACACGAAGCGTCTCACATTGCTGAACCCATACGATCTGGCCGTCGTGGTAAACAGGTTCCATACTGTCGCCGGATACCCGAACACCGAATTCTGCGCCTTCCGGGATACTGTTTACCGGGAAGCTGACCATTTCAAAACCGCTTTCATTCAGAAATGTACCGGTACCGGCAGATACGGGCAGATCGCTGATCGGCATATCCCGATACCGGAGTTCAATGATTGACGGGGCCTCACGATATTTCCCGGACGCAATCAGATCTTCACGATATTCTTTTACCTTTCTGCGCCCTTCTGCATTCAGCAGGGGGCGTTTTGTGTTGCTTATAAAATAGTCGAACCCGTCCTCCAGATGCAGCGCTGCACAGACAGCCAAAAGCTGATATGCGCTTGGCACAGCTTTGCCAAGCTCCCATTTGTTGAGGGCTGTCCGTGTGACATCAACGCCGTACTGCGTGAGCAGCTGACTGAATTGCTCCAGACTGATTTTCATGTTTTTTCGTGCGGCATGAATCTGCCGTCCGACATAGTTCGCTTCTTTTTCTGCGGCTGCGTCGTAATTGATCGATACTGTTTTATAGGTGTTTAAGTGTCTGACAGGTGCCATAAAATCCTCCTGTATCTGAGACTGTTGATACCCGAATTATATAAGTAGTGATTCCTTCTGTCAACAAAAATAGCTTGTTGTTCTACAAATGAGAAATTGACGTAGCGAGATAGTGACTATATGATATAGCTACCGTCAAGACCATACTCGTCAGGAACACCCGCCTCCACTCCTTGGGCGGATCTGTCGAAGCCTCTCCAGACAGAATTGTTCCTGCATGGGATTTGACTGCACACAGAATCTTGACACACACATGGAACTCGGTAGGAAAGAGAGGTATACATGAATACAGCAGCAACTTATTCCAAAAACGCAGATCGGGCAGTCAGATGCCCAATCTGTCAGCGTGGGCGGCTTCTGAATGCCGCTGAACATACGGATCTGCGCAGCCTGCGATTGTTCCGACCGGAGCAGGCAGATCATGCGCAATGGTTCTCCAAATGCCCGAAGTGCGGGCAGCAGATCGGCTTTTCCTTGATCCCAATTGAAGTCATCCTTTAAGCGTGTCCCGGCAACAAATCCAGATAATATGATACCAGTCAAGCGCACCAACCGCCCATCGTAGAATATGGGAGTCCCGCGTTCGGAGCCTTACGGTAAGCTGTTCAGCTTTCCGTAGGGCTCTTTTTTTGCCTTTTTCGGCTGAACGGCGGAAAGGCTTTTATGCGCGGATGGTCCGAAATTGCAGCGAAATACCCGTAACTCCATCTCGGATTTTCAAAAAATTTGAGATTGGAGATTACGAATGTATAACTGGAAAGATGCGCGGAATTATCGAAGACTCCGCGATGAAAACGGCAATGTCATTGCCAATATGATTTACGTTGACGGCGAAGAAGTCGCCGTTTCAGACAAAGTTTATGAGGCCTACGCAAGTATGGATCGCAGAGAGCGATATCTGGAGGAACGGGATAACGAAGACAAGCCGCTCTCCTTTGATGCGCTTTTGGAAGAAGGGTGCTCTGAAGCTGCACTCTGCATCGCAGAGGATCTGGAGGATGTAATCGAGCATAAACTGCAGATTAAGAAATTAAATGCAGTCTTGGCGACATTGGATACATCAGATCAGGATATGCTCCATGCGGTGTTCTTTGAGGGGCTCTCGATGCGAGAATACGCGAAGCGGATTGGCGTATATCCCCGTGCGGTTGTTTATCGGATGGAACGACTCCTGGAAGCACTTCGAAAGAATTTTTGAAAAAGTTTCAGATTTTTTTGAAAATCTGTTATTCACTTAGCCGTTTTTTCGGGAGGGATAGTGAGGGGATTTGAAAGGCTCCTCGCTGAACCTTGAAAAAATGAATATCAGCAACGCGGATAACACCGCAGAGCGAAGGAAGCGCAGCCTGTGCGCGACGCCCCGGTGGCAGAGAGCCAACCGGCGAGCGAGAACCATAGGCTGGGCGGCCGTGGCAGGCAGCATCATGCACTTCGCTCTGTATGGACACACAATGTCTGGCCTGCACGTAAGACAGGCTGCTATGCGCTGGGGTTGAAAGCAGTAAAGACCCCAGTCACAGGCTGTGAGGATGCCGGATCCTGTCCGCGCTGTTCCCAAGTGCCGGGGGGCGAGCTGCAAATACGGCAAAAAAAAATAGAACAGGAATGATAATTATGATAAATGAACTAACGAGAAAAAACGCACATACGGAACTTGACCATATTTTCAAGACCGTACTTCCAGCCCATGGAATGACAGAACGACCGGAACAGACACGCCTCAGCCACACCATGCTGGATGCCATGTTCGATGACAAAATCGCCATGAGCGATGCCGGTACCGGAATCGGAAAAACGTATGCGTACCTGGTGGCAGGCCTTGTCTTTTGCCACAGTCGACGGGTAGACGGACTCCCGTTCCAGCCGGTCATCATCGCTACATCCAGTATTGCGCTGCAGAATGCGATTCTGCGGGAATACCTGCCTTTTCTGTCAGATGCACTGGCAGACGATCCGCATATCACAACACCGATTCAAGCCGCACTGCGAAAAGGGAAGAGCCACTACGTCTGCGATAAACGCTTTTGCCAGCACCTGGCGCAGCGTTCCGTAAGAAAGAACACCGCGCAGGAAAAAAGCCTTCATGCACTGCAGCAGACCCTGGATCTGGACGAGGTACCGCAGCTCAGCAGCTATGATCGTGTTCGTGTCTGCGTACCGCAGAACTGCAGCTGTCAGCACCAGAACTGCCGGTACCGGCAGTATGTAGCGGATTGCGGCAGAAAATGCTATACCTTTCAGATCTGCAATCACAATCTCTGGCTTGCCGACTGTATGCATCGGGAAAACGGTATGAAGCCCATCATGCCGGATGCCTGTGCAGTGATCGTGGATGAAGCCCATAAGCTGCCGGAAGCAGCGCGGGAAATGTTCGGCTGCGAACTTACCGCCGGTGATATCCTGCAGCTGGTCTTTCGGCTGAAGCAGGAGCAGTTTATTCTGGCAGCCGAGCGGCTGTTTTCTTCGGCATCTCCTCTCATACAGAAGCTATCAGAGATGTCGGCAGAAACATCGCTGGATGGATTACGAGATGACCTTCAGAAAATACTGACAGCCCTATTTGTAATTGGAAGAAAGATCAGTGCACACCTTGATTCTGCAACGAAACGGGAGCTGGCGCAGCTTACAGACAGGGTTGTCCTCATTCTCCGAAAGAATCCGGCCAACATCAAATACCTTGAAGAAGGCGATGACGGGAAACTGGTTATTCGCTGCGTTCCGGTAGATATTACCCCGCTTATGCAGCGCATGGTATGGAGCAAGCAGATTCCGCTTCTGCTCACGTCCGGAACGCTGGCCATTGGAAACAGCTTCCTTCGGTTTCAAGAGGAATGCGGCTTGTGCGGGAACCAGAGAGTGACAGAATCCATTTTAGCGTCACCCTTTGATTATGCCTCAAACTGCCGACTCTATTTTCCAGAAAAGGCAGCACATAAAGAGGGGGAGGGTAAATACTGCGAAGAAACCGCACAAGAGATCATCCGCCTTTTTCGGGCAGCGAACGGACACGCGCTTGTGCTTTTTACATCCTATCGGGATATGTCGGCTGTCTGTGAGCGAATCGCTGCAGAAAAAACCGGAATACCGATCTTTGTCATGCACAAGGATCGGCCGCGAATACTGGAACAATTCAAGAGCACCCCCGGTGCAGTTCTTCTGGCTACCGGCGCAGCCTGGGAAGGAATTGACTTTCCGGGAGATTGTGTATCGCTGCTGATCATCCCTCGACTGCCGTTTGCATTTCCGGATGCCATTCATGAGCATGAAAAACAGAATTATCAGACGCTGCAGGATTTTATTCGGAATGTCATTGTGCCGGAAATGCAGATCAAACTCAGGCAGGGCTTCGGACGCGCCATTCGCAGGGAAACAGATACCTGCGTTGTTGCAATTCTGGATGAACGCTGCGGATACGGCGGCAGATACCACGCCGACGTTCTGAAGGCGCTGCCGGAAATACCGGTAATCACACAGCTCGACGATGTCTGCCGCTTCCTTTATGCAGTCAAGCCGGAAAGCTATTTCCGTTCTGCAGCGTAGGACTTTATGAAATCGAAAAGGAGAAAACAAATGTATAAACGAAAAGCAAAACTTAGCCCCATTCAGATCAGCCTTGTTGTGGTGCTTTTGCTGGCTGTAATTGCTGTGAGTGTAGTCCTGATCCTGAGAAAAGAGGTGCCGAGAAAAGAAGCGACGAGTAACGAAGGCATCGTCTATGACGCATCTGCCGTAGAAGGCGGGTGGGACAACCTCTCGCCGGAGGAGATTGCCGAAAAGCTCAACGAAAAGGTTGCCGAGGGCATGATCAACATTTCTATGAACACCGCGCCGTATTTTGAAAACGGTACGGCCGAAGGAAATGTCATGATTGTCAACGAGACCATCAACAACTATCCGCAGAAAGTCCAGTTTGTCCGCAATGACACCGGCGAGAAGATCTATGAATCTGGTGCCATCGCAGTCGGCTCGAAGATCGAGCGTGCCAGACTGGACGTATCTTTACCTGCCGGTACTTATGAATGTACCGCATACTTCCATAACCTCGACCCCGAAACGGGTGCCGTCATCGGCACAGCCGGGGCCATTATCAACATCACTATCAAAAATTAAAAACTAAGGAGAAAAAACTATGAAAAACTTTAAGAAGATCGCATCCCTCGTCCTCGCCATCTGCATGATCGCATCCCTCGCCATCGGCGCTTCTGCAGCCAACACCGTTGACGCCTCCGGCGGCACCGGCACTTCCTCTGTCACGCTGTCCACCACCGCAGACGGTTCCATCGGCGGCGATCCCGCTGCCACCAAGATGTCTGTCACCGTTCCCACCGTCCTGCCCATCGCTGTCGGTACCGACGGCACCGTTGCCACCGCAACCGATGCAAAGATCGTCAACAACTCCTTCGGCGCAGTCAAGGTCAATTCCGTCTCCATCGAAGCGGCCCAGGGCTGGAGCCTTGCAGCTTTCGGCAGCAAGGATACCCTTGCCCATGAAAAGGTCAACTCCAATAAGTTCGGCTTCCAGCTTGCCATCGGCGGCGGTGCTGCCAAGGCAACGGATGATAAGAATGCTTCCAAGCAGACCCTGATTGACACCGCCATTGACGGCTGCTTCATGTCCGGCAACGGTGACACCTCCGCAAACTCCGTTGCTATCAGCTACGATGCCATTGTAACGCCCGTTTCCGAAGCTGTTACCAACACTGCCATCGCATCCGTCCTGTTCATCATCGCTTGGGATGCGGTATAAAGCAGGCTAGAAAATCAGTATAGAGCTATAGGGAACTTTTCTGTGGTAAAAAAGCAAAAAAGTTCCCTATATTCAAACAGCAAAACGCCATCTAAACAGATGGCGTTTTGCGTGCCTAACAATAGGAGGTATTCAACATGAAGAAAAAACGAATCCTCGCACTGTTGCTTGCAGTCGTGACCTGTCTGTCATTGGCAGTTCCGGCCTCGGCAGCAAGCACAACCGCCAGAAAGGCCATGGACTTTCGTGACTTTGACCGCACGGCATGGTATGCAGAAGCCGTAACAGCAGCAGTAGACAACGGCCTTTTGTACGGCAAGTCCGCCACAAGTCTTGACCCGAACGGCGATATGACCCGTGCCGAAATGGCAGCCATCATCAACCGCTCCTTTGGCTGCTACAAGGCGGCAGACATTACCCAGTACAAGGATGTTTCCAAGTCCAAGTGGTATTACAACGATGTGGCCCTTGCTGTTCAGATGGGAACCTACAATGGACGCAGCAATTCTTCCATGGCTCCGGATGCTCCCATCACCCGTCAGGAAGCCATGACCGTTGTGGCAAGAGCGTTGGAGCTGGACAGCGGTGCATATAAGGACACCGAACTGTCAAAGTTTACAGATGCCCGCGATGTATCAGATTGGGCGCTTCCGTATGTCAGAAATATGGTCGGCGCGGGATATATTCATGGCAGAAATGACCTATTGGCTCCGCAGGACAACATTACCCGCGCTGAGTTTGCTCAGATTTTTGCCAATATTATCGGTACCTACATTACCGAAAAAGGCAGCTATGAGAAAGATTTCAAGGGTAACGTCCTGATTCGGTGTGCAGATGTAACGCTCAAGGACATGAACATTGACGGCGATCTCATCATCGGCAACGGTGCCGCAGACGGGACTGTCACGCTGGACAACGTCACCGTCACCGGCAGACTGCTCGTCTGGGGCGGCGGCACAAAGGCTGTGTATTGCAACAACGGCACGAATATGCCGGAGGTCGTTGTCGCCCGCGTGGATGATGCCGTCAAGGTCATCTATGACCGGGATTCTACGCTTGCTGTCATTGATACCATCAAGACAAGAATCACCAAACGAGCAAGCGCTTTCCGGGAAACCGAGATCATCTTTTATGATGTCAGTGGGCTCCGGGAAGCTCAGAAACAGCTCAATGCCATCGTCGCGGACAGCCAGATTGCTGTTACTGCTCCTGCTCATCTGTATGCTCTGGTCGGAGAGACCAGCGTAAAGGCAGAGTTTGTAAATAACAGCAGTAAGGATACCTACAAGGTGGAAATCCGCAGGAACAAGGACAACACACTCCTCGCAGACCCCTTTGAGATTGATGCAGGCAAGAGCGTTGTAAGCCTCACGCTGTTGGAAGCACCGGCATTCGGCAATACAGACTGCACTGTTCTTGTTACAGCATTCCGTGACGGCAAGCAGATCGGCACGCTGAATCTGGAGCTGACTCTGCATACCGCTTACCTCTGGCCGAAGGAGGTGCTGTGAGCTGAAGAAAAGAATGATTTCACTTCTTCTCCTTCTGACAATGGTTTTGTCTTTGTCTGTTGGTGTATCTGCTGAGGAAGTCACAGAAGCCAGAGTGCCCGTGACGCTGACTGTGGTCAATACGGTTTCGCCCATTTCCTGTACCGTTCCGGCTGCGCTTCCGGTTTCACTCATGGACGGCTATGTGGTCTGCGCCAATAATGCGAAGATCACCAACACCGGCAAATCCGGCAGCGTCAAGGTCACAAAGATCGACGTGCAGGCAGGAACATTTGAGATTGGAAACTATGATGATTTCAGTGCGGGCAAAAACAGCATTGCGCTCAGCATTAACGGCTGCCCGACCAAGGGCGCAGGCAGTCTGACACTTTCGGAAGACGCATTTCCGGTCATTCCGGCAGAAATGGCGTTGGAGATTCGCTACAAGGCCAAGGTCTCTGCCACCGAAGCTGTTACCAACGTCAATGCCGCCACGGTGATCTTCACCATTGCGGCAGTACAGGATTAAAGGAGGGCATAGCATGAAGAATATCAAAAAACTGACATCGTTTCTGCTGGTGCTGGTTCTGTGCCTTTCTATGGTTACGGCAGCATTTGCGGAAAGCGAAGGCACTCTTTTGTGGGAGCTGAATGAAAGCGGCCTGCTGACCATTTCCGGCAGCGGCGTTATCGCGCCGTTTACATCTGCGGACGATCAGCCCTGGGCGGCTTGCAGAGAACAAATCACCGCTGTTCGCTTCGATACCTCTGCCCATATATTCGCACAGCTTTCTGAGCATCTGTCCGATATCCTGTTTGATCTTTCCGTATATGATCTGTCTCCTGTATTTCGGTGCGAATACGATATGATATTTACATTCCCACTTCGTGTGTGCTAAACTACTGACATCAAGTTTCATTTGGACTTGATTCCTCCTTTGATTTTTGTTCCTGGTTGGCAGACCATCTTCATTTTATCAAAGGAGGACATTTTTTCTATGCATAGCTAAAGCTTTTTGGAACCACCGGCATTGCCGGTGGTTTTCTTTATACAAAAATATGGGGAGAGCGAAACTGCTCTCCCCGATACAACTGGAGGTGATACCATCTCAAGTGGAAACTGGATCATAGATAACCTCAATTCCTCGCTGGAAACGTGGAACAGCAAGCTGTCGGAAATTTGGACGCTGTTGACCACCAGTCCGGAGAACTTCAAGGGCGGCGGGATCTGGAATGTGATTGTCGGAATCAACGATGCCTTAAAAGCAATCGCGTATGCGCTTCTGGTTCTGTTCTTTGTGATTGGCGTGATGAAAACCTGCGGCAGCTTTACGGAGCTGAAACGCCCGGAGGTGGCATTCAAATGCTTCATCCGTTTTGTACTGGCACAGGCGGCGGTCACCTACGGCATGGAGCTGATGACGGCGCTGTTCTCGATTGCGCAGGGCGCGATCCAGACGATCATGGGCGCGTCCGGTCTTTCGGCAATGGAAGCATCCACACTGCCTGCCGAGATCGCATTGACGATTGAAGATGTCGGTCTGCTGGAGAGCATTCCGCTCTGGGCAGTGACGCTGCTCGGTTCGCTGTTCATCTGGGTGCTGTCGCTCGTGATGATTCTGACCGTCTACGGCCGCTTTTTTAAGCTCTATATGGCGACGGCGATTGCGCCGATCCCGCTGTCGAGCTTCGCAGGACAGCCCTCCAGCAGTATCGGCATGGCGTTCATCAAGAGCTACGCCGCCATCTGCTTGGAGGGCTGTGTCATTTTACTGGCCTGTATTATTTTCTCGCAATTCGCGTCCAGCCCGCCCGTCGTAGCGGAAGGACTTGCCCCGGCAACGGTCGTCTGGAACTACATCGGAGAGCTGGTGTTCAATATGCTGGTGCTCGTTGGCTCCATTAAAATGTCCGACCGCATCATCCGGGAACTGATGGGTCTTGGATGAGAAACCCTCCATCCGTGGATGGAGGGTTCTGCATCTTATGATTTATTTATTATGCGCCGTGACGAAATTCAGCGTTGTTTTTTGTCAGCAGGTACAGACAATACTGGTTCATGCTGATACCCTCGCGTTTGGAGTTTTCCGCAAGTGCGCGGTGCAGCGACTTCGGAAGCCGCAGCTTGAACTGACCGGAATACTCGTCATCAGACGTAGGCTCCGGAATCTCGTAGCCATCTTCCAGTGCGGCGGCCAGCCATTCGCGTTTGCAGTCCAGCGCGTTTTTCAGCGCCGCTTCCGCCGTCTCGCCGCTGGTCAGGCAGCCGCGCAGCTCCGGATACGAGGCTACAAAACCGCCTTCCTCCGTGTCCGGAACAAGCTCCAGACGATACGGAAGATTCATATAATACTCAATCGTCTTCATGATTTGACACCTCGCTTTCTACAACCTCTTTTACCATCATAACGTAGACTTTCTTGATCGGTTCGTGCATGGGAATCGTAATTGGTGCGCAGCCAGGTTTGCGAAACGTGCAATGACTGCTGCCGCCGTTTGGCTGGCGCATTTCATAGCCGTAGCTCTCCAGCACCTTGCGCAGCTCGTCAAAACGAAGATCGCGCGATAATCCGCAGATTCTTGCCAATAGTTTATCCCATTTTGACACGGCACATCACCTCTGTCTCTCTGTACAGTCTTATTATAGCATGGTGTCATATATGGTGTCAAATGATTTTTGCATAGGTTTTATACTACCTGCCTGCAATCTTCCGCGCCAGCGACACAATCCACGAAATCAGTCCCAGGACAATGAGTGCATACCAGATCCCATTCGCCAGCGCATAGTGGCTGTAATACCAGCCGGAGAATAGCGTCGGCACGATCAGCGCATACAAAAGCGGCAGACCGAGGTGCAGCAGCGACGCGGCATGAAATAATACGGACAGAAGCAAACAGCCAGCCCCAAATACGATCATCAACATGGCACAGCCTTCTTTTGAAAGTTTGTGCCATGTTAGCTTGGAACAAGAAAAAATGCAAGGGTCATTCCAAAAAATACAGAAAAATTGGAGGGATTCATCATCGAAGTTAAAATCAACAAAGAGATCCAGCGGTATCAAGAGAGCATCCTGTTCGGCTTATCGCTGCGGCAGATGGTGTTTGCGCTGCTCGCCATCGGCGTGGCGGTTGGCGCATATTTTGGCTTGAAACCGCTCATCGGCGCGGCGGAGGTCGGCTGGGTGTGCATGCTGGCAGCGTTCCCGTTTGCCATGTGCGGCTTTTTTACCTACAACGGCATGCCCGCCGAGCGATTCCTGCTGGCGGTCATCCGCTCGGAAATCCTCTGCCCGCGCACACTTTCGTATCATCCACAGAATCTGTACGCGGAGCTTTTATTGGACAACAGTACAATGCGGGAGGTGCTGACGCTTGATTAAAACCCTCAACAACACCATCAAGCAGGATCGAACGGCATATAAAATCTCGCGCAGTGTGCAGGACGTCATTCCCATCCAGCGGATCTTCGCGGATGGGATTTTTCAGTTCGGCACGAAATATTCCAGAACGCTGCGCTTTTCGGACATCAACTATGCCATCGCGTCCAAAGAGGACAAGACCGCCATGTTCCTTGGCTACAGCGAACTGCTGAACGCGCTGGACAGCGGCTCGACCACGAAACTCACGATCTGCAACAAGCAGGTCAACCGGCAGGCGTTTGAAGATACCGTCCTGCTCCCACAGCGCGGCGACAGCCTCGACGGATTCGTGAACGAGTTCAACGGGATGCTGGAAAGCAAAATCTCCGGCAGCTCCGCCAGCGTAGAGCAGGATCGGTTTATCACGGTTTCCGTTCACAAAAAGAACGTGGATGAAGCACGCACGTTCTTCTCTCGTGTAACAGGCGAAGTATCCTCCAAACTCTCGCGTCTCAACTCGTCTTCCAACGAGCTGGACGCCGCCGAGCGACTGGATGTGCTCCGGGGATTCTTCCGGCCAGAGGAAGCCGCACTGCCGTTCGACCTGCAAACAGCCATGAAGCGCGGACACAACCTCAAGGATACGATCTGCCCGGACAGCTTGGAATTCCATCGGGATTATTTCAAAATGGGAAGTCAATATGGCCGTGTGCTGTTCCTTAAAGACTACGCCAGCTACATCAAAGACAGCATGATTCTGGAGCTGACCGACCTCAACCGGCGCATGATGCTCTCCATTGACATGATCCCTGTGCCGACCGACGAAGCGGTGCGAGAGGTGGAGAACAAACTGCTCGGCGTGGAGACGAACGTCACCAACTGGCAGCGGCGGCAGAACAGCAACCAGAACTTCTCCGCTGTTGTTCCTTACGATATGGAGCAGCAGCGCAAGGAAACCCGTGAAATGCTGGATGATCTCACGACCCGCGACCAGCGGATGCTGTTTGCCGTGGTCACGCTCGTGCATCTGGCAGACAGCAAAGAGGAACTGGACAGCGACACCGAAACGCTCCAGTCCATCGCACGCAAGCATCTGTGTCAGCTTGCAAAGCTGAGCTTCCAGCAGCAGGATGGCTTGATCACCGCGCTGCCGCTTGGATTGCGGCGTATTGACGCGCTGCGGACGCTGACCACAGAAGCCCTCGCCGTGCTCATGCCGTTCAAGGCGCAAGAGATCCGCCATCGGCACGGCATTTACTACGGGCAGAACGCGATCTCCAAAAATCTCATTCTGGCAGACCGGAAAGAGCTTTTGAATGGTAACGGCTTTATCCTCGGCGTCTCCGGTTCCGGTAAATCCTTTGCGGCCAAGCGCGAGATCACGGAGATCGCGCTGTCCACGAACGACGATATTATCATCATCGACCCTGAAGCGGAGTACCGCCCGCTGGTCGAAGGCTTGGGCGGCGAGGTCATTGAAATCTCCGCAACCTCGCCCAATCATATCAATGCTCTTGATATGGAGTCTGGCTACAACGACGGTGACAATCCAGTTGTGCTGAAATCCGAATTCTTATTGTCCCTCTGCGAGCAGCTCGTGGGCGCGGGCAAGCTGTCTGCCAAGGAGAAGTCCATCATTGACAGGTGTACTGCACAGGTCTATCTTCAATTGTGTAAATTGGTTTCGGCGTACAATAAACAATTGGCTGATTGATATCTTCTCTTTTAGGAGTATAGATAATGGCAGCGGCAGGTCCACTAGCATGATCAAACAAGAATTTTCTATATACTGATAGGTTAATAATTGCTAGGACATTGTTATCAGAAAATAGATTTGCTCTATATGTCCTACTTTTATCTGACCTATTAAAAAGCAGTCCTTTGCTAGGCATAAGGAGACAAACGATGCCGCTTGTTTTGCACAACTCTGAGCACTTGATAGAAAATGCCTGTGCAATTTGCTTGTCACCTATAACGCAATTTGCTCTTTTCAAATACTCTTTCGTTTTTTCGGTAATATTACTTTGCCAAGGCGGATTGCCGACAATGACGTCATATCTTCTATTATTAAAAGATTTGTCATCTTCGAAAAAATCACATGAAATCAAGTTGCTATCTAGTAGACGCGGAAATGAAAGATTATCCCAGATGCTACGTGGATCGAGAAAATCACACATAGCTAGGCTAAGACTAAACGAGGCAACACGAATAGCCTCTTCATTTATATCTACGCCGAAGATACTGCTTTTCAAGAGAAGGTTCAGTTGATCACAGGCAATCGTATGAACGTCGTTTTGGGACATCCATCTGCAAACAAGTCTTCTATATGCCTCAACTAAAAAAATGCCAGAACCGCATGATGGATCAAAAAAGGACGTATCTTTATACTCGCCTTCCCATGGATACACTTCATCCATGAGCAAATTGACGAGATGGAGAGGTGTATAATATGTGCCTTTTTCATCCTCTTCATCTGATAGGTGGAAAAATAGTTCATAGATACTGCTGATTAGTTGAATGGGAATGATGTCAAAGCTATAAAATGGCCACAATGCAAGTTGCTTGCTCTCTAATTCGCTATCACCTAGAATAAATGTGCGTAGTTCATCCAAGTCATTTTGCGTAATGATCTCTATTTCAATTTCTGAGACTTGCAGTGTATCGCCATTAAACTTCTCTTTAAGCGTGTTAAACAAGCTATAAGTTGCGCTTTTGCTATTTAGCACATCAGTGTACCGCTCTGCTGATTCCAAAAAATTGGAATAAAAGCCTTGCGGAAACACTGTTTCTCCGTTTGAATCTTTTCGTTCTTCCAGGTACTTAATAAAAATCGACCGACAGAGCAAAGAGTGAACTACGCTCGTGATAGCCTCTTTACTCTTATCGCACCTTTTGCTAATTTGGTTGATAAGCGTCTTTCGCATGATTCTCAAATTTGACATCAATGTGGCATCTACCCGACCCTGAGCGTCAAATCTAGTTGCACTTTGTCTCCAGTATTCACCACTCTCAAGTAATGAGCGATGATATTTCTGCAGTGCAAGTCGTTGCGAAGCCAATCCACTGGTCAGGCTCAATGTTTCAATTATGCCTGCGGTGGGATCAAGACTTCCGTCCTCAGTGGATCGAGGTACCTCGTAGTTGTTATAAATCAAGATCTCATCTGGAGTCACTACGAATAACAGCGGAGCCTCTCCGAGATTCCATGAAAGACGATGCAGTTCTGCAACTTCCTTTGCATTATATTTCTGGATAACAGAAAAATAGATAAGGGGGATTTTCGCAACCCCGTTTATATCGCGGAGAAAATACACAGCATCAATTCCTATTTTTTCGTGGGCTTGCGTATAAAAAAGCCGTTGAAAAGGACTCATGCTTCGCAAACTATCTTCTGAAGCTAGTCCTGTACTGCTGCTTATATCAAGACATTCAAATATGCCATTAAGTAGCTCACTCATATTTCTGTCTCCCTATATTATTAACTGTTTTCTAGTCTATTGTTTTTGCGGTGTTTGGCAATGTGAATAAAATCAGGGTTGGTGTATTTCAGAGTTCGATTCCGTGCGGTATTACGTCTTGGAATAATACGCTTATTATTGTGAAAGATACAAAATATGGAAAAACAGAATGGCGTGATAAATGGTTGATAAGGTGCTTTGCCGCAATAGGAGTACTTCTAAACGAAGAAACCTTAAGACGCTCGTATACGTATCTAAAACTGCTTGTTTGCGGTATATCCATCTGCTGCTATTTTATAATTATAGTCGACAAACGCAAATAAAGGAAGCACTATTCCACAATTATTTTCAAATAATTGTGGAATAGTCAATTCAGCTTCGCCACGACCGCGCTGCAATCCGGCGTGGACGTGAAAACGGTCTCCACCATGCTCGGTCACAGCAGCGCGGGCTTCACGCTGAACGTCTACACACACTCGACCAGCCGGATGCAGCAGGAAGCGGCTAGAACCGTCGGAAACGTCATGCCAAAGATGCTAGAGCGTTGAAAACAGCAAAAACAAACTCCCGGCTGCCTGAAAAAAGCAGCCGGGAGTCTCGTTTTCATCTCATTTTGTCCAACCAGGCACGTTTCGTCCCATCGCCGTTGGCGTCAGGGTTGGCGTCAATGTCGCTGAGTGGAGGACATCAGCCCAAGTTGCCTTGACCTTACGGTGCGGACGACAGCCGCGTGAAACGAAGAAAAATCAAGCCTGCCTGCGCAAAAACACGCCGCGTTGGCAGTCTCGGTTATTCTTCAAAAAGTTCGGATAAAGCAAAAATCCGCACTTTTCAGTGCGGATTTTGGTGGGGGAAGGTGGATTCGAACCACCGAAGTCATTGACAGCAGATTTACAGTCTGTCCCCTTTGGCCACTCGGGAATTCCCCCATATTCAGGATGCTGTGTTGCGGTAAAATGGAGCTGGTAGACGGATTCGAACCCCCGACCTGCTGATTACAAATCAGCTGCTCTACCGGCTGAGCTATACCAGCAACTCAAACAGCAAGGCTGATTATAGACGAAGAGCGCCAAAAAGTCAAGAACTTTTTGAAAAAACGCGGAATATTTTTTCGGGCGGGGCGGCGCGCCGTATTTGCACTTCCGGCAGTTTGTGCTATACTGATAAAAAAGGAGGGATCCGCTATGAAGATCACATTTGTCGGCGCGGCGCACGAGGTCACCGGCAGCTGCACGCTGCTGGAACTGGGCGGCGAGAGCTACCTGATCGACCGCGGCATGGAGCAGGGCGTGGACGTCTATGAGAACATTCCCCTGCCCGTGGCTGCGAAGGACGTCGCTGCCGTCTTTCTGACGCACGCGCACATCGACCACGCGGGGCTGCTGCCGCAGCTGTACAAGGATGGCTTCCGGGGCCGGATCTACGCCACGCCCGCGACCTGCGCGCTGGCGGACGTCATGCTGCGCGACTCGGCCAACATCCAGGAATCTGAAGCCGCCTGGAAAACGCGCAAGGCCGAGCGCGCGGGCGAGCCGCCGGTCGTGCCGCTGTACACGGTGGACGATGCGAAGGGCGCGGCCTCGCTCTTCCGCCCCTGCCGCTACGGCCAGATCATGCCGATCGCGGAGGGGATGCGTGTCCGGTTCTCCGACATCGGGCATCTGCTGGGCTCGGCCTGCATCGAGTTCTGGCTGCAGGAGGGCGGCATAAAGAAAAAGATCGTCTTCTCCGGCGACGTGGGCAACATCGACCAGCCGATCCTGAACGACCCGCAGCCGGTCGCGGAGACGGACTATCTCGTGGTGGAATCCACCTACGGCAACCGCCTGCACGACAAGCCCAAGGACGTGCGCGCCGAGCTGACCGACGTGCTGCAGCGGGCCTTTGACCGCGGCGGCAGCGTCATCATCCCGGCCTTCGCCGTGGGGCGGACGCAGGAGCTGCTGTACCTGCTGCGCGAGATCAAGCAGAAGAAGCTCGTGCACGGCCACGACGGCTTCCCCGTCTACCTCGACAGCCCGCTGGCCGAGGAGGCCACGAGCGTCTTTCTGCAGTGCGATACCGACTGCTTTGACCCGGAGACGCAGAAGGTCCTGAAAAGCGGCCAGAACCCCATCTGGTGCCCGGGGCTGCAGCTTGCCCTCACAGCGGAGGATTCCAAGGCCATCAACAGCGATCCCCGGCCCAAGGTCATCCTGTCCGCCAGCGGCATGTGCGACGCGGGCCGCATCCGGCACCATCTGAAGCACAATCTGTGGATGGCGGAGAACATCATCCTCATCGCGGGCTACCAGTCGAAGGGGACGCTCGGCCGGGCGCTGCTCGACGGGGTGAAGGAGGTCCGGCTGTTCGGCGAGGATATCGCCGTGAACGCCGAGATCGCCGTGCTGCACGGCACGAGCGGCCACGCCGACCAGAAGGGGCTGCTGAACTGGGTCGAGGCGTTCGAGCGCAAGCCCGAGGTCGTCTTCATCAACCACGGCGACACCGAGGCCTGCGAGGCCTTCCAGGCGCTGCTGCAGCAGAAGGGGTATGTTGCCATCGCGCCGTTCTCAGGCGCGCAGTTCGATCTGGCGGCCGGGAAGCTCACCGCCTTCCCTGTCGGCCGGCCCATCGCCAAAAAGGGCGCAGCGCGCAAGAAGAGCGTCTTTGACGCGCTCATCGCCGCGGCACAGCGGCTGCTGCTCGTCGCACAAGGGTGCAAGGAGCGGCCGAACCGGGATCTTACCCGCTTCACCGCACAGATCCAGGCGCTCATCGACCGTTGGGAAAAATAATCGCAAAAAGCCCGGTATGCCTTGCATACCGGGCTTTTTCTGCGTTTTTTACAGCTTTTCCAGCGCTGCGGCGGGGACGCGGACGTCCTCCGCGGTCAGATCGCTGCGGAAGGTGAACTGGGCCGCAAGGGAGGCCTGGGTATCCACGGCCGCGACCTGCACGCTGCCGCCGAGCTCCACGCGCAGGGCCGTGACCTTGCCGTCCTGCACGTCGAGGCTGATCGTGCCGGGCTGATACTCCACGTTCAGCTTCTCCGCGTCCGGTGCGATGGCACAGGCGGCCTGGCGCGTCCGGTCGGCGCTGAGGGTGAGCGTGTAGGTATAGCCGTTTTCCGTCTGCGTGCTCGTCACGCCGCCCTCGAGGCAGGCGCGGTAGGCAATGTCGAGCAGATCGGCGCACTTGGTGAGCGCCTGTTCGCTGGCCGAGGCCGTCTTGCCGTCCTTCGTCAGGACCTTCTCCCCTGTGAACCAGAGCTCCACGCTGCCTGCGCGGATGCCGCTGACGCTGCGGCCATTCTCGGTGGTGCGGAAGTAGTCGAGCGAGGTATTGAAGATCACCGGGCCGCAGTTGGCGGTGAGGCCGACGCGGGCGGCCAGCGGGTCGCGCTTGCCGAGCTCCGACACGGCGGAGATCACGCGCAGCAGGTCCTCGGTCAGCTCGAGCTTGCCCTGATAGCCGCCGCCCGCCATGGCGTCTGTGACGGCCTGGGGGACGCTGTGCGGGGTCTGGACGTCGGGCTGGATCGTGAGCTCCGCCCAGACGTTCATCGGCTGGGTCACGCCGCCCGCGTCCTGCGCCTCACAGCTGCCGGAGGCTTCGATCGTGCGGATCTCGCCGTTCTGCACGTGCATGCAGAGGTCGATGCTGTCGACGGCGGAAAGGGAGTCCGCGATCGTCGGCGTCAGCAGCGAGAGCGCCTGCGCAGCGTCCTGGCCGTAGGCGGTCACGGAGTAGACCTCCTCGCCGCTTTCGCGGGCGTAGGTCACGTCTGTGGCGTTATAGAGCTCGAGCAGATGCTCGCCGAGCGTGGAATAATCCGGGAACAGGCCGCTCGTGCGGTAGGCGCTGCCGTTTTCCAGATAGATCGAGCCGTCGTAATAATACAGCCGCACGCCGTTTTCCTCGATGCAGAGGATCGTCTTGCCGTCCGCCTGGGTGCGGAACAGGTGCGCGTCGGTCTGCAGCGTCTCGTTGCCGAGGTCCATCTGCACGGAGGCGTCCATGTCCAGCTCCTTGCGGGCTGAGAGATTTTTGAGCAGCAGCAGCGCGTCGACGCTGCTCTTGAGGTTTGCCCGGTAGATCAGTACGCCGGCCGTCAGCGCGGCGGCGAGCACCAGCAGCACGATCAGCCAGACGCGGCGCCTGCTTTTCCGCTTCTTTGTCTGTTCGGGCGTGAGCGGCACGGGCTGCGCGTCGGCTTCGGGTCCGCCGATGGCGGCGTCATTCGCGTTCTGCTCGTCCTGCATGGCTTTGCGCAGGGCCTGCATCTGGCGGCGGCGGGTCTTGCCGAGCTTATGGATCAGGTGGATGATGAGCAGCACCAGCAGCGCCGTGAGCCCGGCCAGCACGATCCACACCCACCAGACGGGGAAGGTGGAAAGCGCCGCCATCTGCACGGTCTGGCCGGAGGCCTCGAAGCTCAGATAGCTGCCGATCTTGGTCGTTTTCGCCTTCTGCCAGACGCCGTTGGCGTTCATGAGGTAGATATCCGGTGTGCCCTTCTGCCCGTCGGGGACGCGGAAGCGGATGGTGTGCGTGTCGGCCCCATCCTCCGGCAGCCGCAGCTGCCACTGCTCGATGACGGACTTCGCCACATGCGCCGCGGGCGCGTGGCCGTCCGAGATGTTCTGGAAATACTTCCGGATGGCCTCCGGGACGCTGGCGGAGATCTCACCGAAGGCGGTGGGGGTGATGGCCTGCGGCTGCGCCTGCAGCCGGTCGGTATCGGAGAAGGCGCCCTCGGCCAGGAAGACCGGGCGGCCGTCGTCCCGCTGCGCGTCGCTCGGCAGGGCGTCGACGCAGGTATGGTATTCCGCCGTGACGGTGGTGTCAAAGATGATGGAGTTGAGCGTGGGGTGATCCCACACGCCGTACTGGCCGTCCACGGCCGGGATGTCGGGGTACGCGCTCTCGTCCAGCGACTCGCCGTAGTTCACTTCCACCGTCTTGAGGACATTTCCGTCCGCGACGAACTGCACGGTGAACGTCCGGAAGGCGTCGGGGAGGGTCTCGTCTTCCATGAGCGTCCGGTAGGCGATGGGCTCTGCCGCACCGGCGACGCTCCTGCCGTTCAGGCCCGCGAGCGCGTCGGAGACGAAGCGGTTCTGCGCGAACGCACCCGCGTCGCTGCCCGCGATCGCACCGGCGTACTGCTCATACGCGCCGATGCGGACGAGCGCGGTGCAGCCCGAGACGGTGCTGCCGCCGCCCGTGACGCTGTCCGTCACGCCGCTGCCGACAATGCCGCCGAGGTATCGACCGCCCGAAAGCTCGCATTTTGCGTAGCAATTCTCAATGGCTGCGCTGCAGATGCCCGCCACGCCGCCGACATAGTCGCCGCTCTGGCTCTCCACGCTGCCGTAGGCCTCGCAGCCCTCTGCAAGGCCGAGGTCCATCCGGCCGCAGATGGCGGCCGCGCAGTCCTTCTTGGCCGTGACGGCACCGGTCGAGACGCAGCTTTGCAGCAGCGCGCGCAGCTCGTACTGCTTGCGCTCCGAAGAGGACAGGCTCTGGCTCACGTCACTTTCCGGGTCGACGCTGTATTCCAGGCCCATCGCGCCTGCGATGCCGCCGACGTTGCGGTCGGCCTGCACCGTGCCGGTATTCTCGCACGCGCGCACCGCACCGAGGGTGATGCTGTCCGGGTCGGTCTGCGAGCCGTCGGTGACGAGGTCGCGGTTTTCCAGCTCGTCCATGGCGGCAAAGACGGTGTCGTTGATCTCCTCGAGCTTATCGCTGATGGCCTGCACGTCGTTCTGCAGTGTCGTGGAGAGATTCGCCGCCTGCGAGCCGATGGCGCGCATCTGCGCGCCCATGCCGCTCAGGGCGGAGGCCAGCTCCGGCATGGAGGCGTCGGCGTTCATCTGCAGCGAGGCGCTGAGCGCGCCGCTGCCGTCCGTGCCGCCGGAGAGAGAAAGATCTGAAGGGTCGACAAAGCCGCCCACGCCCGCGCCGATCCCGGCGGACGTGCTGCTGCCGATCTCCAGCGGGTGCGTGTCGATGGTGAGGTCCGCGTCCTTTCCGGCGCCGATGGCGGCCCCGATACCAGCGGAGGCGTCGCCTACGGTGAGGTCTGCCCCGCCGGTCACGCTGCCGTCTGCCAGTGCACCGGCGTCGATCGTTGCGGTGGCGCGGAGGTTATTGGCCGCGTTGGCCGCGCCGTCGAGATACGTGCCCATCCCGGCCAGCTGCGAGCCGAGGCTGCTGGCTGCGCCTCCTGCGTCGGCGGTGGCCCGGTCGGTCAGGGTCTTGAGGTCCTGCAGCTGGGTCTGCAGCTGGTCCTTCGTGCTTTCGGACACGGTCACGGCCACATACGGCTCGACCTGGCCGGCGATGCCGCCGACGTCCTTGCGGCCGAGGATGGCGCCCTCGTTCGTATTGCTGCGCAGATACCCGCTCGTCGAGCCTGCGATGCCGCCGATGTTGTAGCCGACGTGCTCATAGCCGACCGTGCCGGTATTTTTGCAGCCCGCGATCAGGCCGGTGTTGGTCCCGGCGATGCCGCCGGTCTCGGTCGTGGTGAGGAAGGTCTGCGAGGTGGTGAGGTTGGCAAGATCGAGCGTCGTGTCGATCTGGATGTCGCTGAGGCTCAGCGACGCGTCGACGTTGTTGGTGTTGATGCTGCCGGTATTCGTGCAGTGGCGGATGATGCCCTCGTTGAGACCCGCGATGCCGCCCGTGGCGTTCGTTGCCTGCACCTTGCCGTCAAATGTGCTGCTGATGATCTGCCCGGAGACGCGGTTGACGCCCGCGATGCCGCCGATCTGCGCGCTGCCCTGCACCATGCCGGTGAAGCTGCAGCAGACGATGCGGCCGTAGTTTTCGCCCGCGATGCCGCCGGCGACGATCTTGTCGCCCGCCGCGGCCACGGAACCGGCCACGTTCAGATCCTCCACGCTGCCGCCGGACAGGATGGCGGCAAACAGGCCCGCGGGGCTGTAGCTGCCGGTGAGGTTCAGGTCGGAGATGGTATGGCCGCCGCCGTCAAACGTGCCGCCGAAGGCGGCCACGGGCGTGTAGTCCATCCCTGCCAGAGAGATATCCGCCCGCAGGATGACCGTCTTTCCGGCCGACCAGGTGTCGAGCGCGCAGCTTTTCGCAAAGCTCACAAAATCGCTGGCGGAATCAATGTAGATGGTATCCGGGCCGTCCGCCGCCGAGGCCGTCAGGCCGAGCGGTGCGAGCAGCGTCAGCGCCAGGAGCGCCGCGAGCAGCCGCAGCGCGGCTTTCCGCTTATTCTTCATGTGCTTCGGCCTCCTTTTCCTGCGGCTGTTCGTCCTGCGGGGCGGCTTCTTCGCCGGGTTCCGGCTCCGGCTCCGCCTCGGGTTCCGGCGAAGGCGCCGGGTCGGTGTCCTCGCCGGGGTCCGGCTCTGTCTGGCCTGAGAGCAGGCTGATGTTCACGTCGCCGTCGACATAGGCGTGGACGATGCCGTGGATCTGGCCGCGGATCTCGCCGCGGACCATGCCGTCGATGCGCACGCGGCCGGAGGACTGGTGCTGCGAGACCGGCGTGGGCACGTCGAAGGAGGTCTTGTCGATGACCTTCTCACCAAGAAGCAGGATCTGCGGCAGGATGAACATGACGATGATGATCGTGATGATGGTGCCGCGCCCGAGGCTGTCGCCGATACCGGCGATGGCGGCGTTGGAGGTCATCTGGCCGATGAGGATGCCGGCGATGACCATCATGAGGCCCGAGGTGATGATCGTCGGGAAGGCGAGGTTCATGGTCTCGATGATGGCGTCCTTTTTGGGCATTTTGTCCTTGAACTCCATGAAGCGGCTGGTCGTGACGATGGCGTAGTCGATGTTCGCGCCCATCTGGATGGACGAGACGACCAGATAGCTGAGGAAGAACAGGGGGCTGTTCGTGATGGTGGGGATGCCGTAGTTGATCCAGATACTGCCCTGGATGACCAGGATCAGCAGCACCGGGATCCCGGCCGATTTGAACGTGAACAGCAGAACGACCAGCACGATCAGGATGGACAGGACAGACACGACGACATTGTCGCGCGAGAACGAGGCCTTGAAGTCCTGCTCGGACGAGGAATCGCCCACGACGTACACGTCGCCGTCCGGATAATAGCTGCGCGCGACGGCGCGGATCTGGTCGAGGAAGTTGTAGGTCTCATCGCCGCCCACGGGGAGGTTCAGATAGACGAGCATGCGGCTGTAGTCATCGGACTGCAGCTGCTTTTTCGCGTTCGTGATCTGCGAATAGGCGTCCTCGAGCGTCTGGGTCATATCGGCGTCGAGCGAGACGTAGCCGTCCTGCATCTCGTCGTAGAGGAAGGTGAACATATCGATGAGCGGCACGGAATACTTGGGCAGACCGCCGATGATCTTGCCGTAGTTGCCGCCGTCGGCCGCATAGGCCGCGTATAATAGCTCCGCGACCTCATAGTCGAGGTCCGTCAGCTCGGAAAACTGCCGCGGCGTGAGCGCGTCGGTCAGCATATAGCCGCCCATGGCCTCCACGTTGGAAAGGCCGAGGGTGGAGTCGACTTCGTCATAGGTCCCGAGCTCGTCCAGCAGCTTCTTTTCCGACGTGTAGTCCCCTGCCGGGACCACGACAGCGACCATATTGCTCGAGCCGAACGTGGTATCGATCATATTGTCCGCGATCTGCTGCGCGGACTGCTTGGTGGTCTTCAGATAGCTGAAGCCGTAGACGTACGGGCAGTTGTTGGCGAAGAGCATGGCCACGATGATGACCGCGAGGAAGATGGGCGGGACGATCTTCTTCGTCGCGTAGGCGAAGCGGCCGACGAAGGGGATCTTCGGGACGAAGTTCTTATGGCGCGTGGCGTCGATCTTCTTGCCGAAGAGCATGAGAAGGCCGGGCATGAGGAAGAACACGGCAAAGAGCGAGAAGAAGATGGATTTAATCAGGCAGATGCCGAGGTCAAAGCCCAGGCGGAACTCCATAAAGAGCATGGCCACCAGACCGCCGATCGTCGTGAGGCTGCTGCCGCAGATCTCCGGCACGGCCTTGCTGAGCGCGACGATGACCGCCTCGCGGATGGGAAGCTTTTCATGCTCCTCCTTATAGCGGTTGCAGAGGATGATGGCGTAGTCGACCGACAGCGCCAGCTGCAGCACGATCGTGACGGAGTTGGACACGAACGAGATCGTCCCGAGCAAAAAGTTCGAGCCCATGTTCAGGACCGCCGCCGCAATGAACGTCAGCAGCAGCACCGGCACCTCGGCATACGTCTGCGACGTGAGGACCAGCACCGACACGACGACGATCGCCACGATGATGACGATGACGCCGATCTCCTGCGCGAGCGTCTTGGACGCGGTATCGCCGAAGGTCGCGGAGACGTACATGTCGTAGCCGTCAAGGGCGGACTCGATGTCGTTCATGACGGTCTCGCAGCGGTCGTCGTCCTCGGAATAGTCGAAGGTGATGTCGTAGAGGGCGGAGGCGTTGGTATAGTGATCCCTGGTGTCGTCAAAGCTCACGCTTTGCACGCCGCCGATATCCGCGATCTGCTCCGAGACGGCCTGCGCCTCGTCATACGAGACGTTCACCAGCATGAGCTTGGCCGTGCCGAAGGTGGTGAACTCGTCCTCCATCAGGTGCAGGCCCTTGTACGTCTCAGACTCCTTCGGCAGGTAGGCGGACAGCTGGTTTTCTACCTGCACCCAGCTGCGGGAGAAGACCGAGAAGACCAGCCCGATCGCAACGATCAGAAAAATCAGATTCCGTTTGTCGACGATGAAGCTGGCGAACTTGTACATAAAGCCCTCTTCCTTGTTTTTCGGTTCCTGACTCATAATTCACGCTCCTGTGCTATTTTTACCTCTTAAAATTTTACATTCCAGTTTAGCACACAACGCGCCGAAATGACAATATGCAAGCCGCACAAAATGTGTAAAAATCCCCGCCCGGCAGACAAGCCGCCGGGCAGGGATTCTGATCATTCTTACGCCTCCAGGCGCGCGCGGATGGCGTGCAGGAAGTCTTCGCTGGTGACGGCCTTGGGCGCGGGGCCCTCGACGAGACCGGCAAGGTCCTTCGTCATGACGCCTGCGCGGATGGTGTCGAGGCTCGCGGCCTCGAGCTTATCGGCAAACGCCGCAAGGTCGGCAAGACCGTCGAGCTGGCCGCGTTTGCGCAGCGCGCCGGTCCAGGCGAAGATGGTCGCCATGGGGTTGGTCGAGGTCTTTTCGCCCTGCAGATACCTATAATAATGGCGCGTGACCGTGCCGTGCGCGGCCTCATACTCCGTCGTGCCGTCCGGCGCGACGAGCACGGAGGTCATCATGGCGAGCGAGCCGAAGGCCGTGGAGACCATGTCGCTCATCACGTCGCCGTCATAGTTCTTGCAGGCCCAGATAAAGCCGCCGCGGCTGCGGATGACGCGGGCGACCGCATCGTCGATCAGGGTATAGAAATACGTCAGTCCCAGCGCCTCAAACTGCGCTTTGTAGGCCTGCTCGTATTCCTCCTCAAAAATGCGCTTGAACGCGCCGTCGTAGACCTTGGCGATGGTGTCCTTGGTGGAGAACCAGAGGTCCTGCTTCGTGTCGATGGCATACTGGAAGCAGGCCTTGGCGAACGAGCGGATGCTCGATTCCTTGTTGTGCTCACCCTGGAAGACGGCCGGGCCGTCGACCTTCTGGACGAGGACGGTCTGCTCCTTGCCGGACACGCCGCGGAAGGTCATGGTGCACTCGCCGGGCTCGTCGGTGGCAAAGCTCACGGATTTATAGACGTCGCCGTAGGCGTGGCGGGCGATGGTGATGGGCTTTTCCCAGTTGCGCACGACAGGCTTGATGGAATCGAGCAGGATCGGCGCGCGAAAGACCGTGCCGTCCAGGATGGAGCGGATGGTGCCGTTCGGGCTTTTCCACATCTCGGTCAGCTGCGGGTACTCGGCCATCCGCTGGGCATTCGGCGTGATCGTCGCGCATTTGACGGCCACACCGTATTTTCGCGTGGCCAGCGCCGCGTCGACGGTGACCTGATCCTTCGTCTCGTTGCGGTGCAGCAGGCCAAGGTCATAATACTCGGTCTTCAGCTC
>ERZ1673696.483-NODE-483-length-42162-cov-18.640226_pt1 | contig 42162 bp, 53 predicted proteins | sample MGYA00580226_ERZ1673696 | MGnify/ENA primary metagenome ERZ1673696 (study PRJEB41218, sample SAMN15661743) | gut metagenome | host: Homo sapiens | place: Canada: London | collected 2015-08-20/2019-03-30 | study: EMG produced TPA metagenomics assembly of... | reverse complement strand
GCGGCTGCGCCGACTACTGCTCGCTCGACAAGGTCTGCATCGGTACGCATGAATGAATCCCATCTAAATATAGATTCTATAGCAAGCTGAAATCCCTCCTGGTGACAGGAGGGATTTCTTTATTTTGCGATATGCTCATAATACGCCATGAGCTTCTGTTCCGGCCCCGGGCCGTCTTTATCGAGCAGAAACGCTTTTGCCAGCGCGGCGTAGAACTCCGGGCGGTTGAGTCCGAACTCTACGGCGACGGGGTAGTAATCCGAGTACATCATGTTCATGGTCACGCCCCACGCCCAGCGCGGGACCACAGGCGCCTGAATGCCCATGCTCTCGGCCACGGCCGTCGTCTGTTCCATCGTCCAGTGCGGGCCGGTCGAGCCGTCGGCGTTCTTCATGCGGGCCTTCCACGCTTTTGCGTCGTCCTCGGTAAATTCCATCATTTTCGTGGACTCACGAAAATGGTCGTCACCTAGCTTATGCAGCGCGCAGATAGTATCCGCATACACCATAACTTCCTCCGCGCGCCCCAGCGTCACCGGACGTTCCATGATCTCATGCAACTCCTTATGGAGTTTTTCAATATATTCCTGCATATCATGCCTCCTGAATGTACTTGTATAGACTGTCAATATCGTCCGCAACAAAAGTTAGTTTGCCGATAAACGGAATCCTTATCGGGAGTTTTCGTCCATCGAGCCGAGGTCTTGCCTTATTATAGAGCCTGTCAATGTCAATATCCCCGTGCTCATCCATAATTTGCATTGCTTTGACCCACGGGTTATCTCTCAGTACAAGCAGTTGCTCTTTGCTGCCGTCTGCCAGCAAAGACAACCCAACGCCTGCCACAAAGGACCGCACCTCGTCCATATGTGGGGATGCTACTGTATCAAAAAAGCGCAAAATTCCGCGCATGGCCTGATCTATCGTCACTGTCATTGCAGTTTCCCTCCTTTAAGGATGGGGCGGCGATTGCCGCCCCGTTTGCTTATTTGTTGCAGCAGCGCTGGATCGGGTTGTAGAGAGTCTGCGCCGTGGTCGCGGTGCCCGTGGTGACGTCGGCGACCTGCTTTGGATAAAAGGTCGCGTTGACGTAGGTGACAATGGAGTTGTCACCGCAGCAGCGGCGCTCGGCCTCCATCTTGACCGCGTCAAGCGCTTCCTTGCGGACAGACTCGACGTCCTGCTTGACCAGCGTGAAGCTGTCCTCGGTGCGCTGGTTGTGGACGGCCTGCTTGCACAGCGCCTCACGGACGTCCTTGAGCTGCCCATCGATATAACCGTACACCTCCAGCATCTTGCCGTCGTTGTACGTGTTGGCCTTGAGCAGCGCGATCTCGCTGTCCTTCGCGGCCAGCTTCTGCTCCCGGTCGAGATCGTAGCGCGTGACCGGCATGTTCTCGCTGCACGTCGGCTCCTGCTGGCGCGAAGCCAGCGCAGCGGCCAGCGCTGCCATGGCGGGCGTTGCCGCAGCCGCCGTCACTTCTGCGGCAGCCGCCCGGTTGTTCTGTCCGAGGCCGCCCAGCAGATTGCCGAGCCCGCCGTTTGCCAGACTCATCGCGGCGCCGCCGATGCCAAAGCCCAGCGCAGTCCCCGCGAGTCCCTTGCTTGCGTATTCCATAAAAAAATCCTCCGGTAAAAGTAGTAAGCTGGCCAGCTCCTACTCTCATTCTGCCGCTTTCCCGGTTTTTATGGGGGACAGTTCCGGGACATCTGTGTACCATTTGTGGGACATGCTTTCCTCTTAAAAATTTTCCCAGTACCCCTCTTGACTTCTACACATTTTTGAGTTTATACTAGGGGTGCGGAGAGATCCGCGAAAGAATCCTGAAATCTGGCACCGCACGATCCGCGGCACAACCATTTCAGGAATCTACAGAGATTGAACGTCGCCGTTCATCATCTGCCCATGAAAGCGGAGATCCCTTGCCGTTAAATAGGGAGCTAAAAAAGCGGAAATCCCTTGCCGTCAAGTAGGGAGCCAAAAAAGCGGAAATCCCTTGCCGTTAAGTAGGGGCTTAAAAAATCATGGGCAACTAAAAGCGAGACTTCTGCAGTCTCGCTTTTTCTTTCCCGGAAAGGTCGAATCTTGGAGAATCTTTTTATCTGCCACATCAGTGAGCGCTATATTTCCTTCCTCCATTCCCGTGACTTCCGTGTCCCGTTCAACAAGGGCCAGCGTCGCCCCTATGTCGGCGTTGTTCTCACTGTCGGAAGCTTCCGCTATTTCGTCCCCATGGAATCCCCGAAGCCAAACCATGCCAATCTAAAGCCCGGCAAGCACATCCTGAAGCTTGACGGTGGACGCCTCGGTCTTCTCGGCTTCAACAACATGGTCCCTGTTCCTGATTCTGCGATCCTTGAATACGACATTTCCGCAGAGCCGGATGTGAAGTATCGCAACCTGCTCCTGAACCAGATCGAGCATTGCAACCGTCAGAAGCTTGCCATTCTGGATCATGCCAATCGTACATACTACGATGTCGTCAATGGAAAGAGCAGCTTCATCTGTAAGATCTCCTGCGACTTCCGCGCGCTGGAGCGCGCATGCAGATCGTATAACCCGAACTATCGTCCGAAAGCCAATCCCGGAACATAGAAAAAGCGCCATGAGCCGTTGCTCATGGCGCTTTCTCTTTGTCCGTTTTCCCTACCAGACGGCGGGCGATATTGTAGATGTGCGGCAGGCGGCGGGAGATGGTTTTTCGGTCGACGCCGATCTCGGCGGCGGCGTCCAGCTGCGGGAGCCTGCGCACGATATAAAGATTCACAATCTGCTGATCGATTTCATCCAATAAGCCCTCGTCAGTGACGCGCTCCCAGTCGCTGCGCGTGAGGTGTTCCAGCTCCTTCGGCAGAGCCAGCCGCGCAGTTATTTGCTGTCACTCCCTTCGGCCCGCCGTCCAGGCAGGTTTTATCTCATGGCAGCAGCCAGTTTTTTCAGGAGATCATCGCCGTACTTGTAGTCGGCGAGATATTTGATCGTGTTGTCCGCAAGTCCTGCCTTTGCCTTGATGGTCTTCTTGGCGTCCTCGACGGCCTTGTCGACGGTTTCCGTGTCGTAGTCCACCCACGGGAGCTTGCCGTGCTTCTTCCATACACGGCTGTTGTAGCCGCCCTTTACGCCGATGTTGCCGACGCCGGTGATCTGCACGCCATTATCCCAAATGGGCGTACACTCAACGGCCAAGCCGTCTCCGATGTACAGGCCCCAGTGGCCGGGCATCCACAGGCCCTCGCCGGGAACGAGCTTATCCCAGCCGGACGCGGATACGTCCCTGCACTTGGCGATCATGCCGTCGGCAGAGACATCCGGGACAGCGTTTCCAGCGTAGCGTGCGCCTCCGTGGTAAGCATTCTTGTTGCCGTTCCAGCCCCACAGGATCCCCTTTGTGAGATTCACGCAGTCAAAGCCAAAGTAGCCCTTTCCGATCAGCCCGCGGAATCTGGCCTGCTTTGCGGCGTCGTACCAGTCCGGGTATTGCTTTGCCTTCTCAGTGATGATCCCATCCGTGACCGGAGAGCCGAAGCAGCCCCACATGTACACGGTTTTGTAATTCTTTGCAACGTCGATGTGCCGCCTGACGAGCTCGGAGGCTTTCATGATGCTCATTTCTGCGCGTCCTCCTGCGGTTTGCTTGCCGCATCGATGGCGTCCTGCGCTTTCTGGCTCTGTGTGCCAAAGTAAAACGCGATCACGACGGTGTACACCATCATAAAGTCCTGCGAGATCTTCCCGGCGACTGCCATGTACGCAAATACCGCCGTCAGCACCAGCGTGACGATGGATTTGACGCTCAGCAGATTGCCGAGCCGCTTCTTGATGTTTTCCATATGTATGCTCCTTTCAGTCCTTCAGCACGATCTCCGCGATGCGTGCTGCCGCTTCCGGGCCGTATTTCTCGGCCCATTTATCCATGTACTTCTGCGCGTACTTCGCGCGGTTCTCGTTCTTGGCCTTCCAGAGATAGAATCCGCTGGAAGCTGTTGTTTCAGCCAGCACCGCAAGCGTGATCTCCGTCAGGTCTGCGCCTGCCGCGCAGGCGATAATGAGCGCGAGGCTGACGAGCGCGCTGCAGATCAGCCACTTCTTGCTAAACTCCATTGCGTTCGCACTGCGCCTCCAGCTGGTGCAAAAACTTTTTCACATCGCCGTTGCCGCCCAGCTTGACGTATTTCTGCCCGGCAATCAGCCGTTCAGCCATTGGCATTTCCTCTGACATGATGGTCAGACGGAGGATCGCCAGATACTGCTCATCCTGATGCTCCTGCATTTTCCCGAGCTTTTTGTCGATCTCGGCGAGATGCGCCTCCTGCGTCGTGGCCTTTCCGCGCTTTTTCTGTATCGCGCTGACGACGGCGTTGACGACCGCCGTCAGCGCGGACGAGCCGAGCACGGCGCAGACGAGCGTGACGATGATAGTCTTGGTGTCCATGGTGTTCTCCCTTCCGCGCGATCAGATCGGCACGAAGCCGCCGTCCGTCCACTTTTCCCATCTTCGCGGCGCGGCCTGCGCGTGCGTCATCGTCAGCGTAATGGACTTGGACGCGCGCCCGTCCCAGTCGCGGTCGATCAGCCTTCCGCTGATGTATGCCGGATATTCATTCTCCTGTACCTTCAGATAGATCATTGCCTCTCCCTGTCTCTCCTTTCCTTAAAAGCACCATGCCGCCGCGATGCCATCCACCTCGGACGCGACGCTCCAGTCCGCTTCACCGTTCCATCCCGTTCTGCAGAAGCAGGTGGTGCTGTTGGTCCTCGGCGAGCGCAGATACCACGCGCGGTTTTTCTTCCGGTTGGCCGCCGTCTGGTAATACGTGTACTGCATGCCCTCGCCCGCGTAGGAATGCGTCCGCGTGCCCTGCACCTCGATCTCCGACAACAGGAACAGCGTGTCCTCCGTCGTGTCGATGGTCGAGCTGGCGCTGCCTGCCGAGGTTTTCTTCGTCACGGCTTTCATCGCAGCCACGACCTCTGCCGGCATTACCTGTCTCAGCTTCGGGAATGCATTGTACGTTCGCACCAGACAGTTCACCCAACCACAGCTATTGCTCTCTGCACCGTTCATCTTATACTGCGTCGCGTAGGCCGTGTGCATCTGGAATGTCAGCGGAGCTTTACCAGAGCCGTCCGCATAATCGTCGTGGTTCTTGCCGATGATGTCGATTGCGTAGGTCGTGTTGTTGATCGTCATGTTGCAGCTGTCGCCGACGTTCCATGTGTTGGGAACTTGTTTCTCTTGACAGGCCTTAATAATTGCAGCCCAGCTGTTATTTCCGAACACGGGGTCGATCATGACCAAATCGACATTAGCTGTCCCAACCACAACATCTGCCGTCTTTGTTGTGCTTGCTGTCGTTGCTGTTACCGTCCATGTTCCAACCTCGTCGACTATCAACGTGCAGTTTCCACTCGCATCCGCCGTCCCAGAAACCGTCTTGCTACCCTTCGTGGCCGTGACGGTCGCGCCCGCGCTGGTCGTGACGACGATCTGCAAGTCGGGCGCGCCCTCGATGGCCTGCACCGCGCTCACGAACCCATCCGGGAACGCAAGTTGTGCGGACGTGCCGCCCTTCGTGCGGATGGCGTCCGCAACCGCCGTCAGGTCGGCGTTCAGCTGCGCGGAATCTACTGCTTTATCCAATGCCATCAGTAGTTTCCTCCTGTCCATTCCGGCAGCGCGGCAAGCACGTCCTGCACCAGCGCGGCCTTATCCGCCTCCGTAAAGTAATCCGTCCCCTTGACAGGCGTTGCGCCCGCAGGTCCCTGCGCGCCGGGATCGCCCTTGTCGCCCTTCTCGCCGCGTGAAGGCTTTCCCGTGTCAGTCGTCCCGAGATACCAGTTTCCGTTCTCGCCGATTGTCGGCGTCACGCCGTCTGCGCCATTTGCGCCGGTCTCTCCTGGGTTGCCCTTTTCGCCCGGATTGCCCTGCGGGCCTTTGATGTTGACGCTGTCCGGGTTCGTTTTCCCGCCGTCGTTCGTCCAGCTGAGCGTCCCGTCCGCAGCGACCGACGGCGTGAATGTCGTTCCGGCCGCGCCGGTGTCGCCCTTCTCCCCGCGCGACGGCTTCCCGGTGTCGGTCTTGCCCAGATACCAGTTGCCATTTGTGCCGATCGTCGGCGTCACGCCATTTGCGCCTGGCGCGCCGTTGTCTCCGGCCGGACCCGTTGGCCCCTGAGGCCCCGTCTCACCCTGCGGACCCGTAGGTCCTTGCGGTCCAGTCTCGCCCGGTTCGCCCTTTGCGCCGGGATTGCCTTTGTCTCCCTTATCGCCTTTCTCGCCGCGCGACGGCTTCCCGGTGTCGGTCTTGCCCAGATACCAGTTTCCATTCGTGCCGATCGTCGGCGTCACGCCGTCGGCGCCCGCCTGGCCGGTGTCGCCCGGTTCGCCCTTCGGCCCCTGTTCGCCCGGATCTCCCTTGTCGCCCTTTGCGCCCTGCAGCGGTCCGTTGTTGACCCACGCCTTCGTCACGCCGTCGTAGATGTAAATGTCATAAGGTGCAGCCGCGCCCACGCCGTAGGCGTCGCCGACCTCTGGATTCTTGACCGACGCCTGCAGCGCGGAGACCGAGCCGTAATAGCCCTTGACCGTAAAGCCCGTTCCCGTATCTCCCTTCGGGCCTGTTGGGCCTGCCGGGCCCTGCGGACCGGTCTTCCCCTGCGGGCCGGTTTCTCCCTGCGGTCCAGTCGCGCCCGTGTCGCCCTTCTCGCCTTTCTCTCCCTTTTCGCCGGGTTCCCCCTTCGGGCCGGTGTCGCCGGTCGCGCCCTTCGGGCCTTCCGCGCCGGTCGCGCCGGTGTCGCCCTTCGGCCCCTGCTCGCCCTGCGGGCCTGTCTCGCCCTTTGGCCCCTGTGAGCCGGGTTCTCCCTTCGGGCCCTGCGCACCGGTGTCACCCTTCGCGCCCGTGTCGCCCTTCTCACCCTTGACGGTCTCGACGTTGAAGTCAAATGTCTTCCCGTCCGAAAGTGCGATCGTGTACGTCGCCGTCGTCCCGCTCTGCGATTTCTTCGTGATCGACGTGATGCTCGCGCCTGCCGCTCCGGTGTCGCCCTTCGCGCCCTGCGGCCCCGTCTGCCCCTGCGGGCCGGTCGCGCCGGTCTCGCCCTTCGGCCCCTGCGGGCCCATGACGGAGCCGATATCCGCTGTGCTGCCGTCCGTCAGCGTGAACACCAGCCGCCCCGCGTCCGTGACCTCCACGGCCTTTACCCCGCGGGAGATCAGCCCGCCGATCGTCACCGTGATCTGATTCGGAATCTCTACCCTCATACCTGCTCCTTACTCCACGAATGCCCGGTTCCCGCTCGCCAACGTCGTCTTGTCGCCGTGCGTGTACCGGATATCGTAGGTGTACTTTCCCTTCGTGAATTTTGCCGTGACCGTCGCGTCGAAGTTCAGCGTGACCTGGTCATTCTCCACCTTCGCAAAGCTGAACGTGTGGACGGTCTGCCGCGTATCGTCCAGAAACACGACCGCCATGCTGTCCGTCGTCCCGATCGTGACGGCCTCGCCGTCCTGGTCCTTCAGGTCGAACCGCAGCACGATCGAGAATGTGTCTCCCTCGTACCATCGCAGCACCCCTTTGTCGATCCTCGGGCTCGGATAAGCCCCCGGAATTGGCGTCGCCATGCAGCATCCCTCCTTTTCATCCAGTGTAGCAGACCCCCGCGCCGGATTCACCCCACGCGCAGCGCAACTTCCGCTTGCCATTCCCTCCCGCCGGTGCTATACTGGTTCCATCAAATACAAGGAGGCTTCCCCATGCTCGACGAAAAAGATATTGAGAAAATCCAATCCATGATCGACCAGGCCAAAGACGACATGCTCAAGCAGTCCGCAGCCAACACCCGCGTCATCATCGAGAGCAGCGTCATGAAAAAGCTGGACCTCCTGATCGAAGGCCAGCAGGCCCTCCGTGAGACGCTCGCACCGAAGAGCCGCGTCGAAGAACTCGAAGAAGAGGTCTCCTTCCTCAAATCCGTCGTCCACCTGCACAGCCAGCGCCTCGCGGAGCTGGAAAAAGCGCAGTAACTCCAAAACCGAAGGCCGGGGCATCTGCCCCGGCCTTCTTGCGTTATTTGTCCTTCTTCTCCTTTGCAGCGTCCTTCACCCAGTCGTCGATATCCTTGGATTTCTCCTTCCGGTTGAATCCCAGCGCCGCGTAGATCTCGAGCAGCTTCTGTTTGAGCTTTCTCCGCTCCTCTGGCGTCGCGGCAAGATACTGCTCCTTGTACACCGTCGTGATCTGTCTGCTGAGATCCTTTGCTTCCTTCCCGTGCTCGAGGTATTCCCTCGCCGCCTCCTTGACGTCGCCGCCCGCCTCGATCTCGTTCAGGAAATCGTCGTACATCTTGTAGTCCTTGTCGTCCGCCTTCCGGATCCACTCGCGGTCCTTCCAGTACGCGTCATCCTCGTCCTTTGCCCAGTCGTTGGCGACCATCCGCTGGATGGCCTTCTCCTGCGTGACCGTCCCGGCGACCGCCGCGTCGCGCAGCTCATCCCGGTTGTGGTTGTCCTCGGCCTCCGCGAGGTACTTCTTCATGAAGTCGATCTTGCCCTGCTCGTCGAGCTTGTCCATCTCCTTCTGCTGGTCCTCGTTGGCGAACACCTGATAGAAATACGCCGTCTTTGCCGTGTCGCTGATGCTGTAGCTCTTGAGCAGCATCTTCTTGTCGTATTCCTTCTCGACGTTCTTGATCGCCTGCACGAACGTGTAGGTCTCCCGCTGGTCCTCGCCGCCCTCGGTGATCGCCTGATAGGCTTTCGTCTCCTTGACGCTGAGCGACTGGAACCCGCTCTCCACCCAATCACGGGCAGCCTTGGTAGAGCTCTTGCCGAACAGGATGTTCGATGTCCATGCGCGGATCAGGTCTCCCTTCCTGTCCGTGTACACCGGATACTGCAGCTGTTCTTCGCCGTCTCCGTTCAGCTTATAGCTTCCCTTGTTGACGACAGCCTTGCTGCCCTCGTAGATCTTCTTCGCCTGCCCGCCGCCGAACGGCGGCAGCCAGTACACAGCCGGTGCTTTCAGCGCCTCTGCGACCTTCGGCCATTTCTTATCCCCCGGAATATCCTTATCCAGCAGGTTCAGAATGTTCTCCACATCCGGCATCGTGCTCGCAAACGGCAGACGCCCGCCGCCAAGCAGGCCTCCGATTCCCGGGATCTCCTGCCCAATGCGGACCATCGTGTCCCACGTCGCCGCGCCTGCGCCCTTCGCTTCCTTCTTTGTGACGATTCCGTCCTCTGTCCCGTCGATGGCATCCCACATATTGTTGACCGTGTATCCGGTATAGTTCCCGACCGTCTCTGTGATCATATTGAAGGGATCGAACATCGGCCGCCTGCCGATCATCTTTTCATACCCTTCATTGAAGAACCAGTTGCGAAGCAGATACATGAACATCGTGAACGCCACCGCTGCCACGCCTCTCTTTCTCTGTTCTCTCGGGAGATCCTTGAACAGATAAGAAAACGTATTGTTGACTTCCAGTTGGAACTGCGTGAACATTTTCGTCAGCGGGTTTCTGGATTCAAACAGCGTCGGCTGTGCGCCCTTGCTGCGGTCCGCCATGACGCCTGCGGCAAACTCGTCGGCCTCCTGCATGGCGAATTCCTCGCTCATGCCCCTGCGCAGATTGTCCATATACCGTGCGCGCACAATGACGTTGGCCGAATACATATCGATGATCTCCATCGGCTTCGAGAGCGCAGCGCTCGCATTGTCCACCCAGCCGTTCACGAGCATACTGCTTCCGCGCCTAGATGTCAAAAAATCGCTGCGTTCTTCAAACCCGTCATTCCTGAACGTGTTTGCAGCTGCCTGTGCCCTGGCCTTCATGAGACTGTCCTCATTCAGCTGCGCGGCCGCCTGCTGGATGACGCCGAAGTTCGTCAGCCACGATGCCGGGTTGACCGCCACCATGTTTGCCGCTACGCGCCCCTGCCACTTGTTCAGCAGCCTGTACATGTCCCGGCTCGTCATCTGCTCGATTGGCCGGTCGAGCTCGCTCTTCTTTCCCGCAAGCAAATTGGTGTACTCGTCCAGATTGGCCGCCCAACGGGAAAGCGAATACCGCCCGTTTTTCTGGATATCTTCGACAGACACATCCTTCTGCGCTTCATTCAGGCTTTCGTCCGCTCTGACAGCGTCGATCCGCTCCCGCAGCCCGTCGTCGCCGGTCAGATATCGTGTCTCCGTCGCAAGAGCACGCAGGTTCTGAATGGAATCCGTGTAGAAGATGACCTTCGCCGCGCCCTCGATGTACTTGTCAAAACCCTTGACCGCATCATAGGCCGTCTGGAATCCGGTACGCTCCAGAGAGTTTCCGAACCATGTAATGCCCGGCTTGAAGCCGCCTGTCCTGCCGTTGATCGTCGTCGGTAGCGCGTCGGAGCCCTGCTCCTGCTTCCCATTTTTCTTCTGCTGCAGGATCCACTGGACGATGCCCTTGACGTCCGTCGGCAATACCTCGATGCCGGCGTCAATGCCCATGGCCGCGCCCATCAGATTCAGAATGCCATCCGATGCGCCGACCTGAAAATGTGGGAAATATCCGCTCCGGTAATTGATGGGTGCATACCCGTTTCTCACACGCACTTCATTCATCATCTGGAAGAGCTCGTCATAGATGCCCCGGAATTCCTGCACCGCATTCTCGATCCGCGTCTTGTCAAGATGCGGGCTCGTCTTCCAGAGTTCCTGCACGACCGCATCCCATTCCTGCAGCGTCCGTCCTTCCCTTGCCTTGAGCCGCCCGCGGCTTGCCTCCAGCACACGGATATTGTCCTGCGCCTCTCCAAGGATCTGCACCGCCGCGCTCTCGCTGACCCGGTCACCTCTCACGGCGTGTCGTTTCAGCCCCAGCGCCTCAATCTGGCCCTTCATCCGGTTTTTGAGCCGCGTTTCCTCTGCCGCCGCATGGTGGACGGGGCGGAAATAATGGTCAATGATCCTCTCCGCTGTGTCCGCCTTGAAGATGTCGCGCGCATTGCGCTCCTGTGTCTCGCGCTTATACCAGATCCCGGCCTTCTTATCTTTCGCCTCGCTGATGTTCCCGAGCGTTTTCCTCGCCGTCTCCATCCGCTCCGCCTTGACGCTCTTCCTCCATTCCTGTATCTTGAGCGTCGTCAGGTCGTAATCGGCCTTCGCCTCATAGACCGCAAGGATCCCCTCGGCGTTTTCCATCCCTGTGACCTTCTCCGGCGTAATGTCGCCGCGCAGCAGCCGGTTCACGACCTTCCGGTCCTCCGCCGTCAACAGATACTGCCGGTCTACCCGCTCATAGGCGCGTCTTTGTTCGTTCTGCTGGCTGTACAGCTCCTGCACTTCGTCATAGCTCTTCGGTGCCACGAACGGTTCCATCCGTCTGGCCTGCGCTTCCGCGTACCTCCTTGCAACACGCAGGTCTCCCATCATATCTCTTACGCCGTTTTCATAGTCCTGCTTTGCCGTCTGCTTGTACTCTTCGGCATACCTTCCGGCAGCGCCCTCCGCATTGCTTTTCGCAAGATCCAGCCTGTGTGAGCCAGCCAGCAGCGTCAGGATCTGCTCTTCGGTTCCTTTCGCCCCGCGTGGGAAAACCTCCGGCATTGCCCGGCTCATCTCCTGATAGACTGCATTGACCGATCTTCCGCCCTCGTTCACCACATACAGTCGGCCCTTTGTGGTTTTCTTGAATACATCATAGCCTCTGAGTGCCGCCCGTTCCTTCTCGTTCAGCGTGATCGGCGTCTGCCGCAGCTCCTGCGCGAGCGTCTTTGTCTTCTCGTAGAGCTCCTTTTCCAGCTCCACGCCCTTGGCGTACGCTTCGTTAAAGCTCTTGTCGATGGTCGTCGGCTGGATATCTCCTGTCTGCAGATATTCGTTCATCAGGGGCTTTAGGCTGTCCCGGATCTCTGCACTATGGTCTGCAAATGGAAGCCTCGTTTGCCGCTGCAGCGCCGCCGCCAGATTTCTCGCCGCACCGTTCAGATAGTTCTGCGCCTTCTTCGGGATCGTGTCCATCGTGAGGTTTCTGGTTTCTGTCTCCTGCTCCGCCGTCGCATTATCCGTCTCCGCCTGCGCCTCTATGGAAAAATCGGTATTGACATTTTCTCTCTGTTCTGCTATGCTTTGTTCGTCAAGTTCAACCTTTGCCAGCAGCTCCAGAGACTTTAATATCTGGTTGCCGGGCAGCATCTGGTTGAGCTTGTCTTCGTTTTTCACGAAGATCGTTGCGCCGTCTCCGAGCTTTTCAAGCATCGCCGCGATGTTTTCCCGTCCGTGAATAGACGTCGCTTTGTGCGCGTTTTCCCCGAACAGATCATTGTTCATGTCAAAAGCAGCAATTACATAGTTGCCTGCCGAATCCCTGTTTCCCGTCAAATATACGATTGCGTTTCTCTCCGGATTTACAATGACAGCCGCTGCGTTTTTGATCCCGCTCTCTAATTTCAGGATATCTGCCTGTGTAAGCGAATGCGCGCTCCGGCTTCCCTTCGGCGGTCGGATTGCTTTCGTAATGACGCTTGTCGGTACGTAAAGCGGTGAATTTGCCACCCCGGAGACATCGCTTTCTCCAAGATACAAAGAATCACTGCTCTTGATCGTTTTGTCATTTTTGAAATAGCCCTGCACCTGCTCCTTCCACGGCATTTTCCTTGTGTTTGCAATGCTGTATTCTTCCGGCGGCCCTCTCTGGCTGGCCGGTTTTTCTGTGCTCTTCTCAGCCCCTCGGGTCTTCCATACGGCATCTGCCGCCTGTTTGCTCTCCTCGCCGAAACGCTCCATCCCTGCATAGGCGTCCGAGCAGACCTCTACAACATACCTGTCGATATCGTCTTCGCCGTAGCACCCCTCATATGCCTCCGCATACCGAAGCGCCAGCGCCTGCAAGCCCTCATCGCCCAGCTCCGATGCGATCTGTGCGCGGACAGCTTCCAGAACGCCCGGTACATCCTCCGCCATCTTGTGGAATGCCTCGTGCCGCGCGATCTGCTCGACGGTAAACGCCTTGTCATTTGCGCACACCCAGACGCTGCTGCCCGTCCGCATACCGTTCGCATACCGTACCACCTGCGCCTTCTGGTTGACGACGCCGATCTTCCCGATGAAGAAATGGATATCCTCGTATCCCGCCTTCCGCAGCTCCGCGTCTGCCTGGTCGATCGATTTTGTCCAGAATTTCTTCGGGACCTCCTGCAGGCTCTTCTCCGCCGCTCCCTTCTCGACGCCGATATCCTGCCCGCTCAGGTACGGCTGCTTCGCAGCGCGGACGCGATTTTCGAGCTCAATTCTTTCCGCGAGGCGGCTCCGCTCGCTTTGTCCCTTTGCTGTCTGGCCTGCGCTTTCTGCCACTGCTCCACCCGATCTTCCGGTATCCATACTCGCATCCCGTTTGCTGCTGTCATCAGGAGCATTTTGCTTTGCTGTTCCATTGTTCCCCTTTCCGGCGTTCCACGCCTGTTCTGCTACTTCCCGCTGGACGCTCTGCGCGGCCTTCTGCGCCGCGTTTAGGTTCAGGCCATCCCTGCCCGCCTGATACGCCGCATGCACCGCGTCGGCGTACTCCGCCGCGCTCAGCGGCCCCAGATTCTTATTCCTGTATTCCACATAATGCTCCGGCAGCGCATTCCCGAGTGTCTGCGGCAGGCCGTATTGAACAGCTGCCTTTGCCAGCGCCGCCCGGTCACTCTTTGCCTCCGCCCGGCGCAGCTCCGCGTCTGCCTGCTCCTGCTGCGTCCGCAGCCGCTCGACCGCCGTCGCGGCATCCTTCTTGTCCCGTGCGTCCTGTCTCGTCTTCTCGGCCTCTACATGCGCGGCCTCCACCCGGTTCACAGCCTCGTCGCTGTCCAGCGTGTTCAGCGCCGCTTCCGCCTCCGCGTGGCTGATCTCCCCGGCTTCCTCTGCTGCGTAGACCGCACTGCGCTCGTCGCTGACGTCAAACTGCGTTCCGCGTTCCGCATACGGATCCGCGTTGCCGGTCTCATATCGGCCCTGCGTTGCCTCTCGGAATACCGCCTGATTCCGTTCCCCCTCTTCGGTTGCCTCCCGGAACCGCTGGAACGTCCGTTCCTGCGCCTCGGCCTGTGCCTGCTCCTGCCGGGCCTGTTCCTGCAGCTGCTCGAGCCGGGTCAGCGTCTCCGGCACGCGCGGCTCCTGCCCTTCGTCCACGGCCGCCTGCTGCTCCTTCGCCACCTCACGCAGCGTGTTCTCCACGGCCTTCTGCGTCACCTCGCCGCCATCGTCCACGGTCTGCTGCAGTTCCTCGGCCAGCTGGTGCGCCTTCGTGCCCTCTTCCTGCGCCATGCCATAGTCGATGACGTCCTGCACTTCGCCCGCCTCGATGACCGCTCTGGCCGTCTGCGTGACGTTTGCTTCCAAAATCACGCGGTTCACGCCCGCATACGTCCCGGACATGGCAAGGCCGGACAGGCCGCCCGCGAGGAACGAAAGGCTGTCTTCTTTTGCGAAGTCTCCGACCATCGCCGCCAGCGCCTGTGCCGGCGTCCTGCCCTCTGCGATATAATTTGCGTAGGCCGACATGACCTCACCCCGGTCATGCTTCGCCACCACGTCATACGCACGGTTGAGCCAGTTGGACGCGATCTCTTCCGCGCCTTCCGACGCGAACGACCGCAGTGCCTTCTCCCAAACGGCCTTGCCGCTCAGCATGTTCTCGATAATATCGCCCACGGAGTATTTTTCCGTGAAGCCCTCGATCGCGCCCTCGACGATACCGTCGACCAGCGCGTCCGCGTTGGACTTGCCGTTCTGAATGCCCTCATAGACCGAATCCGCCGCGACCTGCGATCCCATCACCCAGTTCATGGTCTCCGCAACCGCATCCTTCGCCCCCGCACCGGCCACGCCGCCAAAGGTTCCCACGAGCCCCGTCGAGACCGCCATGTTGACCGCGCTGTCCAGCGCCGACGTGCCTGCCTGATAGAGGAACTGCCCCGTCGGGTTCATCCCCTGCATCACGCTCCCCCGGATCCCGGAGGAAAGCCGCGTCGCATTGTACGCCGGGCTGTAGATGTTCGTCGGCATATCCTCGTTCTGATAGCCGCCCGCCCACTTCGGCAATACGCCACGCAGCGATTCCAGATTGCCCAGCGCCTTCGCCGGGGCTGTCACCGCCGAGAAAAGCGTTCCCATGATCGGCGTCTGCTGCCCGATCTGTCGCGCCGCCTCATCAAGCTTCTGCGCGTTGTCGTAGTCGTCCAGCACCTTCTGCCATTCCGCCAGCCGCTTGAGCGTGTCGTCGCTGTAGCCTTTTTCGTTGAGTGCCGTCTTCGCGTCGTACTTCGCATACGCCCGCACCTGATATCCGTTCAGTTCCTGCCCGCGGTACTGCCGGAGCAGATCCTGGTCTTCCTTACTCAGGTTCCCGATCGCCTCCTGTGCCCGGGCCAGCACGCTCTGGCTGTCGACCTGCGCCTTGCGCTCCTTCAGCGCGTCGATCTCGTTCTGCAGCTGCGTCACGCTCTTCCCATTTTCCGAAAGCCCGGTCCCGGAGAAATGCGTGTCCGCCTGTTCGATCTCCAGCGCCTCGATCTGCTTGTCCAGCTCCTGCGACGTCCGCCGCATCCCGCGCACCTGATCCCGCTGCACGGTCTGCGCCGCTTTTGCACGCCGGTTCTGCGCATCCACGTCCCCCCGCACCTGCTGCGTGGCTGGCGCAAACCGGCCGGCCAGCAGTGCGCTCTGTCCCTGCAGCGCCAGTGTCCCAAGCTTCAGCCCCTGCGCCGCCTCCACGCCGCGCAGATAATTCTGGTACGTTCCGTACTGCTTCTGCATGCCAGACGACCGGCTGTATTCCTGCTCCGAAACCTTCCCGTCGGTCTCCGCCCCCGCATTCTCCGTCTTCTTCTGTCCGCTCGCCCGGCCCTTCAGCGCGGCCCCCGGCTCGATCTGCGCAAGCTCCGCCTCCCGCACGGCGTTCTGGTATGCCATAAACGCTGCATACTGCTTATGCAGCGGATCGTCTACGGTCGTCTGCGTGCTCTGCGCGTTCTTCCCGTAGTCCGGGTTCGGCAGGCCGTACTTGCTCGCGATCTGGATCTGCTTCTGGTTCAGCGTGATTCTTCCGCCGCGATAGGCGGAGGGAGCCTGCTGCGTGCTGGCTCCCTGTCCGCTGCGGATGCTCTCTGCAATCCGCTTTTGTTCCTCTGTCAGTGTGATTCGTCCCATGCTGCCCTCCGTTACCGCTGCCGCAGATATGTCGCGCCGTAGTATTCCAGATACGCCTTGAACGTATTAGCCTCCAGCGCATTGTAGCCCTTGCTGTTGAGGTAGTTATCCAGCGTCCGGCTGTCAAGATATACGGTTCTGCCCGTTCCTCTGACGCCATCTTTCGAGTTTTTAAGCGTTGCGCTGCTCATCTTGTCCATATAGGCTTTTGCCGCCTTTGCAAGCGTTTCGTTCTTCTTGTCCGTCAGGCCGCTGCTGCTCGTTTTTCCTCCGCCGCCTCCGCCGCCGGATTTCTTCGCCGCAGCCTGCTCCGCCGCCAGCGCCTGCAGGTAGGCGGCGTTCTCGTTGTTTGCCTTCTGCGCCCAGTAGTCGAGCATCGTCGCCCACTGGCTTTGGTCCAGCGACCGTTCCGAGTTGTACGCGCTCCTCGCATCCGAAAGATCCGAATAATAATCGCTGACCGTATCCCGGTACCGGCCGTAGTCCGTATCTTCCCGGCCCTTCACGAGGCTGTACTGGTTATAAAGGTCCGTCCCCTCATCCTGATACCGCTGATATGCCTGCTGCTGCAGCTGCGGCACGATGTCGTTGAGGTTCTGCAGATACGCATTGTACGCCTGCTGGCCCACCTGCTCACCGTAGGTTGAGCCATAGCCGCCCGTGAGTGCCGCCGCCTGCCCCATCGTGTCCTGCATGGCCAGCCGCCCGAGCCGCTGGTATTGCTCACGGTACTGCTGGTACAGAGGATCCGTCCCCATGTCATAGCTGAATTTCTTCCGGTTCCGGATCTGGTCATACAGGCTCGTCAGCTCATCGTCCCATCGCGACTGATACGCGCCCGGCTTGCTGGCCTTGACCTGCTCCAGATACGCCTGCGCTGCCTGCACGCTGCCCGACGGCGTGTACCCGCTCTCCAGCCCGTTCAGCTTGCTTCTCGTGTAGTCCGACACGCCGGACATGGTGTAAGGGCTGTTCCTGGTCTGATAGCTGCCGCCGTAGTTCCTCGTCGTCTGGTTCTTGTTCACCAGCTGCGACTGGTAGCTGCCGTCCGCGTTCACGCCCGTGATGCGGTACGTGCCGCCGCCGGTCACGACCTCGTCGCCGGCCGAAAGCCCCGCCGGGGCCCTGCCGCCCGACTCTACTCGATATACGCTCATAGTCTCACCGCCTTAAAGCTTGAAATGTGTCGCGTACTGCTTCGGCATGTACGCCTGATTGTAGGCATTGAAGTACCCCTGATAGTAGCTGTTGTACTTCGCCGCCTCGTTCGCATACTTCGTCGTCTCTCCGTTGGCGTCGCAGATCTTCATCCCCAGATACCAGCGGTATATCTCATCATACGGCCACGGGATCAGAAGCTGTGTCTCTAAGTCCACGTCCTCCCCGTAGCCCGTAAACGGCTCCGGTTCCTTCTCGTGCTCGTGCGTGCAGATGATATCCCGATACACGATTCCGTCCAGCTCCGACAGCCACCGGACCTTATCCGGCGTCTCGTACTGGTTCGACAGTAACCGGTCGACCGTCTCGATCGCTTCCCGAATTTTCATTTTTCCTCCTTACCAAAAGAAGGGGCATTTCTGCCCCTTCCTCTGCTTCCTGCCGTCATGGGCATTCACTTGTCAGTTGTCCGCCTGCGCGCGGCGGAAGGCTTCCTCTTCTGCCATCCGCGCGTTCATCAGGACTTCATACACCGGCAGCGGGACCTGCACGTCCTTGCCCTTCGGCACCATGAACGTCCGGCCGTTCACCGCCACAAAGCGGCTCTGCTCCTCGTTCTCCTGCCCGCGGGACAGGTAGATCGTCTTCATGACGTTCCACACGTCTTCCTGGTTTGCCTGTACAGCCGCCGCGGCGGTCTCTTTCGTTTCCATGCTATGTGCTCCTTTCTCAGTTCGCCTCGTCCGTGCCGGAGTATGCGCTGCAGCTCTCCACGCGGACCATGCGGTCCTCGTACAGCAGCTTCGCCGCCATCTCGGCCTTGTAGCCGACGGTCGAGAACTGGTTCAGCGGGCCGCCGATCTCGTCCTTACCCTTGACGATCATCTCAAGATTGCCGCCCTCCGGGTCGATCATCTTGTATGCGTCCTTGCCGAGGAACAGCGTCGCGTACACGCTGTAGTAGACCGCCGGGTTTCCGTCAGCCGCTGCAGTCTTGACCGGGCAGGTCGAGTTGTTGAAGATCTTCGCCTCCGTCGTCTCGACAAACCGGACGCCGTGCAGCTCGCCGATCTCACCCGAGAACAGCGGCGTGACGTCTGCATACTTGTGCGCCTCGACCCATGCGTCCGAGGACCGCAGGTCGTATGCGACCGACGGGTGGATGATGGCGACGTACTTTCCGTCGATCTTCGGAGCCTTCATCTTCTTCAGCGTCGTCACGGCCTTGTTGACCTCGTCCGGTGTCAGCTTCGCTGTCAGGTCGAGGCCTGCGCGGCTGGTGACTGCCGTATGCGCGCCGCCCGCTGCGACCTTGTCGCAGTACTGCACGTTCGAGCCTGCCACGACCGCGTCGCGCACGCGCTTGTCGATGGACGTACCGGCGGAAGCGCCAAGTTCTTCGGTCGCACCCAGGATGACGTTATCCAGCGCATGCAGCTCCAGCTGGTCGGAGACCGTCACATACAGGCCGATCTGCTTGATCGCGCCGGTCGTGCTGGTCTGGCCCATCTTCTGGCCGGTCGGGATGACGCCTTCGGTCAGCTCCTCCGCGTCCTTCAGCGTGTTCCACTTGCGCCACTCGACGGTCTTGCCATGGTTGCGCGGCAGCGCCTGACGGCCTGCCAGCTGCGCATGCACGAGGTTCGGCCGTGCGTTCTCGAGCAGCTGCGTGTCGTAGAACGTCTTCATGGTCGGCGCGAGCGTGTCGTTGCCGCTGAATGCGGTCGTCTGGCCGGTGCCTGCGTTTACGTAGTTGCCGGTCGCGTTGACGAGCGTACCGGCGTCAGCAAAATACTGAAATCCGACTTTGGATTCAAACATAGCTTCTTATCTCCTTTCTCAGGGGATCACTCGTTCCCCTCTTGCCGCGCGGCGGCGCATGTCCTCCACCTCCGCGCGTGACCAGTGTGTTTTCATCGGGACGTTCTCTCCGCCCGCAGCGCCGGAGCCGATCTCCTGCGGCCTTGCGCCCTGCGCCTGGATGGTCCGCATGACGTTCTCCCGCGCCTGGTTCGCCACCAGCTGCGCCTGCGCCTGTGCGATCTCCTGCTGGTGGATGACCTCATAGGCCGTCTTCGGCGGCACGCCCGCGCCCATGAGCCGCGCAAAATCCGGGTTCTGCATCTCGGTCTCAAAGTCCGCGCCGTACCGCGCCGTTACATCTCGGGCAAAGTCTGCCTGGATCCCGGCAAAGGCTTCTCGCATCTGATACTCCTGCAGCTGCCGCCGCATGGCCGTATTCTCGGCCCGGCCCGCGTACTCCTTTTTGAGCGCGTCCGTCGTCGTGCCCTTCTCCATGGCCTCCGCGCTATAAAGCCGCTCGTCAGCGGAAAAGCGCTGTGCCAGTGCTGCGAAGTCCGTCTTCCGCGGGTCCGACGTGTCGATCCCATAGAGCGCGCCCAGCTGGTCGATGATCGGCGCCATCGCCTCGGCCTGCCCCTTGTACTGGTTCAGCCCGCGCACGCGCTGCTTTACGACCTTCTGCACCGCAGAATCAAAGTCCTGCTTGTAGCGGCCCCGGATCAGACTGTCAAACGTTTCTTCCTGTGTACCCTGTCCCTGAGCGTCGGGGACGTTGACCGGCTGCTGCTGCACCTGCGCCTGTGCGGCTGCCTCCTGCCCGCTCTGCTGACCGGCGACGTCAGCTGCGCCCATGGTCTGAGCGCTTGCGCCCGTGAATTCGCCTTCCATGCTGTAAATTCCTTTCTGGCGTTTATTCTAAAATCATCGTATCACAAACTTTTCCCAACTTCACCCCACGCCAGCCAGAAATAATCTCGCCAGAACGGGCCGCCGCAATCGTCGGTTCTTATCCCGGCTGCGTGCTTTCTTCCGACTTTTTGCGCGCATTCTCCACGATCTTCGGCTCCTGCGTCTCGCCGGTGTTGATCTCCGGCTTCTCCGCTGCCGCGGCGCTCGCCTGCGGGACTGCCTGTCCGCCCTCCTGCAGGATCTGCTGCGCCAGCCCCTCACCCATGACCGGATCGTACCGGTCTGCCAACGCCAGCGCCAGCTGCTGCCACTCGACCAGCCGCTGCTGCAGGTCCGCGTTCTCCTGGACCTTCTGGATGATTGAGTCCTTCCCGTCAAAGTCCATCATGTCCAGCGTTGCAAGTGTCTGGTCCACCATCTGCGGGTTGAAGAACCCCAGCTGGAAGAACTGCAGCGCCAACTCGTTCTGCGCCATGGACGTGTACTCGCTTGCCTTCTGCGCCGATACCTCAATGTCGAAGACCGGTTTCCGCAGCCCATCCGGCTGCCCGTTCGCGCCGTAGAGCGTCTGCGGCTGCAATCCCTGATTGCTGTACTGTACGAACTGCTCTGCCCCTCGCTGCCCGATGATCCGGAACTGCCGCGGCAGATCATAGAACTGCCGGATGCGCTCAATGACCATCCGGATCATCCGCGCGTAGGCCCGGTAAGCCGACTTTGTGGAGTCCTTGCTGCTCCTGCCGGATGCCTCCTGCAAGGCCGCAATGGCCGAGGCCGCCGTCACGCCGGAGTTTGTCGCGCCGTTGTTGACGTCCGTGTTTCCCGTTGTCCACTTGAGCTCTTCAATTTTGTCCCGCAAGATCGCAATGTAATTGCTGCTGATCATGTTCACCTGGATCGGAACCAGACTGTCCTGCCCCAGATTCCCGTCCACATGCACGAACGGCTTCGTCCAGTCCGCGAACTCCTGCTCGTTGACCGACCCGTCCGACCGTTTGAACCACCGAGGCGTCGTCGCCATGATCGCGTTCTTCACGATCGCCTGGTTCATCCGGTCGATCTGCTCCTGCGTCGACTTGCCGATGTCGATATACCCATACCCGGCAATGCTGCCCTCCACCGGGAACAGCGCGTCAACCACAAACGGGTATTCCCCGTCGTCATACAGCCCCGTCTCGGCCATGGGCCGCCCGACCGGCTGCTGCACAATGCTTCCGTCCGGCATGGTCATCGTGTCATACCGCTGCTCTGTATCGTTCTCCGTCGCCTGCAGGATGGTGTCGCCCACCAGCTTCGCAAAGTGCAGCACCTGCCGTCCGTTCTGATATTTCTTGTAATACCAGTCCACCACCATCGACTTGTTGTCAAAATTGATGACGTCGTCCGTGTTGTACTTCTGCTGGATCTGCGGATTGGAGTTGAGCTTTCCCTGCAGCTCCGGGTACTTCTCAACCAGCAGATCGTTGTCCACCATCTCCGTCAGAAAGATGTTCTTCGACTTCTGCAGATCCCGCACGCCCGGCTCCCAGAAGAAAGACAGAATATCCACCGGCTGCACCGAGATATCCCCGAGGCCGTTCAGCTTCGAAGAATCCCACTTCACGTGCCAGATGAGCGTGCCCTGCTTGAGCTTCGTCCACTGGCTGTCCGAATAGACCTCTTCGAAGTCGTTCTGTTCCAGAATGACCGGCAGCACTGAGGAAAGCTTCGCTGCCTCCTCCCGGTCGTCCGGTTCCCGCGGGCGGATGGCCGGGGCCGGATAGGCTGCGATCGCGTCCGCATGCTTGCCCATGATGACGTTGAAGAGCCACGCCGACGTCCACTTGTCATCCTCCGGGTTTCCCTTTTGGATCCGCTGCCAGCTGCGCATGCGCCACCAGTCCTCCGACGCAATGACCCGCGCCTCCAGCGCACTCTTGCCCTGCCGGTATTTTAACAGCGTGTCCATGGCCTTTCTGGCCTGCTCTTCGCCGATGGCCTTTCGCGCCGTCAGCCCACTCGCCGTGTCATTCTGCATGGTCGTCTGCATCTGCTCTGTCTGCATTGTCCGCTTCCTCCTTCCGCAGGTCTTCCGCCGTGAGTCTCGCCACCTCGTTCTGGATCCCGTCCAGCACAAATCCCACGATGACCGGCGGCAGCCCCGCCTCGTTGATGGCCTCGATCAGCCGTCCCCGCAGCTGCACCACTGCTTTTGTGATATTCATAGCTCCTCCTATCCGTTATAACTGCTGATTGCCCGGTTGAGCGCTTCCTTGAGCGCAGAATAGCTGTTTGCAAAGTACGTCGCTTCCAGCTTCGTCCCTGCCGATACCGTGCTGACGCTTCCCGCGCCTGCCAGATTCCCGATGGCGTTTGCCGCCTCGTTGTAGATGGCCGCCGTGATCGTCTGCCCGGCGTAGGCCGTCGTGAAGGAAATGCTCCCGTAGCCTCTGGCGACCCGGACCTCGTTGATCTTCGCCGTCAGCCGGTTCCAGCTCGCCGCCGTCAGGTATGTCACGGCCTTCCCCGCCGCGATATACGACGCATCGTCGCTCGTCCACGCGAAGGCCGCGATCTGTGCCTTCGTCTCGCCGGATACGGTGTTGGATGTCTTCGAATCCGTCCCGGCCTTGTTGACGATCCAGAAATAATACGTCGTGCCAGGGTCCAGCCCCGAGACCGTCACTGGTGAGCTGCCGATCGACTGCGATCCGATCGCCGTATAGCTCGTCTTTCCCCAGTAGAGCGTCCAGCTTCCGTACCCGCCGCCGTTTTTGTCCCACGTGACCGTCGCCGTGTTCTTCGTCAGCGTGACCCCGCTGATGTATGGTGCGACTGCCGTGATCTTCGTCTTGTAGTACACGCGCACGGCCTGCCCGCTCGTAATGGGGATCGTCTCCGTCGCCGCGTGATTTGTCGCATACCCTTCCGACGCGAGCCTGAAATACTGGAATTCATACTCCTGCGAATACGTCTGGTACTGCGTGCCGGACATGGACAGGAAGAACGAATTGCCGATCGTGCCGGAGACGGACCCGTCTGACAGCGTGTGCTGCCCGTCCAGGTAGTTGTAGATCGGAATCGTCGTGGTCTTGCTCTGGTAGTAGACCTTTACGGTCTGCCCTTCCTGGATGGGGATCGGGTAGCTCGCTCCATGCTCCGTGTTATAGTTCTGCGACGAGAGCCGGAAGTACAGGAAATGATACTGCTGCGAGTACGTCTGATACTGCGTGCCCGCGGCCGAAATGTAAAACGTATCTCCGATATCGCCTTTGAAGGACCCGCTCGCCAGCTGCGTCAGGTTATCCAGGAAGTTTAGAATGCTGACCGTCGCCTGCGAGGTCGACTGTGCCAGCGTCCGCACGCTGATGGAGTTTGTCTCGGCGACAAGCGCCCCCGTGCTGCTGTTGTAGATCCGCACGCGGCAGATATACAGCGTGTCCGGTGTCAGACCAGTAATGACCCGGTGGGCCGTTGTCGTGCCCGCGGTCGTGTCTGTCACGGTCGCCATGACCTGTCCCGCAAGGATATATTCATATTTCCGTTTGTACTTCGTCGTTGACGACATACCGGATACCGTCAGCGTGATACTTGTCGGCGTACCCGATGCTCCGGATAGCGTTGCCACTCAGACCACCTGCCTATCCGAAGACCGGCGTAATGCCGCTTACGCCGCCGGAAGCGATAAACCGGATACTCCCGTCCGATTTTATCTGCATGCTGGCCGTCCCCGCCGCGTTCTGCAGATACACATCGCCGCTTGTCGAGCGCACGCGCACCGCCGGGCCGGACAGGTCGACCGCATAGGCCGCCGAGCTGGAGGACGTAAACTGCAGACTGCCCTCCGCGCCGCCGATCGTGCCGTTCGAGAAGTTTGTGCCCGCGATCTCAAGACCGTTGTTGATGATGTTGATCTCATCCATGATCTGCTTGAGCTTCGTCTGGATGCTCGTACCGTCGAGCTTCAGATCCGTCGCGTTGATCGTTCCGCCGATCTCAGCCCCCGTGCACGTCAGCTTGCCGTTCGCGTCGACCTTGAATTTGTCCTTGATGGAAAGCCCGCTCGTGCCGAAGTACATGCTAGCGCTGCCCCCAAATTCGTTGGCCGTGCGGTAAATGCTGCTTTCCGAGATCGTCCACGGCCCGAAGGTCGAGTCGGCTGCCGCCGTGATCTTCCCCGACAGCACCGCCCCCGCCGCCTCCAGCGTCCCGGACGGGAAATGCAGCTTCTTGTCGCTTAAATACGCGACCTCCTGCCCGTCCTGCCAGAAGCTCACCCGGTCCGGCGTCACCGTCACCAGCTCATTTTTCGTCTGGTCGATGACCCGTTCGCCGCCATCCGTCACCGTCGTCTCGATGTTCCCCACGCCCACGCCGTAGACCGGCACAGCGTCCTTGTAGTACAGCAGCCCCGTCTTGATGTACTGCTGCGAATTGACGGAAAACTGATTGTTGACGCCCGCCGTGTAGTCATACAGCTGTTTGATGCCGACGGAATTGCCCTCGATCGTCAGCTGCGTCTTCTCGAGATACTTGCCGAAGTCCGAGATGGCCACATAGCTGCCGGACAGCTTCGTCGACCACGTCTCCGAATTTGCCGCCGCGAAATCCGCCGTCTTGATGATGAGCGCTTTCAGCGCTCCGTAGCCGGAGAGCGTCGTTTTCTTCTCCGCCTCGGAGAGGCTGTCCGCGTCGATGGCCTGCGAGATCTCCGTCAGCGTCGCCTTCGCCGACCAGTCGGCGAGGTTCAGCTGCTCCGTCACGCTGCACAGATACCTGCGCATGCTCTCCAGCTGCTCCTGCGTCGTCTTCCCCGCGATCGACGGGTATGCAAGTGTTAAAGATCCCATTATGCGTCACTCCCTGCCTCTAAAACCCGCGCCAGACTGAACAGCTTCATCTCGCCCTTTCCCGTCAGCCGGAATTTCAGGTGGTCGCACCGCGCGGGCCGGATCGGCAGCAGGAAGGTCCGCAGCCCCCGGCCTTCAATGTGCCCGCAGTGCCGCCACACGCCGTCCGAATCATACTGCACCCAGAAGTCGACCGAGGACCCCTTCGGCAGCTGCATCCGCAGATTGATGCGCGAGACGTATTTCTTCCCGACGAGTCCATACGTCATGATCCCCGTTTCCGCCATCCACTGCACACTGTCTTCCAGCGTCCCGACCGATCCATAGACAGTCCTGAGCGTTCCATTCTCGAGAAAATACAGCTCATCGTCCACCCTGGCGAAGTCCGCCGCGTGGGTATCGTCCTCCCTGTGCCATAACGCCTTGCGGGTATCGTAGACGAACAGCGACCAGTTATGACCTTCATCCTCCATGCTGATGAAATACTTTCCTCTGGCGCCGCCGGCCACGGCGTTGTAGTAGAGCTTCGTCCCGAAGCAGCTGCCGATCTCCTGCGGCAGACTCCCGTCGTACACGCAAACGCCCATCCGCGATTTGTAATACAGCCGGTCGTCCACCACGACCAGGCTCTTGCTTGACCCGTTCTGCACGCCCGCGCACTTCTGCACGACCACCTGATGCGCCCCCGTCGCCGACGGATACACCCGGTGGAAGCAGTCCTCCTTGAAGAAGATCGGACTGTCCGCCAGCGTCGCCGCGCCGGTCCACTTCCCGTCCGTGCCGCAGCTCGCGCGCCACGAGTCCGTCGACACGCCCTGGTAGCACTCCCAGTTCTTAAAATCGCCCAGCTTGCAGCAGTAGATCTCATTGACGGTCTCGCCGTCCGCCACGCCGTACTTGCAGCCCCACAGCCGGTTCCCGCTCTCGGTGATGAAGTCCATGCTTGGGACCTTCCGGGCCGTCTTCACCGTCCCGCTCGTCACCTTCGTCGTCTCGTCGACGAGGCCCACGATCACGATATAGCTCTCGCCCACGTCGTACAGGATCTGGCTGCCGTTTAGCTTTTCGACCTGCTCGTTCCCGGTCAGCCCCGAAAGCCGGATGCCGTCGTATTGCTGAAAGCCCTTCCCGATGCCGTTGGCTGAAAGCTTCAGATATACCGTCGGCACGGATACCCACTGGCTCGTCGCCTCCGCCCACTGCTTGAGCGTGTGGAGCTTGCCGGACGTGTCCAGCCAGTACTGCCCGTTCGACGGACTTTCCGGCTGCGATGCCTGCGAATAACTGACCGTCAGCGCCGTCCCGTCGACGAGGCAGAGGGAAATTTCCACGTTCGAGCTCGCCGCGTCGACCACATTCTCCTGCCCCATGTACCCGTTGTCGGAGTACTTCTCGGTGTTGAAGTAGATCCCGTCCGGGAAGATGCACAGATATGCGCCCATGGAAATGAGCTGCTTCTGCCCCGCCGAGATCGACACGGACGGCATATACGCCTCCATCGAAGCGCCGTTGATATAAAGCACCTGGTCCTGCACCCAGCACAGCGCATCCTTCGCCAGAATGCCCTGCACGCCCTCGATCGCCTGCGCCGTCCCCCGCCTTGGCCGCGGCGCGAGCAGCGGATAATCATCCGCCGACAGATTCTCCATGTCGTAAAACTCCCCGTCCGCGAGTTCGAGGTTGTGGTTGTATCCGAGAAAGACTTCCGTCATCATGGTCTGCTTCTCAGTCTCCGTCAGTTGTGGTGCCAGCATGGCCTTACCTCCGTTTCATCATGTCCAGCGGATCAAAAAGGATCCGCTGCTCTTTCACCGCGCGGATCGGCTTGATCGGCCGCGACATGCAGAAATATCTCCATTCGTCCGCGACGTGGTCTTCCATCTTCGTGTCCAGGTCTTCTGCCCGATGTTCGTCATAGATCAGCGTCGGGATCGTCCGGATGAACGCCCTGCAGGTGTTGAAGACATACATCCGCGGATATCCATCCTCGTCAAACTGCAGTCGGTAGTGGCACTGCATCCAACCTGCAATGCGTTCATTGTCGCCAGGCGTAAAAAATACGCCGTACCGCGCAGCCGTGTCCGCGACCGATTCTCCGCGCGATGCATCCCAGATCGCGGGGTCCGCCACGCCGATGATGCTTTTCCCCTTGAGCCACGGGTGCTGCATCTCCGTTTTGTGGATCTCTTCAAACTGTTTGTCCGGTGTCCACTTTACGCCCTCGTTCGGCGTCCGCGTGCAGCCGTACAGCTCCATGATCCGGTAGATCGTCCCGTCATAGTCGACCGCCCACCATGCGCAGGAAAACGGCTTTCCATAGCCAAAGTCATAGCTCCGGCAGATCGTCCATCCGTCCGGAATCTCAAACGGCTCGATGACATGCGTCCAGCGCCGGTCCTTGTAATGCTCCGGCACGTCCCGGAAGTCCTCGAAGAACTGTCCCTCATAGACGTCCCAGCGTCCGTCCTTCCACGCTGCCCGCAGCGTCGGCGGCAGATTCTCCAGCTCTCGCAGGTAGTCAGGCTGCGTATCCATGAGGGCCTTGTTGTCCTCCACCTTTGCCTGAATGAAGAAATAGTCATCCGGGTCTTCATCGGGATTGAAATTCCGATCGACGAAGACACGCTTGAAGTATGCGTGCCCCGGCCCGCCGGGGTTCAGCGTGTAATACGTCCGCTTTGGAAATCCATTCGTTCCGCGCACGCAGAGATTGATCTTGCGGATCCAGCTTTCCTGCAGCTGCCCGGCCTCGTCGATGAACACCACGTCATATTCCGCGCCCTGATACTGCCCCAGGTCCCCTTCGTTTGCGCAGTACCCGAAAGAGATCGTCGACCCGTTCGGGAAGCGAAACATTTTGTCCGACCGGTTATATTTTGCGAACCCGGCAAGTTCCGCTGTCAGCTGCTCGATGTGGTTATTCTGCAGCTCCTTGTATGTCTTTCGGACGATCAGGATCTTAATGCCCGGATACCGGAACGCCAGCAGCTTCGACTTTGTCCGCACGGCCCAGCTCTTTCCGCCGCCGCGCGCGCCGCCATAGGCGATGTGCCGGTGTTTGTCCTTGAGAAAGAGCGTCTGCTTCGGCTGCGCCCGCCCGAGATCCAGCGTTCTCATTCGCTCGCGTCCTCCGCGTCACATTCCAGCAGCACACGCGGCGTCTGATCCTGCTTTTCGTCCCCGGTGTCTCTGCGATACCGGAACGCATACTCCAGCGCGAACTGCGCGCCCCGCTGAGAGTCCCGGTCGAACAGTCTTTCGGCCGTATATTGTTCCACGCGCGTCTGCGCGCGCGAAATCGAGTCCATAAATTCTTTCCTGGCCTTGTAGTTATACAGACTCTGCTTGCTGGAAAAGCCCAGTGCCAGCGCAAGCCCCGGGATTGTCGGCGGCTTCCGCCCCACCCAGACCGGAGTCCCGTCTTTCTGGTTGAAAACGATGCGCCCGTCCTCATCCCGCAGGATCTCTCCCTTGCAGCTCTCAAAATACGCCTCGATCAGCCCTTCGATCTGCTCCACGGATTCATACTTCGGTTTCCTCGCCATGGCTCACGCCTCCCTTCTGCTTTTCAGCATAGCGTATCCGGAAAATCTTTTCACCCCACGCACGCAGAATGAGCGCATACGGCGTTCCGCATGCGCTTCGGCTCTCATTCTGTTCTTTCGTAGTATCGGAGCTTCGCCGCCGCGATGCTGCACCGCACGTAGTCAAAGCTGGCGCAGTATCGCGTGATGTAGTCTGATGTCTCTCGCCGCTCAGGAAATGCGAGCACGCATTCTCCCTCGCAGCGAATCGTCTTTTTCCCGGCTGCCTGCCAGAATGGGCAGATATACTCCCTGTGCCAGTAGTCGCTCGTCTCTATCACCCTTTCGTTCTAAAACTCAACACATTTACAAGGTTTAAAGAAGGCGGCTCCCGGTCCGCTTATGTGTCTCGTTTTTGGGACCCCATACATATTTGAAATACAGGAATCCATACTGCGTGGCTCTGGACTCGACGAGGATGTAGCCGCGCGGGGCGACTGGCGGGCGCGTCGGGCTGTAGTCCCGGACCGCCTCGGTCGCGGGCTCCGGCTCCGGCCGGACGCAGCTGCGACTGGCCTTGTACCGGTGGCCGCCGAACTCCTTGCGCCAGTGGCCGTGCAGGTAGTTGGCCAACGCCGTGTAGTCCTGCCCGTGGTCTACCTTATTTCCGTTCTCATCCAGATAATAATTGTGCTTCCGCAGCGGCTTGCAGTCGATGACGCTGCCAAGGCCCCAGAGCCTGCCGAGCTCATCGGCAGGAATGCCGTCCGTGATCAGGTGCAGGTGGAAGCGGTTGGTCGATTTGCCCCGGCCGTAGACGATGACGATCTTGGCCTCCGGATACCGGTAGACCATGCGGCGGTAGAACTTATCCCGGATCCTGCGCATCTCCTGCGCGGTATGTACCTCATGTTCGGGGTCGAGCGTGAGTGTGGAGTAATAGCTCGACGGGGAGAAGTTGGCGTTGACCAGCGCCGCGAACTTTGCAGCCGAGATCCTGGTGTTGAATTCCTCGCGTTCTTCCTGCGACTGGAACCGCGGCTTCTTCGGCCGGCTGGTCTTCGGATCCGCGCCGCCCGCCACCGTGTACACGATCTGCTCGCAGACCCTCCCGGAAAACTTCCGGCGCTTGTGTCGCTTTACCATAGCTCCTCCTGCCTCGGTTTATTTCCCGAGGCTCGCAATAATGCCCTTTTCACGTTCAGACAGCTCCCAGACGTGCGCGGCGGCTTTCTCGGCGGCATCTTTCTCGGCGGCAGCTTTCTCGGCGGCAGCTTTCTCGGCGGCAGCTCGGTTTGACAGCAGCAGTCCGCCACCAAAGATTGTCTTTCCCGTTTCGCGCTGACTATCCAGTTTGGCAACGCATGTGCAGTCCTCGCGTTTAACCGCAAACTCTATACCGTAGTGCGCATATTTCTGCAGCATGGCTGCCGTCAGCACATGGTCCGGATATGTATATTTCGGCAGCTCCTTTTTTGTCTCCGCCTTAATCTGCCGCATCGCCCGTTCGACCGCTTTTCTGAGCGTCGGGGCGCTCTGCGCGATGTTTCCTCCGAAACTTGTTACAAACGCCGTGCGAACGACTGCGCCATTTTCATACGTGATGTCTGCATCGCAAATGATATGGTTCATCCTCAGCACAACTGATCGGCCGGAGAACGCCGTGAGCGATGGCGCAAAAAGAAAGAACGCAATCCCTCTGTCTATGTAGAATTCGCAGATTTTTGAAAGAATCGAAAAAGGCGGGTTGTCCAGCACGACGCAGCCGTCCGGATAGTCAAGACGCTCATAGTCCCCACCCGGATAGAATGGCCGCACGATGCAGGCCGGGTCAATCCCATATTCACTGCACGCCCAATCCCGGATCGCATCATAAACAAGCGGTGGCGTGTAGCAGTCGTCCGTTGTCTTTTTGGGTTTGAATTTCTCCGTAAATGCGTCATACTCCGGGTTGTCATCGAATAAGCATCCCTGTTCCCATTGCATGCTGTAGCCCTCCTTTGTTTTTTCTGCCCGCTCAAAGCGTGGCCGGAAATTCCGGCCCCCCGTTCAGCGTCAGTCCTTGTACCCGCACGCCATACACGTGCATGTATCTTCCTCTAAATTGTGATGATCTCCCGCCTCGACTGGCGGGCAAATTTGCGTTCCGGGCAGAAGCGGCATTCGGTGCAGCTCCAGGCGCCGCGGTAGTTGTTGCGCGTCGGGCAGAGTGGGTTGTAGCAGATCCCGGAGCCTGCCCGCTGCGGGCCGCGGCCGAATTTTTTCTTCTTCGGTTCGGCTTTTGGCTTTTTGGCTGGATCCCTCTTGGTGACGAGCGTGGCCGCGCGTTCTTTCCGGAAGCAGCCGCAGCTTTTTGCATGCCCGTTCCGGAGGTATCTGCCGTCCTTGCTGCAGACGGTCCCGCATTTACACCGGCAGATCCAGTGTGCCGTGTCTCCTTTTTTGCTGGTATCCCGCCCGATGACGTGCAAATATCCAAAGTCCGTGCCCGTCAGATCGACTACGTGTGACATTTCCATTCTCCTTTCGTCAGGGGCCGGTCTCCCGGCCCCTATGCAGAGCGGACTTGCACCGCCTGCGCCTGCGCGTCCCCCTGTCGCCGCAGACGAGCTGCCCTTGTCTGCTCAGGCAGCTTTCCATAAGGAGGTAACACGATGCCGCCGGGCGATCCCGACACCCGGCGTGGGGTAACGTTGACGGTTCCCATTCGCGCGCACGTTCCACACGCGCTTTTTATCCCCGGCCCGCGGGCTTGAGGTTTCGCGGGCCGGGTGCAGAGCCGGGGTGATCCTCCCGCAGCCGTCTCATGGCGGAGCGGCCGCGGCCAAAGTCCGAAAAAATATGGTTCCCCGGCTGATTGCTGGTCTTAGTCCTCGGGCTGGCTGATATCCTTGCGCCGCAGCCCGTCGGCGTTCTCGGTCAGCGGCAGCGCCTGCCGCCGCGCGTGCTCATCCGGGTTCCAGCCGCACCGCGCGCAAAGAACCGGCGCGATCTTTGCATACGGGCAGGCATTGCCCTGCTTCGGCAGCCCGCATGCTTCGCGCGGGCTGCTCTCGTTTTTTCTGGCATGTTAGACCTCCTGGATCTCGATCCCGAATTTGGACCGCATGAATTTGCGGTTCCGCAAATACTCCTTTGTCCGCGTCGGCTTGGACTTCACATCTTCGACGACGAGCTTGCCGCCGAATTTGTACGAAAAGTCCGCCGTGTACCGGATCGCGCGGATCCGCTCGCCGGTTTCGGTGATGTAGCTCTCCTGCAAGGTGAACTGCGGCTGCAGCCGCAGGTCGGAGATGATCCCGGCCCGCAGCATCACCATCAGCTCGTCATACCGCCGCGCCTCCTTCTTGCTGTCAAAGCGCAGCTCGCCGCGCGTATCCTTCCGGCTGCCGTACTTCGTCTTCCCATGGCTCCCCCTGTGAAGGGGAGCCGGCGCCGCAGCGCCTGAGAGGTCGATCTGCTGCCGTGCATAAATCTCCCGCATCCTCGGCGGCATGTCCGCCATGGATTCAAACCGCAGCCCGCTCATTCGGTCGCGCCCTTCTTCTCGCCCCGACTACAATAGTCATCCAAATCTGCTTCCTCGTACTTGTCGCACTTATAGCCTTCCATTACTCGTCTAAGACATTCATTCTCTGAGAACCGTTCTGCCTTGTGCTTCAAGCACCGATACGGATAAACGTAGTTCTTTCTGTATTCCAGATTTTCGCATGTAAAACAGCAATCCTGCATCAGCTTTCCTCCTTTCGCGCTCCCACGAGCAAACCGCAGTCCGCTCATTCCGTCACGCCTCTACTGCAAAATGAGTAATATTTCTTCTCAATCATTTGGTCGATGCAGCCTTTGTAACATCCGCGGTGGACCGTCCGGATATAGCCCCTGTGCCAGATCCATTTCCACCAAGGAAGCCGCCCCTTAAAATGAAAGTCATGCTCTTCATCCTTGTCCAGCCACATCCAATGTGGACAAGGGCATTCATTTAGAAAAGCTGGCAGGTACATGACCTTTATAGATGGATTTCGCAATTTTGCCTTCAGCATTTCGAGGAGGCAGTTACTATAAAACTCGCCCCTCCTTGCGCGTTTTCTGGTCATGTCGTTCCCTCCGTCGCCCGCTCGGCCTCAATGCAGGTATAGTGGCGACTGAAATAATCCCAATTTGTCACGCAGTCGCTTCCCGCATCGTCCGGCGTTGCGTCCTCGTAATCAAAGTAGATGTTGATGTTCTTCCCAAATGGCTCTATGCTGACGATTACTGCGGTTATTCGCACCGCTCGACCGTCCTCATCTGTCCAGCGTTCTCCCACCTTGCACGGCAGCACCACCACGCGCCCGTCCTTGTCGGCCTCGGCAAGCTCGCGGAGGCGGCTAGGCTCCACGCCCAGCGCCTGCGCTTTCCGCTCAATGCAATCATCCATTGTCCGCCCTCCTAAATCAGTAGAATGTGCTCTAGGCCCTCCTCAAGGTCACAGTTCTCGGCAAATCGTTTCGCATCGTCCTCCGTGTAAACGTTCGCCAAATCCTCACGCGCTTTTGCGATGCGATCACTTATGGTTTGAATCTCGGCATCCAATTCTGCAAGAATCGCAAACAGTTCAGCCTTTTTCTTTTCAATATCCATCCTTTATCCCCTCCAATGCTTTCTCCGCCGCTTCGCGGGTGAGAAATACGGTCTTACCAAATCCGTTTAGCGCTACGCCATACTCCCGCCCTCTGGCGCCTATTGGCTCAAGGCCAATAAAGCCGATTTCATTGCCCATACCAATCTGCTTGACCTCGCACTCGCTTATATGCTTATCCGTGTCCAACAAGGCGAACACCCGCTGGCCCACCTTGCACGGCAGCACGACGCACCGCCCGTCCTTGTCGGCCTCGGCAAGCTCGCGGAGGCGGCTAGGCTCCACGCCCAGCGCCTGCGCTGCCAGATTTATCATCGTGTCCTCCGTAAATGGAGCCTTGATTTCCTCCGGCGTCAGGCCGATGTCCTCGTAGGCCGCAAGTCGCTCACACACCGCTGTTTCAAACGGGCAATCCTCGATTTTGCACCCGCTGCCGTAGCACGGTTCTTTGAAGCAGCGCGGATAATAGGCGTGTTTATGCGATGATTTGTTCCATTCAGTCAGTCGTTCCATCACGATCCTCCATAGTTCTTGTGCTTGCGCCCGCTGGAATAGCCGCGATAAGATGAATAAAACCCTTGTCCTTTCGCCCGATCTTCGGTTGCCCAGATATATACAGTCTTAAGCGGGTTGTAGTACGTCTTTCCCTCCAATTCTCGCTGCTTGATGCGATTCGTGTAAAATTCAACAGCATCGTAGCCGAACTTGTCACGTAGCATCTGTAAATTAAGCCCTCGCGGGATTTCAACGTATCTATCCAGCATCTTTGCGTTCAGCCTCCAATCATTTCCACGCCCAGTTTCTGAAATCGACGCACCCCATTTAGTCAGTCGTTCCATAGCTCTTCCTCCACATACCGCCAGCTCTGCGGCGGGCGGGTGATTGGCCCGGGCGCAAGGCCGAATTTTGTCTCCCGCAGGCCGGTAAACTCCCACAGATCGCGCGGGTGATCGTAAACTCGCAAATCTGAGATGTGCCAGCCGTATAACCCATGCGCACCATTTGCGTATTTTCGCATTTCCGCAGCAGACAAACATGTGTGTAAAACATCATCCTCGTCCAGCCAAAATCTGCTGTTTAAAAAAGGTTCGTTACCCTGTTGCAGGTAAACTCTCCGATAACCTTCCCGTTTCCAAGTGGGCAGTTCATCGATTTCATTGAACCAGTTTCCAGATAATCACGCATAAGCCGCTCCTGAGAAATCGGGATGTTCAGATCAGGTCTGCCTGCCGTGCAGTAGATGTAGCACTTAAACGGCGTATCCATCTTCGGGAGCGTCTTGCGCACCTCGATCGTCTTCCGCCCGTTGATGATCTTCTCACACCACTCCGGGCGAATGCTGATCAAAACAGCTTTGCTCATGCTCTTGCCTCCTGTTCCAATTCTGCGCGGAACCGTTGTTCCAGTTCAAACACGCCGCGCGGCTTGCCTTTGTAATAGCCTTTCATTGGCCTGTCTATTTTCCGTTGCAGGTCTTTCAGGCGCTCCCAGTATTCCGGCAGGTAAATATACATATTCCGCAGTTCCCGCAGGTTCTTGTTGCAGCAGCACCAGCACGAAACACGGTCCAGCACGTCATAAAGGCGGATCGTGCCCTCCAGCCACGAAAACCCGTTTTCATAGCAATATGCCATGGCGTCGGCTTCCGGCATGCCCCACTCTGCCAGCGGGTGCAGTTTATACGGCTTCCGTTCTTTTTCCAGTCGTGGTGTTTCGTCGGCAGCTATGCCAACGTAAACCATAGCGTCCCGCGCCTCCGCGTACCTGTCTATGGCTTTCAGCTTCCCCGTGGTTCCCCAGCGGCAGAGGCCGCCACACCAGCCATAACCTTGGTGTGTGCCTTTCTGCTTACTGCAAACCGGCCTTTCCAGCATATCAAACAGGAACGGGTTTTCCGGCTCCAGTCTGGTGTACTTGATCCCCAGCTGCTCCAGGCGGGGTAGCATTTGATCCCGTGTGTGGTAAATCGCCTCAAACTCCATTCCGGTATCGTAGAAAACCACCTCATTCAGCGGGTGGCCCTTGGCAATCAGCATTAGGAGCATGGCCAGGCTGTCCTTGCCCCAGCTGACACTTGCAATATGCCATTTCATTCCGCTTTTGCACCTCCAAACGCCGCCAGGTCGAAACAGGTCTGTTTCCCAACGTACTGGCACCACGCCCATTCCAGCATGGCGCCGCGGCTGTACACCATCAGCTTGTCGCCCTGGATCTCCATCCTGTCGGCCTCGATGTTCGTCAGATCGTGGCAGCAGTCACAGACAAATCTCATGTCTTATTCTCCTGCCCGAATACCACAACCATGCTTGGAAACGGCGCGTTGTGCTTGCCGCCGCCGAATTTCAGCCGACCGGCGATAAAGCGGATTTCCGCCTTTCCGTATATGTATCGATGAAACCACTTTGTATCCGTCCGCGCGGGCAGCAGCATGACAACGGTTGCCCCATTTTTGTTGGCGGACATTGCTGCTTTCTGCACCCATTTCCCGATCTCCCGCCCATACGGCGGGTTACACCAGCAGACGCCCGTCCACGTCTGAGCAAGGCCGTTGTCCTCCGGTGTAAAATACCGCGCGCATTTTGCATTCTCCGGCAGCGCGCAGACGTCCGTTTCAAAGCCAAATTCTTCGTTCAGCGCGTCAAAAAAGCTCTGCGGCGTTTCCCACAAATCCGTCGCGCTGGAAAACATCACATCTTTGTTCATACCAGCGCCCCCGGCCGGGTGTCCGGCGTGTAGTGGAGCTTTGTTGCGCGTGCGTTCTGATGGTACTCCGGCCGGGTAAATTTATAGCCCCACTGCTTGGCTGCGGTGAAAAGTGCCGCATAGCCGTCCTCGGCGCGGACGGTTACTTTCTGGTCTCCATATGTAACGGAAAAGTGGTTCTGGCCGGTGTATCCGGCCTGTGCGATCACGGCGGGGCGCCGCGGCGCCCGCTCGCCGGGGTAGTCGATGCTATTTCGCAATGTGTTTGCGCCTCCTTATCTGGTTGTCGGCATGGACCATCTGCTTTCCCGCTGCAAGATCGGGCTGCAGGCTGTCCCTGTCTCGGTGGTTGACGTCGTAGATGTGGTTCCGGATGCTCTCGTAGAGCGTCCATGTGCAGCACACGGCGCGGCATGTGCCGCTTCGGTCCGGGCAGTTCCGGCCGCAGGGCGGCGGGATGGGCCGCATGCGCGGCGCAAAATAATTCACTCCGCTTCCTCCTGTACGTGCTGCAGCCATGCCGCGAGCGTTTGCAGCGCCGTCTCGCGCTGCAGAAGGTCTTCGACCGTATCCCGGTCGACGCGCGGCATGCTCTGCAGGATCTCCCGGTCATTGGCGCAGTCATCGGCAAAGGCCAGGACGGCGTCGATGATGTCGGCCAGCTGATCCGGCCGGAGCTCGACCGGGATCTTCTGTTCGTCCATCACAGGATCCCGTAGGTCGTCAGGCCCAGCGCGATCGCGCCGGTCGCGACGCATGCGTCGGTCATCTCTGCGTACCCGGCGATCACCGCCAGCACAAAGGCCGCGCCTCCCAACCACACGCAGCAGGTCTTCACCACCCGCCGCATGGCCTCCCGGTACCGCAGCTCCTCCAGCAGCCGCTCCTGCCGCTCCCTGGTCTCTTCCTCCGGCTCATACCCGAGCCGCTCCGCAAGATTGGTTCTCATTTCTTCTCCTCCGTTCCGTCCTGTACGCTGTCCGCCGCCTTGATCTTTTCCAGCACCAACTCGATATTCCTGCGCTCCTTCTCAATGCTCTCGAGCTCTTTCCCAATGGCTTCCCGCCTTGCTTCGCTGCCCGGCTCTCCCTCTTTGAGACGGAACGCATCCGCATCCATCCGGATCATGTTCCTTTCGAGTATCCACTTGAGATACAGCCATTCAGCCGTTGTCAGAATCAGCTTTTTCATGCCTTCGCCTCCGTCTCCTGTATTCTCTTGACCACCCGCATCAGCCGGGCGTTCATGCAATGCAGCTTCTGTGCCTCGAGATCGTAGCCCTTGCGCTGCATGGCGCGGGCGTCCTCGGCGTTCTGGCACTCACACACCAGCGCCGCCTCGATCACGTCCCGCAGCTCCTGCGCATCCAGCGTCAGGGTGTAGGTCTTGATGTTCGCCATAATATCGACTCCTATGTACGCGCCTTGCGGCGCGTTTAATTGCTGGCCGTGGGCAGACGCCCTTCGGCTGCGGCCCGCTCGAGGATCTGCCACGCCACGCGGCGGGCAGCCTGTCGGTTGGCCTCCTTCTGCTCCGGCGTCAGGCGTCGCAGATAGTTGTCCGCGATATACGCCGTGCAGTTTGGGAAATGATACTCGGCCACGATGTGCGGCTCTTCGTCCGCGATCGGGTCATACGGTTTTCGCATGGTTCAGCCTCCTTCCGGCGTTAGTTTTTCCATATTTTGCAGATTTACGCTGGCTGTTCTTTCTTCTCGCTCTTCGGCTGCACCATAGCAGCCATGCCCTGCATAAAGATCAGCGCTTTCTCGCGCATTTCCGGCGTAAGCTTGTTGATTTCCGCCGAGATCTTCTCGGCCTGCTGCTTCTGTTCCTCTGACATTGATCTCACCTCGCTTGGTTTATTCTTTACTCATACGATAGCAGTCTTTAAGACTATTGTCAAGCATTATTTTATTCTTTAAGAATATTTTTTATTGACATTTATTCTCCGCCGTGGTAACGTAGTGCCAGAAAGAAGGTGAATCCATGAACACAATCAACGAACGGATCGCGTTTCTGATCAAAGATCAAGGCTTGACGCAGGCGAAGTTTGCCGAGATGTTCCACTTTGGTCAGTCTAATGTGTCCAAGATATGCAATGGGACGGTCACACCTACCGATAGCCTGATCGACGCCATATGCACAAAGTTAAACGTCTCCCTCGCATGGCTGGAGGATGGCGTCGGGGAAATGTATGTCCAGCGCAGCGCAAATGAAGAACTGGCCCTGCTGGTCACAGATATCATGTCCGACGCGGACGACTCCTTCCGGAAACGCTTCATCTCCCTTCTGATGGCCCTCCCGCCGGAAAAATGGGCGGCGATTGAAGCCTTCGTCGAGGAATTGCAAAAAAATCCTTCGTCGAAAGACACAAAAAAACCCGGGAACGCTTGACCGTTCCCGGGTTTTTCTGTATCTTGGAAGAGGGTGGTATTTTTTATGCCCGAATCTACCTACTCGAAAGCAATGACGCTATGTGGCTACGTTTTTTATTGCATCCACAAGATCGAGGACGAGATCAGCAAGGATCCCGTCGTCCCAAACTCAATGCCTATTCTTTCTGCCGCATTCTTCGTTCCGCTGTCCTTTACTTCGCTCCCCCCGGATTCTGACATTGCTAATGACTTTTGCGATTGTGTCGCGGCTCGTCTCTTCACTCGGCGTCCTTCCGCCATAATGGACTTGTTCTTTACTTGCGCCACTGACTTTGTCAAGTGCTATGATGGCAGCCGTTCGTTCGAAAGCAGTCTCGATCATTCGTTGTATCTAGCCTTTGATACAGTCTATGATATTCCGTGTGATGAATGGTTTGATAAATACCGGCATTCTGTCCTCCGCATTGCGCATTCTATTTTGGCTTTTGCGGATGATCTCATCAAGCCTGATGTTCCTCCCTCTCCATCCGTCCCAGTTCCGGAGCCTAAGGCACCCTCGCAGTCTAACCGTACTGCATATTGGGTTGTGGTCGTTGCTGCTGTAATCGCCGTTATCGCTATCATCGTCGCAGTATCCTCGACGCATTCCGTTCACAACACTGCCACAGTTTCCGCAGCGTCCTCTCCTCCTATTGTCGAGCCTGCTTCAGTTCCTGCCGCTGCAATTCCGGAGCCAGAGCCGGATCCGCAGCCTGAGAAATTATCCCTTCCTAGAAACGGCAGACATTATCCAACCTACGATTTTTCCCAAGGTGCATTGTCTTCTATATGTGTCCATGCGCCATCTACTTCGAACTGCTTTGTAATCATCAAGCGGTCATCGACTGGTAAAATTCTGGATCGTTTTTTCGTCCGCGCCGGCGAGACCGTTGATACCTACTGCCCAAACGGGACACTGGACATTTATTTTACATTTGGCGACGACTGGTACGGTCCCGACTATCTTTTCGGGGAAGATACCCGTTGCCAGGTTGATCGCGAAATTGAATTTTCGCAGACACTCTATTATGAGTATACGCTTTATCCAGTCTCGGACGGAAACTTGACTATGCCCACTGTCAGCATGGAAGAAGCCCTTTCTGAATAATCCCCGCCGGAACGGTTTCCCGTTCCGGCGCTTATTTTATGATGTTCCGCAGGAATCGCAGGATGATTTTCAGCTGATCCAGTGTGGCCCGCTCTAAAATGTTTTCAATCCGTTCCATCGTCTTTTCCATCTCCATCTCCATTTCTCCACAAAAACCGCGTTCATTTTTTGTTAATCTTTGCCTCTTGTTCGCGCCTCCCAAAAGTTGTAAGATATAGGTAGGCGTTGCCCGCGCCGCTGGCCGAACAACGCCGCGGGCTTTTGCTTGCGCAGGCGACCGGGAGCCGTCTGTAACTTTAGGGTAGCCTGTCCACGGTAGACTTGTAAAGATATGACAGTTGCTTTTTGCAGTCAGACGTCTTGCTTTTTTGGGGGGAATGACATGTTTTGAAGGAAAAATTATCTGATTTATGCCGTGAGCAGAAGCAGACGATCACTCCGCACAAAACAAACCAGGACGTCGCCGAAAATACCGACCTTTCCGTCGGCACCGTCTCCCAGTTCTTTCGCGGCGACATCAAAAATCCGTCTGTTTACACGGTCGGCCCGATCTGCCGGGAGATGGGCGTTTCTATGGATGAGTATTTCGGCATTCCGCATGATGAGCCTGCCGAGTCTTCCGAGCCTCCCGATGCTGAAAAACTCCGTGCCGAGACCGTGGCCCTTCGTGCGCAGCTTGCCCAGCAGCAGAAGTCCCTGCGCATGCACCGACTTGTGACGCTCATCCTCTTGGGTATTCTTTTGCTGTGTGCCCTTGCGCTTGTGGCCGACGTGCTCATCCCATCAATCGGCTGGATCCGCACATGAATAAAACCGCCCCGGCCCAGCGCCGGAGCGGTATCCGTATAACCTTTTGCCCTTGTGGCGAGAATCTGCTTATGAAATTTACATCTACCTGGAAAATCGCCGACCCGCTCGCGCAGTACATCATTTACCTGCGCAAGTCCCGGAAGGACATGGAGGCCGAAGCCCTCGGCCAGACCGACACGCTCAAACGGCACCGGGCCGCGCTTTTGTCGCTGTCCGAAAGCCGCTGGCTGAACGTCGTGGAGATCTGCGAGGAAGTCGTGACCGGCGACTCCATTGCCGTCCGGCCGGAGGTGCAGAAGGTCCTGCAGCTCGTCGAGACCGGCAACTATGCGGGCGTCATCGTCATGGAGGTCGAGCGTCTGGCGCGCGGCGACACCATCGACCAGGGCATTATTGCCCAGACCTTCAAGTATTCCAACACGAAGATCATCACGCCGAACAAGATCTATGATCCAAACAATGAGATGGATGAGGAGTACTTCGAATTCGGCCTTTTTATGTCGCGGCGGGAGTACAACACCATCAAGCGCCGCCTGTCGCGCGGCAAGGAGGCTTCTTTACGCGAAGGCAAGTGGATCTCCGGCAAGACGCCCTTCGGCTGGTCGCGTGAGAAGCTGCCGAATGACAAGGGTTACAAGCTCGTCCCGCACCCGGAGCAGGCCCCCGTCCTGCAGCAGATCTACAACTGGTACACCGGCGAGGGCTGCGCGCGCATCGGCGCGAAGGCGATCTCCACGCGGCTGAACAGCCTCGGCGTCCCGACCAACTCCGGCAGCCTCTGGCGCGCGGACTCTGTGCTGGATATCCTGCGCAATCCGGCAAATGCGGGCTGGATCAAATCCGGTGGCCGACCGGAGACGAAGCGCATTGTCGACGGCGCTGTCGTCGTCAGTCGCCCCCGCACCCGGCAGGAGGATCTGAAGCTTTATAAAGGGCTGCACGACGGCCTGATCTCGCAGGAGCAGTACGACAAAGCCGTCGCTTTGAGCTATTCCAGCGCCAGCCCGCGCGGCAAGGGCGCATGGGGGACCGTGACGAGCCTCGCCGGGCTCGTCCGCTGCGACCAGTGCGGCCGCGTGATGGTGCGCCGCCCGTCTTCCGGCGGCCGGCGTGATACGCTCCTTTGTCCCTCCTACGGCTGCACGACCGTCAGCGCGTGGTATGATGATGTGGAGGACGCCGTGCTGGATGCTCTGCGTGGCTGGCTGCGTGAGCTGGAGCTCGGTGATGCCTCTGCGCCAGATGACACGCCCATGCGCACCGCGCTCGAGTCCTCGATCGCCGCCGACCGCAAGCAGCTTGCCAAGCTGGAGGCGCAGGAGGCCCGCGCGTATGAGCTGGTCGAGACCGGCGTCTATACGCCTGAGATCTTCCTGCAGCGCTCGCAGGCGCTCGCCGCCGACAAGCAGACCATCGTCGACCGCATCGAGGCTAGCCAGACCACGATCCATGAGCTGGCCCGTGCCAGACATGCCCGCGCCCGTCTGGCCCCCGCTGTCCGCCGCGTCCTCGAGACCTACCCGCTCGCCGCATCCCCGCAGGAGAGAAACGCCCTCCTGAAAACTGTCCTGCAGAAGGTCCTCTACCATAAACAGACCAAATCCTACACCAAATCCGGCAGCGACATGCACGTCACCCTCTACCCCCTCGCGGATTGATGGTTATACATTTATTCGGTACGCATGAATGCGACCCGACCGTCGACCAGTGCACCGACTGCCTGTCCTTCGTCAAGAAGTAAATTTCCCGCACCCCGCGCCGTGGCAACCGCCGCGGCGCGGGGATCTTTGTTCCGTGATCCGCTGTTTACGATCGCGCGATCGCGTCCCACTGTTCCCCTATCGCAAATTCCGCGCAGATTGCTCAAAAACGGGCGGTGAAGTTTGTAAAAAATGGCGGGCAAAAAAATTTGCAGGAGCATTGAAATTTTTTTGCCCGCCATTTATAATGAAACTACAATCTAAGATTGGTAGCTGTAAGGAAGTGTTTCGCACACGGGCTGCAACTATCACTCGGCTGGCGCGGCAGAGTGTTTCAGATGAGAATCTGAAGCACTTTTTGTTATATCCGGCCGGTGATCAACGCAAAGGAGGATTCATCCATGTACTTACTCACAAA
>ERZ1673696.479-NODE-479-length-42312-cov-13.559694_pt1 | contig 42312 bp, 45 predicted proteins | sample MGYA00580226_ERZ1673696 | MGnify/ENA primary metagenome ERZ1673696 (study PRJEB41218, sample SAMN15661743) | gut metagenome | host: Homo sapiens | place: Canada: London | collected 2015-08-20/2019-03-30 | study: EMG produced TPA metagenomics assembly of... | reverse complement strand
ACCAACGGCGAAAAGATCGAGATGCACCGCACCAACGAGTTCGGCAGCGGTGTCTACTATAATACGTTTGAGGGCATCGTGGAGAATCTGGAGCGCCGCTTCCGCGAGACCAACAGCGAGTGGATGAAGGAAGAAATCGGCAGCTTCATGTCCGGTGTGGAGTGCCCGGGCTGCCACGGCCGACGCCTGAAACCGGTGGTGCTGGCTGTAACGGTCGGGGACAAGAACATCAGCGAATTCTGCGAGATGTCCATCCGGGAAGAGCTGGAATTCATCCGGGAAAACGAGCCGAACCTGACCGAAAAACAGAAGCAGATCGGCGGCCAGATCCTGAAGGAAATCAAAAACCGTCTGCAATTCCTTCAGAGCGTGGGTCTGGATTATCTCACGCTGGCCCGGTCGGCGGGCACGCTGTCCGGCGGCGAGAGCCAGCGCATCCGCCTGACCACCCAAATCGGCAGCGCCCTTTCCGGTGTGCTGTATGTGCTGGATGAGCCCAGCATCGGCCTGCACCAGCGCGACAACGACAAGCTGATTGCTACGCTCAAAAATCTGCGCGACCTTGGCAATACGGTCATCGTGGTGGAGCACGACGAGGACACCATGCGCAATGCGGACTATATCGTGGATGTCGGCCCCGGTGCCGGTGTGCACGGCGGTGAGATCGTGGCGGCGGGCAGCGTGAAGGATATCTGCAAGGCCAAACGCAGCATCACCGGCGACTATCTCTCCGGCCGCAAGCGCATCGAAGTGCCCCAGACCCGCCGCTCCGGCAACGGCAACTTCCTCACCGTGAAGGGCGCACGGGAAAACAACCTGCGCAACCTCGACGTAAAATTCCCGCTGGGTGAGTTCATCTGCGTGACCGGAATTTCCGGTTCCGGCAAGTCCAGCCTGATCAACGAGATCCTGTACAAAACGCTGGCCTGTGAGCTGAACGGTGCCCGCTCCCGCGCAGGCAAATGCGACGGGATAGAGGGACTGGAGTTTGTGGATAAGGTCATCGGCATCGACCAGCAGCCCATCGGCCGCACACCCCGCTCCAACCCTGCCACCTATACCGGGGTGTTCAACGATATCCGCACGGTGTTCTCCCAGACGCAGGACGCCAAAATGCGGGGCTACGGGCCGGGACGGTTCAGCTTCAACGTCAAGGGCGGCCGGTGCGAGGCCTGCGAGGGCAACGGCATCCTGCAGATCGAAATGCACTTTTTGCCGGACGTGTATGTGCCCTGCGAGGTGTGCAAGGGTGCCCGCTACAACCGCGAAACGCTGGAAGTGAAATATAAGGAAAAGACCATTTCCGACGTGCTGAACATGACTGTGGAAGAAGCGGTGGTGTTCTTTGCCAACCAGCCCAAGATCGCCCGCAAGTTGCAGACCCTGCTGGATGTGGGTCTGGGGTATGTAACGCTGGGCCAGAGCGCCACTACCCTGTCCGGCGGCGAGGCTCAGCGTGTGAAGCTGGCCAACGAGCTGGCCCGCCGCGGCACCGGCAAAACGGTGTATATCCTCGACGAGCCCACCACCGGCCTGCACATCGCAGATGTGCACCGTCTGATCGAGGTGCTGCAGAAGCTGGTGGATGCCGGCAACACGGTCATCGTCATCGAGCACAATCTGGATCTGATCAAGTGCGCCGACCACATCATTGATCTGGGCCCGGAGGGCGGCAGTGCCGGTGGTCTGATCATCGCCGAGGGTACCCCGGAGCAGGTGGCCGAAGTGCCCGGCAGCTTTACCGGCCAGTACCTCAAGCCCCTGCTGGAAAAGGACAAGGCACTGCGGCAGGCAGCACAACAATAAAAAGAGCGCCGGTGCGTAAAAATCGGACTTTTTGCAAAAATACCCGAAAAAATTGCAAAAAATGGTTGACAAATGCCCCCACTCTGCGTATAATATCTCTTGTCGCCACGCTTCGGTAGGGAAGCGGAGCGCGATATCCGGGTGTAGCGCAGTTTTGGTAGCGCGCTTGAATGGGGTTCAAGAGGCCGTGAGTTCGATTCTCGCCACTCGGACCAAACGCTTCTCGGTCGAACTTTCTTTGGAAGGGTTCGACCGGGGAGCTTTTTTGTTTTTATCAATGGTTTCGTCGGAGATGTTGAAATAGAGGATCAGCTCGGTGTTGGTGAGCTCGATGTGATCCACAAAGGTATCAACCAGGCGGCGGCAGTAGGCCTTGGTGCGCTCCGAGGGGGAGACACGGAACTGCTGCAGCAGGAACAAAATCTGGTCACGGGTGAAGGTGAGAGGCTTTTTGGCGGCGAGGGAAGAGAGCTGATAGGAAAGCGTGCTCTCCTGCTGCTCCAGGTCGGCAAGGCGGGCAGAGAGGGCGGCGCTGGAGGTGCCGTTCTCAATGGCAGAGAGGATGTTCTGGATCTTGTTCCAGACATCGGACAGGGATTTTTCCAGCGCCTGCTTCTCCGGATCCGGGCGCGCGGCCTCGGCCTGCTGCAGCTCCACGATGGCGTCTGCGATCTGCTCCAGCAGCTCGGGCTCCAGCAGCAGGTCCGCAACGGAATTGACCACCATAGCTTCCAGCTCGTCCTGCGGGATATTTTTGCGGGTGCAGGCGCGGCCAATGGAGCGGCCGGGGCAAGCGTAATAGTGGTACATCTGGCCGTTGCCGCTGCTGCGTCCACAGACGCCTTTCATCAAGCAGCCGCACTCTCCACAGTACAGTTTGCCGGAGAGAATATAATCGGCGCGGGAAGCGTGCGGGGTGCGGCTCTGGCGGTTGCGTTCAAACATGTTTTGTGCCCTTTTCCATAAATCGTTGTCGATGATGGCCGGGATCGCGCCCTCGATGCGGACATCAAATTTTTTACTGACGTAAACGCCGCGGTACATTTCGTTCTGAATGATGCGGTTGATGCTGCTTTTGTTGAACGGGCCGCCGTGGCTGGTGCGCAGGCCCATGGCGTTCAGGCGCTCCACGATGGAGGAAGAGGACAGCCCGGCGGCGTACTGCTCAAAGATATACCGGACTGCCTCGGCACCTGTGGGCTCGATGATGTAGTGTTTGTCGGCGTCCACGGTGAGGCCCAGCGGGCGGGAGCTGCCCAGGGCTTTGCCTTTAAGGGCGGATTCCCGCATACCGCGGCGGGCTTTTTCGGCCAGCTCGGCGCTGTAATACTCAGCCAGAGCTTCCATCAGGCCCTCAATGATGATGCCCTCGGCACCGGAGATGTTGCTCTCGGCGGCATAGAGGATCTCCACACCGTTGTCCCGGAGCTTTTTCTTATAGACGGCGCTGTCGTAGCGGTTGCGGGCCAGACGGTCGGTTTTCCAGCAGATCACGGCGTCAAAGGTGTGCGCCGCACTGTCGGCCACCAGCTGCTGGAAGGCAGGACGGTCATCGGTTTTGCCGCTGATGTGGCGGTCTACATACTCGCGCAGGATGGTCATGCCGTGGGCGCGGGCGTAGGCCTCACAGTCCCGGCGCTGGCCCTCGATGCTCTGCTCGGTCTGGCGGCTGCCGCCGGAGTAGCGGTAGTAAGCCACCAGGCGCGGCGCTTCGGCCGCAGGAGCTTTTTTGCGGGGCATGATAACACTTCCTTTCCGGGCGGTTTGCCCATATGCAGGGAGTGTGATATACTGACCCCTGCAAGCATAAAATTTTCTTTGTCCGGTTTTGTGCTGCACTCCATGTTATCCCCGGCGCTGCATCGTACCAGCGCCGGGGCTTTTATTTGCCCATATCGAAAAAGCGTGCTATGCTGTAAGGGCAGGCGACGCATGGAAAGAAACCTTCTTGCTTTTTTATCCTTACCTTTTGACGACGGGGCAGACCCCTCCAGCTGGAAACGGCTGGAGGGGTTTGTGCGTTTTTTACATGAAAGTTGCACAGGCGGCTTTACAAAGGGGGCTGGATTGCATATAATGAAGATGCAAGGTATAGCTTTGCACTTTCAAAAAGAAGGAGGTCTTTTTGATGGCGACAAAGAGTATTACAAAGAATGTCGTGATTCGTTCAAAACCGCTTGCACGGAATTTTGTACGAGCATTGGAAAATGCAGAGGGAAAGAGCAGCAAAAATGTCGTTGTGGATAAGACTGTCCATGAGATCAAGGGCGATGCGCTGCGTGAGATGTTTGGAAAGAAATGACAGGATACGGATTAGTTAACCTAAAAGATATGATCCAAGAACTCGGAGAGGGTCGAACAAAGGAGATCCTTTCCGAGTTTTCTTGTCCGCTGAATAAGGACGTGGAGTTTTTTCTGCATTGCAAGGCCATTGAATTTGCCAGGCAGGGAATTGCCCAGACGCAGCTGGTGGTGACATCTTACAAAGACAAACCAGTGCTGGTGGGATATTTTACACTGTCAAACAAAGTGCTCGAAATTCCACGCAAGAACATTAGTAAAAATGTTGCAAAGAAAGTGAATCGTTTTGCAATGGCAAGGGATGCGCGACGCTCTATGACGGACAATTACATGATCTCAGCACCTCTGATTGGTCAGCTTGGCAAAAATTTTGCCAACGGATACGACAACCTGATTCCGGGCGACGTGCTGTTGAAGCTGGCGACTGATAAGGTGCGCGCGATCCAGGCGGTGCTGGGCGGCAAGTTTGTGTATCTGGAATGCGAGGACAAAGACGCGCTGCTCAATTTTTACGGAGACAATGGCTTTGTGATCTTCGGCAAACGGGATCTTGACCGAGATGAGCGAGACCGGCAATCCGGCCAGTATTTGGTGCAGCTTTTGAAATATCTGGGTGATTGATTGTAGTTCCATGTGGCCTGCCAGGCATACCTTGGCGGGCTTTTTGTTTGCCCCTCCGGCTGGAAACAGCTGGAGGGGTTTGTGCGTTTATAAAACAAGGAGCACCCGGCGGGGAGCTCCTTGAAAAGAACAATTATTTGGAAGGTACGGTTGCACGAATTTTCTTTTTAGATGGAACGTAATTTGGATCATATTTCTTGCTTTTACGTTCCAATTTTTCAAAATTGCAGCATACCTTTTGATACAGCGGGATTTTACGACTGAGAGCTTTGCGGTATGTGGATTCTGCACGCTGGAGAATAAGATCGCGATTCTTGTTGCAATAATTTAACTGATTCAACAAGAGCATTTTATAATTCTCATTTTCGATACTCTGAATATCAAATTTGATCAAGCAAGATGGAATAACAGGAATCATATTGTTGAAGCCCATTAGGCCAAGACGACCATCGTCGAGTTTCATAACAGGACCGCCGCCTTTGATGTTAACGTGATTGGGCTTAGGGGATTCAAGGGGAACATAATAATCAATGCCGTTGATGGAGAGTACAATTCCAACATACGGACGCCGCTGCCCCTTATTGTATTGCACACGGGTGTCAATACTATGTAAATAGCTGATATAGTGTTCGTTAATGTGGTAAAATTGAAACTTCCCCATAATTCAGCTCCTTAATCCAAGAAGGTGCGGAACAGTAACCTGTCCCGCACCCTTTTTCATTCCTCACTATACGGCAGAGGTTCTCCGCTTTTTTCATTCTCTACTCACGGTAAGAGCTCACCGCTTTTTTAATTCCCCATTTTTTCATGGCAGGGAGGGGCTACCCTCTTTCAGCGGACAAGCAAAGACCAGCAGTCTTTTCATTGTCTTGGCAGGAATACGTTCCTGCAAGTCTATTATACGCTCGGTGAGCGGGTTTGTACACGAAAAAAATGTGAAAAGTTGCAAACGCAACAGAAAAACTAAAAATTAGGGCTTGACAAGCAATGAAAATTCAAAAATCCTTCACAAACAAGACATAAATAAGCAGACTTAATAGGAACCTGCTGGAGGGGTTTTGTGCGTTTAAGGAAAAAAATACCCGCCATCTTGCGCGTAAACACTTGCGTGTCCAGAGGCCTGGCGGGCCGCATCTTGTTAATCAATATGCATAATAGCCGTCATCGTAGCCGGCGTTATAGCCTTCTTCATAGCCGGAATTATATCCGCCGTCCCACCCATTAAGCCAAGCTTCAGAGTAAGCATCCCGGCTGGCTTCGGAAGCCGAATTGTAGCCATCAATTTGGCCAGAAGCATAGCCGGACTTGTAGCCGTTAGAATAAGCCGTGCTTGCAGCACTTTTTTCAGCAGCTTTTAAAGAGTCGATATAAGGTGAAGAAGGTGTAAAATGTGGTGCAAAATACCCTTCTCCCAAGAATAAACCGGTCAGAATACCGATCATGAGGACAATAATAAAGGCAACCACGAGAAGCACCTTTTTACTGACAGAGAAATGAATGACCGCTTTAGTGGAAACAGAGTCTTTCTGCGATTGAACAGCGGGTACACAGAGCGGAACATCAGGATCAGGCGCATTCTTTACAGCAGGAGGGTCGTTCTGCTCCGAATCGGATGTATCTGCAGAAGGAGTTTCGACCGGCATGGAGACTTGAGCAGGAGAAGGAGATGCTTCTGGTACGGCCGGAGAAACTTTTTTAGAAGGGCGAATGCAGGCAGCACAAAGGGCGACACCGATATTGGAAATACCGAGTACAGTATTATCGAATACAGCATTCGGAAGTGTAGATAAAACAAAATTAGAAGAAAGAGCTGTCGCAATTTCTCCGATGCCAAGAACAAGGAATACAACAAAAGAAATATTACAGAAACAGTGAAAAGCAGTGCCATTTCCAATCTTCGAGGGAAGAATTTTAATGGTATAAGCACAAAGAAGAACACTACAGATGCCAGCTAGAATATAACTGATGGTATGACCGAACATCATAAGGCTGAACGCTGTGCCACCTAAAGTAAAACCGAGGAGATAAACAAGGCCGAGGAAAACGGAAAAGGCAAGGGCGAGAAAAAAACAAATCAGTTTGCTTGAAGGCTCAGAGACTTTGAGCGGTTTCCAAAGAAGAAAAGAAATGTAAGCAAGTAAAGCTGCCAGCAAAAAAATCAATATAAAATTGGTTGATATGCCCATGATAACATCCTCACACAGCCGCCAGACAGGCGGCTTTATTTTTTACGCTTCTTTTGCACCCAGGTCAGGCGCAGAACATTTTTTATAACGGCCGGTGAGCACAAGGTCCTCCACATACTCCACGGCCTTGGTCTGTCCCTCCTCGTTGAGCTGGTCAAACGAGGACAGCAGAGCAGACTGCCGAGGGGTGAGTACAGTTTCACCGTTTGAGGTATCGCCGGATAGATCGCCAAGGGTATACCCCATGCAGTGGACAACCGCAGAAACGGTGGACAACTGAGGGTCTTTCGTCTGTCCAGCAAAGAGCTTATTCAAGGTTCCTTTAGGGACACCGGAAGCCGTTGCAATCTGCTCAATTGTCATGCCGCTGTTTTTTTTCAGTTGGACAAGCCTTTCAAGCCACACGGTAAAAACCTCCCCGTTAATTGATAAGCCCATTATAAAAGAGAAAAAAGCACAAGTCAATAATAAATTACCGAATTGTATAAAAAATTGCAAAATGGGGTTGACTTTTACCGAATAAGGATATAAAATCAAAATAGAATTACCGCTTACGGTAAAATCAAAATAGAAAGGAGAAAAGGCAATGGATAACTTAAAGGCTGAAATGCAACGGAATGGATTGACCGTCAGGGACATCATGCGAACGATCGGCTGTTCCGAAAAAACCGCAAGGAACAAGATCAACGGTGAAACGGATTTTACTTATCCAGAAGCGGAAGAAGTGCGTAACAGACTTTTTCCGGGGATGCGGATGGAGTATCTGTTTCACCAGCCGGGGAAAAGCGCATGAAGGGAGGGAAGAAGGTGGAGGAAGAAACAAAAAAGCCCTGCACGCCTGTGGAAGAGGCGGGCAGAGACTACAACGAACTGGGGCTGTACTTACACAGCAAAGAAAATAACCGAACACTGGAAGCGGCACAGACCCTTTGGGAATTCCTGCCGGGGTGGATGGCGGCCAGAAAGATGGCTGTGTATGACCCTGATTATAACAGGTCGCTTTCCGGGGTGATTGCCGAGAATGCAGAAATCATTCTGAAAGCAGCTCAAGACATGGCCGGATGGGGTCAGGCAGAGTGCGAACCGGCCAGGAAGGAAGAAACTCCACAGGGATAAGCCCCTGCCGGAACATCTGATAGATTGCGCCAGTGCATTGCTGACATTGCTCAAAGTTTGTGTCGTTGCAGTGGTCACAGACGTTAGGAACCGAGAAAACCGGAAACTTTCCGGGGACAACGCTGCAGCAGATTTCGGATTCCATTGCAGGCAGAATTCCCAGAGCGTCAAAGGGACATTGAATTTCAAACATGATTTTGTAAAGCACGGGTGGCTTTCATCTCCTTTCGGTGCAAGTATAGCACAAATCGGAGAATAAGGGCCAGCCGGGGAAGAATGCATGAAACCAAGGAGGACAAAGAGATGGGCAAGAAGAACGAGGCGGCCCGGATGCTGGCAAACCTGAACGGGCCGTGGAGCAATGCAGCCTGCATGGGCTATTGTCTGATCGCTATGCGCCGGGCAAACCTGCGCCCCGGCGCACAGCGCCGGGTGCTGATGGTGCTGGAGCAGTGTTTTGACGATGTCAGCGTGGAAGACGCCGAAAAAGCAGGCTATGCCAATACGGAGGGATAAGGACATGGAACGTTTTGTGATCGTGATGCCGGTGGACACCAGCGCTTACCTTTTGCCCTGTGACGACGGGGACACCTGCAAGCTGGAGACGCTGCAGAAGCTGGTGGGCGGGCCCATTGAGATGGCCGACACCTGCCTGGCTGCCAGCTGGGCACGGGAGGATGTGGACAGCATCCAGATGGCCGTGAACGAAGAGGGCCTGCTGCAGGAGCTGCCTTACAATGAGCACGCCACGGATCTGTGCGCGTTCAACTACATGAGCAGCATTGTAGGTCCGGCAGTGCTGATGGCAGCGCGGGGCGACGAGCTGATCGGCTTTGCAAAGTCGGTGGCCGAGAGCATCTGCGCCGAGTGGGAGATTCCGCTGGAAGCGACCGGTACGGGCGAGTGCTTCCAGACCTTTAACCCGGACTGACAGGAGGCGCGAATGGACGGCAAAAGCGGGCCGCTGAAGATGTGGCAGATCTGGGCGCTGTATGACATTGCCGCGGATTTTTACGCAGACCCGGAGAACCAGGCTGCGTTTGAAGCATGGCAGAAGCAGCGGGAGAAGTGCAAGAAAACAAAAAGGCCCTGCCGGCGTGACAGCACCGGCAAGGCCAAGGGGTGATGAAAGCAGCATGCACTCATCACCAGAAGTTTAACACAAACGGGAGGTTTTGACAATGCGGAAATGGATCTATTACTGCGGCAGCTGGGCCAGCCTGATCGGCTGCCTGCTGGTGGCAAGCGGCCTGGAAAGCTACACCGGCTGGGCCATGGCCGGGTGCTTTGTGGGGGCGCTGGTGCTGCTGGCGCTGGCTGTGGTGCTGGCGGGCCTGGGCAACTGCGCCGAGCAGGAAGAGGACGAAAAGCCCCGCAAGGAGCGGCAGCCGCAGAAGAAGCAGGCGGCCAGCCGCAGAAAGGCGGGCTGAAGGATGGGCAGATACCGCGTGAATGTGGAGTGCAGCCAGAAGCTGCCACAGACCAAAAGCGAATACTTTACACACTGCAGCTACGAGGTGCAGGCCATCAGCAAGGGCGTGGCAAAGGCCATGGTCGAGGACAAAGCCCGGGCAGAGCACGGGGGCTGTACCTGCAAGGCCTACAGCGTGGAGGTGCTGAAGTGAGCCGGCCGGAGAACATGACGCCGGACGAGGCAGAGATCTGGCAGCGGATGGAGCAGCACGGCGAGGAGCTGGTGCGGCGGCAGGGGGAGGTGCAGCCTTGACCTACGAAGAGTACCGACGGGAGTTGAACGAGGCACTAGAAAAGGCGGACTGGATGAACCCGCGGGACAAAAACGGCCTGGCGTACCGGGTACTGGCCCGTGCGGCACGGGACAAGGCCCTGCCGCTGGCCCAGTGGCAGAAGCTGCACGACGAATACTACGAAAGGACAAAGAGATGAAGAAGAAACTGAGCCTGACCGAGAAGATCAGTCTGGCAGAGAACAATGCGGTGGATTTTATGCACGCCTGCGTGACCATTGCCCTGCACGACGAGTACGAGGTGGGTGTGCAGCGGCTGCGGAAGGTAAACCTGCGGCGGGACGCGATCAACGAGGAGATGCTGGAAGTGATGGCCCAGCCCCGGAAAAGCGGCCGGGAGCAGGCCGCAGCCGGGCAGGCCTGGCTGGTGAGCCTTTTGCCGGAAGGGGCGGAAACGGAGTTCCGGGTGCCGCTGGGCAAGGGCGCGGCCCGCAAGCAGAAGGAGCTGCAGATCCGCATGGCGGTGGACAACGCTGCCACGCTGGAGTGGCGGGTATACGCGGCGGCCTGCGCCGAGGTGCTGGGATTTGGTGCCAAGCGGCTGAACGACTTACATAAAGCGGTGCTGGAGAACTTCCGGCAGCTTTCCGCCTGGGCCATAGAGGACGGCGTGGACGTGGCGCTGGAGCGTTTTTGCCGCTGCGCCCGGGATGCCTACAAGACCGACGTGCAGGTGGAGGACATCCCGGACGCACAGGCGCTGCATCAGCAGCAGCGCCAGACCCGGCAGGCACTGGACGGGCTGGCAGAGCGGGCCTGGATGGTGGAGGCCAGCCGCAAGCGGGTGGGCTGCCTGCCGCTGGCCCCGGCGGAAGTGGAAAAGCGCATCCAGACCGTGCTGCAGGCCCCGGCCATGCCGGAGAGCTGGGAGAGGAGGCGGGCGAGATGACCGAGATCTGGGCAGGAATCTGCAGACTTATCAGGATTCAGGCGTATGATGTGCAGATCTGGCTGCTGGAGCGCAAGAAGTGGTTGCTCGACTGCGGAATCGGGGCATTGGATGCACAGATCTGGTGCTGCAAAAAAGTAATTGAGATCACGGAGGCATGGGAATGACACTGAAGGAGGCAATGGCCTACCGGGGCGAGAACGCCGACACCCTGGCGGAGAAGATCGGCATCCGGGCCGGGGAGATCACCAAGTGGATGCGGCCTGCCGGGCTGCTGCGGGTGCCGTCGGCACGGCTGCAGCAGCTGGCCGTGGCGCTGGACGGCGGGGTGCTGGTGACGGCGGACGGCGCGGAAGTGGAGCTGTATGGGAACAGAGACAACGCATGAGTAAGGACAAATGTAGGATGAGCCGGAAGCGCTTTTGCAAAAAGGCGGCAGGAAAGTGGGACGTGCAGGTACAGGAGGTGCGGGACATAGTGAGGGAGGAGCGGGTGGACCCGCTCAAGCGGCGGCAGGAAAAGATTGCGACCGCAAAGCACCGGGCCGGGAAGCAGGAGGGCAAAGCCGTATGATGGTATACAAATACAGTCTTCACGACCCGGACAGCGGGAAGGTGCTGTACGAGGGCACGGCGGCAGACCTGGCAGCCCAGGGCGTGGTGCGGGCGGAGAAGATCCTGCCGACGCTGTGGCGGGACCAGCAGCGCCAGCACAAGCGCCGCGGCAAGCACCGGTGGGACATCACCCGGGAAAAGGTAGAAGTGGCTTGCAGCCGGAAAGCCTACAAGGCGCGGCTGCAGCCGAAAAAGACGGAGAACGCCCAGGCAAAGCCGCCGAAGCGACCGGCAAAGCCGAAAATGACTGCCCTGCCGGTGCCGAAACCGGCGCCACGGATACGGCTGAAAAAGTACCTGGAAAAGCCGGACCCGCTGCAGCTGGACGTGCGGGAGCTGGAGGGCTACAACGCCAAGGCCCGGGAGCGTGGGAAGAAGGAGCTGAGCTACGGGTACTGGGAAGCGGCGGGGAAACCGACGGAGCCGGCATGGTAAGGCCGGTATGCACGCCGGACTGCCCGGACCGGCACCCGGCCTGCAGTGACCGGTGCGAAAAATACCGGGCCTGGAAAGCCGAGGTACAGAAAGAAAAGACCTACACGAAGAGCCAGAACGATGCGGGAAAGATCAACCGGAACGACTTTGACGCGGAGTTCTGGATGGGCGGAACCCACAAATAAAGAGCCCCCGGCGGCGTGGACAGCGCGCGGCCGGGGGCTTTGGCGACGGCGGGAGCGTCAGGCCGAACGGGTGCTGCCAGAGGGAAAGCTCTGGCGGCAGGCGTTTGAACTGAACAGGCCATTCCTTTTTATAATAGGCGTCCGGGGCGGGCGCTTTGGGGGCTTGTATACCCGTTAATCTTGTGGCTGTGTGGGCCACAGAAAAGAAACCAACACGAAAAGTTTACCGGACGGGGAGGGCACCGGGATGCGAAAAAGCTACATCCGGGAAAAAAGGACCCTTTGCGGGGACACATACCAGGCCGTGGGCATTTACCCCGTGACGGATCAGGAGCACCGCCAGCGGGGCAAGAAGCGCAAGGAAAGTGACCGGGGGCAGAAGAGCCGGAACAAAGCCGCCAGCCTGCGCCGCCGACAGCGCAAGGTGCTGGCCAATTTTGACCAGAACGGCTTTTACCTGACCGCTACATACGAGGACGCCTACCTGCCCGAGGACGAGGAAGGCTGCTGGCGGGACGTGAAGAACTATGCCCGGCGGGTGCAGCGGGCGGTGCGCAAGCGCTTTGGCGTGCGGGGAACGTGGCTGAAGTTGATGCTGTGGGCCGTGCGCAACGGCGAGGCCGGGCGGCTGCACATGCATGGCTTTGCCCAGTGCCCGGGGCTGAGTGAGGCAGAGCGGCGGGAGCTGCGGTATATGCTGGAGGATCTATGGCGGCGGCGTGTCCCCGGCACACGGGAGTTTGAGCCCATGGGCACCATGAACGCAGACCGGATCATCATGAAGAAGATCCTGGGCATTGACGGGCAGGGTACGAGCGGCACGGTGGGGTACATCTACGGCCACGGCTTCCGGCGGTGCCTGGAAACCAGCAACCTGACCCTGCCGGAGGAGCAGCCGGCAGCTGACACCAAGTGGAGCCGCCGCCAGCTGCGGGAGGCCTGCAGCGAACACGCGGAGGACCCGGCGTGGTGGGAAAAGCTGTTCCCGGGGTGGGAGTGCGTGAAGATCCAGATCTTTGACCCCGGCGGGCTGCACGAGAATGCCGAGCCCCGGCCGGAGGGCTGGGAAGCCACCGAACCGCAGGCTTATGTGATCCTGCGGCGGGGGGAGTTTGCGAAAGTTCGCACATGACAGACAAGAAATATTTATTTTGCGCGTAAAATAGGCGGTTTGTGCGGGGAATGTGTGAGATATCAGCCAAAAACGGCAAAAAAAGCAGGAAAGGCGGCGGGCAGTGACCAAAAAGCAGCGGAAAGAGGTGCGCAGGGCGCTGCGGCAGTACGACGGGCGCAGCAAGTGGGCGGCTGTGCTGGCCCGGGTGCAGGACTACTATGCACGGACAGACCCTGCCTGCTGGGAGCTTTTGCGGATGCGCTACCTGGAGGGCATGCGGGAAGAAGATGTGATCCGGGCGCTGTACATCGGGCGGACGACCTACTACAGCAAGGAGCTGGAAGCGCTGAGCACGGTGGGAATCTATGCGGCAGCGGCGGGGCTGCTGGATGCGGAATGACAGCTGCGGGGACGCAGAGGGATGGCTGAGCGCTGCGGCGCGCGGCCTTTTTGTGCTGCAACGGCGACGACCGCAGCCTGCGGCTGAAGCAGGGAGGAGCTGTTGTGGCAGCGGCCAGCAGGATGCAAGGCCCGCCCAAGGGCCGCAGCAGACGCTGGGAGCTGAGGCTGGGGCAGTGTTCTGGTTTTTCAAAGCGCCGCAAGGCCGCTGCGGAAAAGACAGCAAACACAACCCGTGCTCCACTCCCCCAAAAAGTCCGTAGGTTTTTTGTGCGGCGGTTTGCGATAGACTGGAACCATGAGCACAGAGGGAGGGCCTGGGATGGCACAGCGGAAATACTGCAAAAATACCGTGCCGGGTCGGCAGGGGCGCGGGAAGAAGTACCCGGCCAGGGTGCGGGCTGAGGTGGTGATGGCCATGATCAGCTCCAACTCCATCTGTGCAGTGGCCCGGAAGTACGGCGTGCCGGAGAGCACCATCCGCAGCTGGATGGCCGAGGAGGCCGGAAAGTCGGACGGGGTGTTTGCCGAGGCCAGGGCCCAGGCGGCGCGGGAGATCGCAGCCCGGGCGGCGCTGGGAGCCCGGGCCCAGGTGGGCTACCTGCAGCAGCGGGTGGCCGAGAACAGGCGGGCCAGCGAGATCTGCACAAAGCTGCGGGCAAAGCTGGACGAGGATGCCCGGGCCAGGAAGTACACGGTGGGGGCCTTGCTCAAGAGCCAGGAGGAGGAGCTGGCGGACGCCACAGAGACCGGGATGGTGGTATACAGCCAGCCCGGCAGCTATGACCGGGAACTGGACTATGAGCAGCGGAAGGAGCTGGAGGCCCAGCTGGAGCGGTACGACGCCCAGGTGATGAGTGACCGGGATGCTGCCAACGTGGCGGCGGTGCTGCTGACAGCGGCGGCCAATGCAGCGGCGCTGGTGCCCCGGGACGAGGGCAGCACCCAGAGCGCTGCCCCGGCGGTGCTGATGGAAGCAAAGGACGACGCAGAGCAGCAGGAGGTGGTGCTGGATGGCACGGCAGGAGATTAACGGCCGGCCCATCATCTGGCGGCCGCAGCCGAGGCAGGCGGCCTTTATGCGGCGCAGCGAGGACGAGGCCCTGTACGGCGGGGCGGCCGGCGGCGGCAAGAGCGACGCGCTGGTGATCGAGGCGCTGCGGCAGGTGGATGTGCCGAACTACCGGGCATTGATCCTGCGCAAGACCTTTCCCCAGCTGCGGGAGCTGATCGACAAGACCATGCAGTACTACAAGCCTGTGTTCCCGAAAGCCCGGTACAACGCCAGCAACCACTGCTGGACCTTCCCCAGCGGGGCGAAGATCTATTTTGGCAGCATGTTCCGGGCCCAGGACAAATACAACTACCAGGGCCAGCAGTTTGATTTTATCGGGGTGGACGAGCTGACCCACTTCACCTGGGAAGAGTACAGCTACCTGATGAGCCGCAACCGCCCCAGCGGGCCGGGCACACAGGTGTACATTCGGGCCACGGCCAACCCCGGCGGCATCGGCCACGGGTGGGTGAAGGCCCGGTTCATCACGCCGGCACCCCCGGGCACCCGGATGGTGCAGCTGGTGGACGTGAAGAAGCCGGACGGCACCGTGGAAAAGCTGCGGCGCACGCGGGTGTTTATCCCCTCCACCATCTTTGACAACCCGGCACTGCTGAAAAATGACCCGGGGTATCTGAACAACCTGGCGTCCTTACCGGAGGCGGAGAAGCAGGCGCTGCTCTATGGCAGCTGGGACAGCTTCAGCGGCCAGGTGTTCACCGAGTGGCGCAACGACCCGGCCCACTACGAGGACCAGCGGTGGACCCATGTCATCAAGCCGTTTCGCATTCCGGCGCACTGGAAGATCTGGCGCGGGTACGACTTTGGCTACTCGCGGCCCTTCTCGGTGGGGTGGTATGCAGCGGACGAGGATGGCAGGCTGTACCGGATCAAGGAGCTGTACGGCTGCGACGGCACGCCGAACGAAGGCCTGAAGATCGACCCGGTGGAGCAGGCCCGGCGCATAAGGGAAGCGGAAGAGAACGACCCGATGCTGAAAGGCCGGGTGATCCAGGGCGTGGCGGACCCGGCCATCTTCAACGAGAGCCAGGGCGAGAGCATTGCCCAGATGCAGGAAAAGCACCCGTACTACCTGGTATGGCACCCGGGAGACCACACCCGCCTTGCCGGAAAGATGCAGATGCACTACCGGCTGGCCTTTAACGCCGAGGGGCGGCCCATGCTGCAGGTGTTTGACACCTGCAAACACTTCATCCGGACCATCCCGAACCTTGTGTACGACGAGAGCAACGTGGAGGATATCGACTCCGACCAGGAGGATCACATCTATGACGAGTGCCGCTATGTGCTGATGGAAAACCCCCTCAGCCCGCGGCAGATCCAGAAAGAGACGGCGCTGCGGGACGACCCGCTGGACCTGGACAAGAGAAAGAGCAGAACGCATGTGATGCGGGTGTAAGCAGGAGAACCATATGCCGAAAAGTAAGACCTATGAGGAATTCGTGGAAAAATTCAAGCCCAAAAAGACCACGGATGACTGCTATACACCGCCCAGCGTGTATGCCGTGATTCGGGACTGGGCCTGCAAGGAGTACGGCATTGACCCCGCCAAAATTGTGCGCCCGTTTTACCCCGGCGGCGATTATGAGCACTACGACTACCCGGAGGGCGCTGTGGTGCTGGACAACCCGCCGTTTTCTATCCTGACGAAGATCTGCACGTTTTATTTGGACCGGAAAATCCCGTTTTTTCTCTTTGCGCCAAGCCTGACCTGCTTTGCAGGAACGAAGATCTTTGACCGGATGTGCCATCTGGTGTGCGATTGCGATGTTGAGTATGAAAACGGCGCAATTGTGCGCACGAGCTTTGTGACGAGCTGCGAGCAAGGCGTGGCAGCCAGGACGGAGCCGGAGCTGACCAGGCTGGTGAATGAAGAGGTAGAACGGGAGCGGAGAGAAAAGACAAAAACGCTGCCAAAATATACTTACCCTGACCATGTGGTGACGGCCGCCCTGATGCAGAGATACGCAAAATACGGCGTTGGCTTTACGGTGTGGCAGCGGGAGTGCTGTCTGATTGGAAGGCTGGATAGCCAGAGAAAAAGCGGAAAGACCATCTTCGGACATGGCCTGCTGCTGTCTGATGCTGCTGCCCGCCGCCACGCAGCCGCAGAGAGGGCAGCCGCAGAGAAGGACATGGCCACGGCATGGGAGCTCTCGGACCGGGAGAAAAAACTGGTGGCAGACATGAGCGGAAAGGAAAAGCTGCATGAATGAACAGGAACTTTTGCAGGAGCTGCTGCGGCGATACCCGGACCAGAGGGTGAGCGCAGACCCGGCGGGGGCCGGGATGCTGAGCAGCCTGGAAGCACGGCCGCCGGAGCCTGTGACCGGAACGGGCCTGCAGACGGCAGGCAACTCCCTCACGGAAGAGGCGACAGGCGCGCAGGTGATCGGGCCGGAGGAGATCGCAAAGGCGGGGGAGACCCTGCAGAAATACAAGGCGGGCAAGGCGTCGCTGGACAAGCGCATTGTGGACAACGAGCTGTGGTTCCGCATGGGACACTGGAAGAACTGCGAAAACAAGATGATGGAGGGCAAGCCCAAGCCCTCCAGCGGGTGGCTGTTCAACAGCATTGCCAACAAACACGCCGACGCCATGGACAACTACCCGGAGCCCAACGTTTTGCCCCGGGCGGCGGACGACGAAGAAACGGCCAAGGCACTCTCGAAGATCATCCCGGTGGTTTTGGAGCAGTGCGACTATGAGCAGGTGTACAGCGACACCTGGTGGCGCAAGCTCAAGACCGGCACCGGCGTGAAGGGTGTGTTCTGGGACCCGACGCTGCGAGGGGGCCTTGGCGACATCAGCGTGAAGAGCGTGAACCTGCTGATGCTGTACTGGGCCCCTGGCATGAGCGACATTCAGGAGAGCCCGAACCTGTTCAGCCTGAGCCTGGAGGACAACGAGCAGCTGGTGGCGAAATACCCCCAGTTGGAAGGCCACACCGGAAAGAGCCTGGACGTGGCCGAGTACATCCACGACGATCAGCTGGACACCACCGGCAAGAGTGTGGTGGTGGACTGGTACTACAAAAAGGCCCGGCCGCAGGGCGCGCCGGTGCTGCACTACTGCAAGTACTGCAACGGCGTGGTGCTGTACGCCAGCGAGAACGACCCGGCCCTGGCCGAGCGGGGCTTTTACGACCACGGGAAATACCCCTTTGTGTTTGACCCGTTGTTCATGGAAGAGGACAGCCCGGCGGGCTTTGGGTACATCGACGTGATGAAGGACACCCAGACCGCCATTGACGAGATGAACCACGCCATGGACGAGAACGTGAAACTGGCAAGCAAACTGCGCTTTGTGGTGAGCGACTCGGCCGGGGTGAACGAGGAAGAACTGGCGGACTTCAGCCGGGACATCGTGCATGTGGTGGGGCGGCTGAACAGCGACACCTTTATGCCGCTGCAGACCAGCGTGCTGAGCGGCAACTGCATCACCTACCGGGACGACCGGGTGAACGAGCTGAAGGAGGTCAGCGGCAACCGGGACGTGAGCCAGGGAGGCACTACCAGCGGCCTGACCGCGGCCAGCGCCATTGCGGCCCTGCAGGAAGCGGGCAGCAAGCTGAGCCGGGACATGCTGAAAAGCGCCTACCGCTCCTTTGCGAAGGAGTGCTACCTGATCATTGAGCTGATGCGCCAGTTCTACGACGAGCAGCGGGTGTTCCGCATTACCGGAGAGACGGGGCAGACCGAGTACACCCCCTTCAGCGCGGCGCAGCTGCGGGCCGTGCCGGGCGGCGAGATCGGAGGGGTGCAGCTGGGCGACCATGAGCCGGTGTTTGACATCACGGTGAGCGCGGCCAAGAAGAGCACCTTCAGCCGCCTTTCTCAGAACGAGACGGCGAAAGAGTGCTACCAGATGGGCTTCTTTGCGCCGGCCAACGCCGACGCGGCCCTGGCGGCGCTGGACATGATGGACTTTGAAGGCATTGAGAAGGTGCGCCAGCGGGTGAGCGAGAACGGCACGCTGTACCAGCAGCTCCAGCAGATGGCGCAGCAGATGCAGAAGATGGCAGCCATCATTGACCAGCAGAACGGCACCAACGTGAGCGAGGCGGCAGGAGCGGCTGCGCAGGCGGCGGGCAGCACGGGTGGCGGCAGCGGCAGCAGCAATGTGACCCGCAGCACCACCAACAGCCTGGGCGCTGCGGTGGGCGAAGGGAACAACAGTCTCTCGACACAGGCGGCCAAGCGGGCCATGGATGCGAACAACCCGAACAAAGAATGACGGGGGACGTTCTCTTTTGCCGCACAAAAGAGAACCAGAAAAGCGCCAGCGATTTCGACGCGCTGGACCCACGAGAAAGGGGCTGCTCGCCCCTTTCAGACCCCAAAGAAGAAGTCGAACCGGAAAAAAGCTAGCCGCTGCGCTTAACGCTTTTTTCTCGGCTCTCCGATTGGAACAGGAACGACAGGAGGAAAACGGCGTGATCAAAGTGGAAATGATGCAGACCGACAAGGGCTATAGTGTAGCAGCAAGCGGCCACGCAGACTATGCACCCAAAGGCCAGGACATTGTGTGTGCGGCAGTGAGCGTGCTGCTGCAGACGCTGGCCAACAAGGTGGAGGAGGCTGCACGGCAGAAGCAGCTGGAGAGCAGCTGCGTGCAGCACGGTGAGTCTTTTGTGGTGCAGGCAAAGCCCAGCGGAGGCATGACCGGAATCATGGTTGCTGCATGGTACGACTTTGTGGAGGAAGGGCTGAGCGAGCTGGCCGGGCAGTACCCGGACCATGTGGAGTTGTACATTTACGATGACAGCGACGGCTGCGATGCGCCGGAAAAGGCACTGAACCTGCAGAAATTTGCCGAAGGCGGAGACGGCGGCGCAGGTGCTGCAGAGGGCGGTGCGGCGGAAGCTGCGGCCCCGGCGGTGCAGGCACCGGCTTTGCGGCCGGCGCAGGAGCGGCTGGCACGGCGCAGCGGGGCGCTGAAGGGGAAGGCGGCAGGCGGGGAGAAACTCCCCCAGCCGCCTGCGGGCGGCAGCCCCCTCAAGGAGGGGGCCTCTGGCAGTGAGAGTGACCCGGCGGAAGCGGAGAAGCACCAGGAACCTGCCAAGGAGCCCAAGGCCGAAAAGACCCCGGAGGAGCGCCGGAGAGCCTTTGGCGAGATGGTGCAGGGCGAATACAGCGACGTGTTCCAGGAGATGATGCAGCGGGCCATTGATAAGGCCACGGAGAACATCCGGCAGAATCCGCAGGTGGCGCGGCTGACCCAGGCACTGGCCAATGCCTACGGTGTGGACACCGAGGACATGGACGGCCTGATCGAGGCGGTGGAGAACGGCCGCGTGAAGGACGAGAAATATTACGAGGACCTGGCCCAGCAGCGGGGTGTGAGCGTGAAAACGGCCCGGGAGCTGGACAAGATGGAGAGCGACCTGAAGCGCAGCAACACCCGCAACGCCCAGCTGCAGGCCATGCAGCAGGAAGCAGCCCGCCAGCAGCGGGTGAGCCAGATCCAGGCACAGTGGGAGGCCCAGGCCGCCCAGCTGAAGACCCAGTACCCGGATTTTGAGCTGCAGAAGGTGCTGGCCAACGAGCAGGTGGCCGACCTGATGCGCCGGGGCGTGAGCTTGCCGGACGCTTACCGGGCCGCCTACTTTGACCACATCATGCAGCAGGCCACAGCCCAGACCGCCCAGAAGGTGGAGCAGGGCGTGGCGGCACGCATCCAGCAGCGGGCTGGCCGACCCGGCGAGAACGGCACCCGGCCCGGCGGCGCGGTGACCACCCATGTGGACGTGGCCAGCATGAGCCGCCGCCAGCTGGAGGACCTGGAACGCAGGGCACGCCGGGGCGAGAAGATCACGCTGTAACGACTTCCCACACGAGGGTGTGAGAACATAAACCTTTGAAGGAGGACCAAACCATGAAATGGAAGAAGATGAACCTGCAGCTGTTTGCGGATGCGCACGAGCAGCTGCAGAACACCACCGGCAGCTCCGGCATGAGCGCCGAGATGAAAACCTTTTACGAGCGCCGCCTCATCGACCAGGCGCTGCCGGCGCTGGTGCATGACCAGTTCGGCGACAGCTACCCCATCCCGGCCAACAACGGCAAGACCATTGAGTTCCGCAAGTATGACGCGCTGCCCAAGGCCACCACGCCCCTGACCGAGGGCGTGACCCCGGAAGGCCAGGCCCTGACCGTGACCACGGTGACCGCTGAGGTGCACCAGTACGGCGGCTGGGTGCCCCTGACCGACATGGTGCAGATGACCACCATTGACAACAACGTGGTGCAGGCCACCAGCGTGCTGGCAAGCCAGAGCGGCCGCACCATGGACACCATTGTGCGCGACATTCTGGCCGGCGGCACCAACGTGATCTACGCCCCTAAGATCGGCGCAGGTGGTGCAGAGACCCCGGTGACCAGCCGTGAGGGTCTGGACGCCACGGCCCAGCTGACGGTGGACCTGATCGAGCAGGCGGTGGCCCAGCTGAAGGTGCAGAACGCCGACCCCATCGGCTCTGCCGGCGGCAGCTATGTGTGCATCATCCACCCGTACACGGCCTACGACCTGAAGAAAGACCCGGCCTGGGTGGAGGCCCACAAGTACGCCAGCCCCGAGGAGATCTTTGAGGGCGAGATCGGCAAGATCGGCAACGTGCGCTTTGTGGAGACCAGCGAGGCAAAGATCTGGACCGGCACCGACTGCCCCTCGGGCCTTGCGGTGTTTGGCACTCTGGTGCTGGGCGCCCACGCCTACGCCACCACCGAGCTGGAGGGCGGCGGCCTGCAGCACATCGTGAAGCAGCTGGGCTATGGCGACGACCCGCTGAACCAGCGCGCCTCTGTGGGCTGGAAGGCCGTGAAGACCGCCGAGCGCCTGAGCGAGCAGTACATGGTGCGCATTGAGAGCTGCAGCGCACGCTACAGCGCCAAGGCGAAGGCAAACTGAGGAACGGAGGATGAACAAATGGCAGTAAAGAAAGAAACCGCGCAGCAGGCTGCGGAAGCAGCAACCCAGGACGACAAGGCCAGCCAGGGCGTGCAGGCGGAGAAGCCCGCCACCGAGGTGATCCACCTGTTCAAGGACAACGGCCGCTACTCCAGCGCCCGTTTTGTGAGCGTGAACGGCGAGGCGTACCTGATCCAGCGCGGCGTGGACGTGGAGGTGCCTGCGGCGGTGGCCGAGGTGCTGCGCCACAGCGAAGAGATGGACAACGCGGCCAACGCAAAGATCGAGGCGGCCCAGGCGGCGGCGCAGAACGTGCCGGCACTGCAGAAGCTGTAACCCTCTCACCGGCCCCGTCCGCCAAGGGCGGCGCGGATGCCGGAGCTCCCCCGAAAGGGGAGCCACGAATCAAAGAAGAATACACCCGGTACGGCAGGCACTTGCTGTGCCGGGTGTTTTTGCTAAGGAGGAAAGCCGATGACGGCAGGAAAGGCTTTGGAACTGGCCGACCAGATGCGGCCGAACAATGATTTTGCGGACGAGATGAAGCAGATGTGGATGCGCCAGTGCGACGCGCGGCTGCGGCAGACGGTGGTGAACCGCTCGGCCTGCGGCGATTTTGACGCTGTGGGCGCCGACATGGCCGGGGACGGGCTGGAGTATGACACCCAGCTGCTGGCACCGGATGCCTTCAGCGCACTGTACCAGCACTGGCTGTGCGCCCAGATGGACCTGGCCCTGGGCGAGACGGCCCGGGCGGTGAACGAGCTGCAGATGTACAGTGACTACTGCCAGGAGTTTGCAGCCTGGATGCGGCAGAAATACCCCCCGGCGGGCGGGGTGCAGTGGAGGTATTGAGAGATGATCGACGGGACGAACCTGAACCAGCTGACCGGCAGCCGGCAGCTGTTGCGGGCCTTTGGGGGCATCAACGAGACCTACAGCTGCAGCGAGGCGGAGCTCTCGGCGGCGCTGAATTTTTCCGGCAGGGGATTTCCGGCGCTGCAGACCAGGGCCCTGCGCAAGAAGGTGCGGGATGTGGAAAAAGTAAACGGCATGTACCACCTGAACGGGCTGCTGATCTGCCGGGGAATGGGGCTGGAATACGCACCGGACGGGCAGGCGGGCCGCACGGCGGCGGTGACGCTGGAGAATGTGCTGACGGACGACCGCAAGGCGCTGGCCGGCATGGGCAGCAAGGTGCTGATCTGGCCGGACAAGCTGGCCTTTGACACCGAGACCGGCCAACTGGAGCCGCTGGGGGCGAAGTGGGAGCTGGGCGACCGGAAGATGACCGTGTGCCCCTGCGACACGGAGGGCAAGGTATACGAGGTGGCCGGTGCAGGCGACACGGAGCCGGAGAGCCCGGAGGACGGGCAGCTGTTTTTGAAGGGCGAAGCCGGGAACCTGTACGACTATGAGAGCGTGCTGGAAAAGTGGAGCGCCAAGAGCGGCAAGTGGGTGCAGGTGCTGGTGAACACGGTGCGCATGACCTGCCCGGGGATCGGGAGCCTGCTGAAGGAGGGCGACACAGTGACCCTGACCGGCATGCCGCAGGCGGTGTGCGACGCGCTGGCGGCAGACCTGAACGGGGAGATCGTGGTGCAGGCGCTGGAGGGGGACGACCTTGTGGCCAGCCTGACCCCGGCCCAGGACAGCAGCCGGTACTATGGCAGCTGGACGGTGACGGCCACGGGCACCAGCTGGCGCAGCCTGGACGGGGCACGCACCGAGAACGAGGGCCTGGCCGTGAGCATCACGCTGGAGCGGCGGGTGCCGGATCTGGACTTTGTGACGGAGCAGGGCAACCGGGTATGGGGCTGCAGTAAGAAGGAGAACACCATTTACGCCTGCCGCCTGGGCGACCCCACCAACTGGTACAGCTACCGGGGCATTGCAGCGGACAGCTACGCCGTGAGCGTGGGCAGCGACGGCACTTTTACCGGCGCGGCCAGCTGCATGGGGTATGTGCTGTTCTTCAAAGAGAACTGCATCCACAAGCTGTACGGCTCCAAACCCAGCGACTACCAGCTTTCCAGCGTGCGGTGCCGGGGCGTGGCAGCCAACGCCGCCCACAGCCTGTGCGTGCTGAACGAGACACTGTATTACCTTTCGCCCGGCGGGGTGATGGCATGGGACGGCAGCCTGCCCAGCAAGGTGTCCGGCGCGCTGGACACCGGGAAGCTGACGGGGGCCGCGTGGTGCGCGGCCGGAAGCCTGGACGCGCGGTATTACCTGTACCTGCGCCGCCAGGGGGACAGCGCCGGGCGGCTGCTGGTGTACGACACGGAGCGGGGCCTGTGGCACGAGGAGAGCGCCGTGGGTTACGAGATGGCCAGCACCGGCCGGCAGCTGTACCTGTGGGACGGCCGGGCCCTGTGGGCGGCAGACCCCGACCGGGAAACAGAAGGGGAAGCCGAGGCGGCGCTGCAGTTTGAAGCGGTGAGCGGAGACATTGGACTGACCGAGACGGATGACAAATACATCAGCCGGATCACCCTGCGGCTGGACGCCCAGACCCACAGTGTGGTGACGCTGGCGGTGAGCTACGACGGCGGACCCTGGGAGACCCTGCGCACGGCGGCCGCCACGGGAGACCATGCCCGGCTGAACCTGCCCTTTGAGCCGCGCCGGCACGACACCATGCGGCTGAAGCTGAGCGGCACGGGGCAGATCGCTTTGCGGAGCATGGCCTTTACGCTGGCAGGCACCACCGGCGGCCGGGTGACCGGGGCCGGGCCGAGAAAGTGAGGGATGAACATGGCGAGTTTAGCGGGGCTGAACGGCATCAGCCTGCCCAGCTTTGGCAGCAGCATGGACCCGGAGGACGCCCGGGCGCTGCGCAACTACCTGTACCAGCTGCAGGAACAGCTGGGCTACGTGCTGACCAACCTGGACAGCGAGAACATGAGCGAGAATTTTTTGAGCAGTAAGGGGGAGACGGAATGAGCAGACTGAGCAATGCCCGGACGGAACTGGAGAACTACGAAAAGACCCGCCCGGCGGACTATGTGAGCCAGTACCAGCCGAAGATCAAGGACGTGATGGGCCAGCTGGACGGCATGAAAGAGTTTGACTACGACCCGGACGCCGACACGGCCTACCAGCAGTACAAGAGCCAGTACACCCGCTCGGCCAAGCTGGCGAACCAGAACGCACAGGCCAATGCCGCCGCCCAGACCGGCGGTTATGGCAGCAGCTACGGCACCCAGGCGGGCCAGAACGCCTACACGGCCACCATGAACAACCTAGACAACGTGCTGAACAGCCTGCAGGACCAGAGCCGCAGCGAGTACACGGCCAAGCGCACCGGGCTGGAGAGCCAGCTGAGCGGACTGCAGAACGCCGAACAGCAGGACTACCAGAACTACCAGAAGGACATGGCCAACTGGATGGACGGGCTGCAGTACCGCCAGAACGAGTACGACAAGGCCAGCAGCGAGAGCAGCCAGCGCACCAGCCGGTGGCTGAACGGCATCCTGAGCGCGGTGCAACTGGCGGCGCAGATCTTACCGTTCTTTTTTGTGTAAGGAGGGGACACCATGGGAACCATTGCGAGACTGAACACGGCAAAGAAGAAGCTGGCCCAGGCCGAACAGGCTATGCCGGGGGCCTACCAGAACAACTACACGGACAGCATCAACCAGAAGCTGGTGCAGCTGGCGGATGCCAGCCTGACCGGCAGCACCGGCGTGGACACGGACGCCCTGAATGCCGCCTACCAGCAGTACCGGGCAAACAGCGTGGCCAACGCCCAGAACGGCGCGGCGGCCGCTGCCGGCACGGCCAATGCCCTGGCGGGCGGGTACGGTGCGGACTGGGCCAAGACCGCGGCGAACCAGGCGGCAGGGGAGCAGATCGCAGGCGTGGACAACAGTCTGAGCAGCCTGCGGGCGGACGCTTTGCAGAACTGGAAGCAGAAGATGAGTGACACCACCAGCGTGCTGGACGACCTGCTGGGCCAGCAGAGCCTGGAACGCAGCGAGTATGACGGCAGCGTGAGCAATGCCCAGAACTGGCGGGACTACCTGAGCGGCCGGGTGGACACGGCACGGCAGGAGAACAACGATTTCTGGAACAATGTGTGGAACGTTGTGAAGGGAGTGGGCAATGCGGTAAAGACCGGGTACGATGCCTACCAGGGCTATTACCAGTGGGACAAGGAGTTTGAACTACAGAAGCAGCAGTATGCGGACAGCCTGCAGCGCACCCAGCTGAGCGACCAGATCAGCGCCATGGAACAGGCGCAGGCCTTTAAGCAGGCGGGCTTTGATGACCTGGCAGCCCAGACCCTGACCAAGTACGGACTGGACAGCACGATGCTGGACGCCTGGGAGGGCATGAGCGATACCCAGAAGGACAAGATGGCGGCCCTGCTGCAGGGCGCAAGCCTGGCGGGCAGCGGCAACGACACGGCAGCAAAGAATTACCTGCAGATGGCAGGACTGAGCGGGGACAGCACGGACAGCTACGGCACCATTGCCGGGCGGCTGAACAGCTCGAACCTTGCATACCAGCAGGCGCTGCTGGGACTGCAGCAGCGGTACAAGACCACGGGCACCGGAAGCACGAGAAGCGGTGGGAGCAGCTCGGGAAGCAAGAGCAGCGGCTACACGACCAGCGAGCTGCAGAAGATGGCAAACAAATTTTCCAGCATGAAGGGCACCGAGCCCCTGTACGACTTTTACAAGCAGACCCTGACCGATGCGGGATGGATCAAGGCAGACACCGGCACCAAGGCCAGTACCCAGAGCGCGGCGGGAGGAACCGGAGCGGGAAAGGCGGGAACCACGACCAGCAAGCTGCCGGCAGCGACCACCAAAACGCCGTGGAGCACCAGCGGCACGGTGGACGGCGTGGCGGGGGCGTCGGTGAGCATGGCCAGCCCGAAAGGCGGCAATTACAATACGGCGCTGCGAGAAGCACAGCAGATGGCAAACAATGGCTATAACATGGCCCAGATCACCGAGTATCTGATCCGGAAAAATTACAGCGACAGCACCATCAGTCAGGTGTCGCAGACTATGGGATGGTAAAGGAGGAGCAACATGAGCCTGAGTGTAGAACAGGTGCGCCAGATGCGGGAGCAGATTAAAGCGAATGACGCCGCAAAAACCGCAGCCCAGAAGAAGACGACGACGACCCAGACGGCCAAGACCACACCGGCGGCACCGGCAGCCAAGAGCACCGGCACGGGCCTGAGTGTAGAACAGGTGCGCCAGATGCGGGAGCAGATTAAAGCGAATGACGCCGCAAAAACCGCAGCCCAGAAGAAGACGACGACGACCCAGACGGCCAGCACCCCGGCTTGGACGGGCGGCACGCGGCAGGTGCTTGGCACGGTGAGCGCGGACGCTCTGGGCAAGCAGGTGCTGGCAGACATGACCAGCGACACGGGCAGCCCGGTGGCCACGGACCGGCAGGAGGACTACGAACCGGACTGGAACTATGTTGGCAGCGACAACGCCCCGAAACAGCGGGCCATTGCGCAGGGCACCTACGGCAGCTACGCCAAGGCGGCGCAGAAGGTGGGAAACGCCCTTGCCAAGGACCGGCAGACCGACCGCTTTGACGAGCTGAACCAGTGGATGGACGAAAGCCCCCGGCACCGGGAGGTGGTGGACCTGCTGCGGCAGAAGGAGTACACCACTCAGGAGGACAAGGGCGTTGCCCCGGAGCAGGCCGTGCAGGTGACCGGTACAAAGCAGCGGTACAGCCCCGGAGACCTTTTGAAGATGGGGTACACGGCCCAGGAGATCAACGAGGCCCGGGCATACATCCGGGAGCATGATGCCTTGCCGGTGACTGACCGGGTGGTGCGCCGCACGGCGGACACCACGAAGGGCATTGCAGCCACGCTGCCGGCGCTGGTGCCCTTCGTGGGCGAGATGACCATCCAGGGCGTGAAGGACATCCGGGCTACCCAGAAAAACGAGGCGGCACTGGACAAGGAACTGGAAGGCGATGCCCGTGGCAAGGAACTGAAAGACCGGATCACGGCGGTGGACATGGACTATAACCCCCAGTACACCGACGAGGATCTGCGCGGCATGGGCTACAGCCAGAGCGAGATCGACGAAATGCGCAGCCGCATTGCCGGGACGGTGCAGAAAACGGCGCTGGATAAAGACACGAGCCTTGGCTACCAGCTGTACCACTACGGCCAGCAGCGCAAGGAAGCAGCCCAGGCGGGCATGAGCCCGGCGGCCAAAACAGCCATGGGCGTTGTCACCAGCGCGGCGGAGAACCTGGCTGTTGCGGGCGTGAGCCCCTACCTGGTGCTGCCGGTGCTGAGCGCCCAGGGCGCGGCCGAGAGCATGGGCCAGGACGTGGAGAAGGGCACCAGCGCCGGCCAGGCTGTGGGCGTGGGCCTTGCAAAGTTTGGCGCAGGCTGGGCCATCAACAGCGTGGGCGTGGCGGACATGGCCCGCAGCATGGGCGTGGACTATGCCCGGGACACGGTGGCCGGAAAGCTGGCCGATCTTGTGCGCAGCTCGAAGCTGGTGAGCGGGCTGGGCAACAGCCAGTTGGCCGCCAACACGATCTCCGGCGGCGTGGACAATGCGGTACAGGCCTTTGTGGAGACCTATGCGGACAAGATCATTGACGCCACGCTGGGCGGCGACCAGCAGGCCGCCGACGAGCTGCTGCAGAGCGACACCTTTTTGCAGGCGCTGCAGAGCGGCCTGACGGGTGGTGCCTCCGGTGCGCTGGGCGGTGCCGTGGGCACGGGGCTGGGTGCCATGAGCCGGACGCTGGACGCCCGGGCCGGAACCGAAACGGCTGCCCCGGTGCAGGCGGACACCGAGAGCCGGGCGGCGGATGCCGCAGCGGCGCAGCGGGCGCTGGAAGCGCGGGCCATGGAGCCGGGAGAAGCTGCACGGCAGCAGGCAGACCAGGCCGCCGCCGTGCAGCAGACGGACAATGCAGATGCTGCGGAAACAACTGCCCAGAAGGATGCGGCCCCGGCGGTGCGCAGCGAGAACCCGGCGGTGCAGCAGCTGGCGGCCGCCATGGAGGCGGACAACCTGACGGGCAAGACCATCAACCTGTTTACCCCGAATGCAGCCAATGCGGCGAACCGCGCGGCCTTTGCGGAGGAGTACGGCATGGAGCTGCCTGCCACGGCCAGCGAGACCCGGAAAGCCCTGCGCACGCTTGCCCAGCAGCAGACTGCCGAGCAGGCCATGAAGCAGGAGGCGGAGGCTCCTGGCACAAATGTCGGGAACAAGGCAGCGCAAGTGAAGAACCCTGCCGCCGATCAGCGCCAGAGCACTGCGGAAAAGGTCGGGGAAACCGCGGAAAGCGGGCAGGGCTACAGCGTGAGCATGAGCAACGACACCATGACGGTGCGCTTTGCGGACGGCACGGAAGCGGTGCGGACGGTAGACCCGGAAAACCCTAGGACTATGCTGTTTGACCCGGAACAGCTGCACCGGCAGGCGCAGGCGGAAAGCCGGGCCGCTGCGCAGCAGGAAGCACAGGAGACGACACAGCAGAGCCGGGAAGCACCGGACGGCCTGCGGCGGACGGTGGGGCTGCAACAGCAGACCCTGACTGAGAAGCAGCGGGAAGTGCAGCGGGTGCTGACGGACTGGAAGGTGAGCAAGGGCGCGGCGGAGACCATCAGCCGGATGGTGCCGGACAGCATTGCAGACCTGGAACGCTACACGGCGGCGGCCAGCAGCATGTACCGCATGGGCCAGATGGACGGGGTGAAAACCTTTGACAAGGCGCTGGAGCTGGCGGGCGGCATGAACAACCTTGCCCCGAACACGAACTATGTACTGCAGCAGCCCGGCGGAGAGCAGGCACTGCGGGCGGCCTTTTTGCAGGGGCAGGGCGAAGTGGAAGCCGGCGCGGTGGAGCGCGGGGCCCTGGGCGGTGCCCTGACCGACCAGAGCACCAAAGGCGAGGGCCGGGTGATCTGGAAGGGCAGCGACCGCGCGGCGGACGATGTGGCAGCCCAGGTGATCCGGCTGAACGCGGCGGGAACCGGCACGGACGCCATTTTGAAGAGCGTGCTGCTGGGCCCGGACGGAAGCCCCAGCGAGCGGGTGAAAGCCTATGCGGACACCGAGACGGGCCGCATCTTTTTTGGCGACCGGAACGGAGACGCGTTTGGCACGGTGCTGCACGAGGACTACCACTGGTACAACGCTCTGGACGCTGAGGGTGCCAAGGCGGTGCAGAACACGGCGCTGGAGTACCTGGCGAAGAGCGAGGGCTTTGAGAACGTGGACGAGCTGATCCGGGACAAGGTGAAGGATTATGCCGCCCAGGGCCTGACCTACGAGCAGGCTGCAGAGGAACTGGTGGCAGACAGCTGGCGCGGCATTTTTGACAGTGCCGAGAGCGTGACCCGGTGGGCGGAGTTCCAGCGGGCGCAGGCGGAGAAGAACGCCGGCAAGGCAGGCACCATCCACAAGGTGATGACCGCCGTGAAGGAGATGCTGAACGGCATCATCAGCCGGGCAAAGGAAGCGCTGACCCTTGACCCGGAGAACCGGGCGGCCCTGAAAGCCCAGCGTTTGGCCGAGGCGGAAAAACGGGCCCTGCAGGACGCCTATTTTGCCCATGCGGAAAAGGCCATGGACAACCTGCGGGCGGCAAAAGAAAACGCCGCAGCCCTCAAGAGTGAGGGTGCGGCGCAGGGGGTGCGGTTCCAGCTGCACGAGGGAAAAGATTCTCTGGTAGAGCAGATGAACGGCCATCTGGATGAATTGGAAGAAATGAAACCGGTGGCGACAATCGAAGGAACAGAGGTGTCTTTCGGAAAAACGCGAAACGAAAACATTTCCAATGTTGAAGAATTCTTTGATTCTATAGGAAACAAAGTGATTCGTGAAAACTTCGGAACGGTGGAGTTGACAAAGAGCGGTGCACGTGCAACGGTGCAGCATGGAAACAGCAAAGCAAAACAGGTTGCGGTTGCTGCAGTCCCCGAAGTAATTCAAAAAGGAAAGCAAATCGGGTATGAGCAAAACTGGCAGGGACGAGGGTATGATACTTATGTCTTTGCAGCGCCCGTCGAAATTGACGGAACAAAGCTGTATGAAGGCGTGATTGTAAGAGAATACACCCGGCAGAATGGCATGAAGAATTTCTATGTTCATGAGGTATGCTGGACAGATGGAAGCTATGTGACGTTTGACACTGAGGGAAATATGACAAAAAAAGAAGATACTCCCACACAGCTCCCGAAAGCTGTGCGGAGCACCCTTGCGGATGCTCAGGAAGTATCTTCTGACACTACTATAGCACAAACCTCTGCCAAAAGCAAGGAAAACAATGCAGCTGTGCAGAAAAATGTGCGGTATCAGTTGGCTGAACAGGATGAGCTGGCAAAGCTGCGCACCGAACAGCAGCAGCTGACCAAGCAGCGCAGTGCCCTGAAGGAAGAACGCAGCGCATGGCTGAACAGTGCCGAAGTGCAGCGGATCGAGGCAAAGAAAAAGGCGCTGGGCGTTTTTTCTGCAGAGGGCAAGGCCTACCGGGACAGCGCAGAATACCAGGACTACCTTGCAAAGCGCAAGGAGTACAACAGCCGACTGGCCGCGCTGGAAGAGCGGGACAGTGCCCTGACGGAGCAGATGAAAGCAGCCAATGAGCGTCTGCAGCAGCGGAAGGACGCCCAGGCCAAGGACGCACAGCGTGCCTACGATGCCAAGGCCAAAGAGTACGGCGGCAACGCAGAGTACCGGCGGGTGCTGGCAAAGGAACAGTTCGGCGTGACGGAAGAGTTCCGGCGGGCAGGGTACATTCTGCCGGACGGCCAGATGCTGGATTTTGCCCAGAATGACCGCAGCCGGGACACCGACCACCGGGAAATTCTGGAGGTGTTCGGCCCGGCGGAAGTGAAGAACGGCACGGAAGCGCTGAATGAGTTTTTGCTGGACGGCAATGTGCGTGTGATGGCGGAAGCGCCGGGCGTGGACATTTCGGCGGACACGGCCCCCACGGCGCAGCAGCTGGAACAGATCCGGAAAATGGCCGAGCAGCTGGGCGGCGAGCGCAGGCAGTTCACGCTGGACATCTCCACAGCAGACGGCAGGGCTGCCGCCAGCAAGGAATACAGCGGGCGTGTGGATGCGGACAAGGTGGTGCGGGAGATCCGGGAATACTACAAGACCAGAGAGCTGGCGCAGGAAAGCAGTCTTGCAAAGTTCCGTTTCCAGCTGGCGGAGCAGGCCAGCCGGGAGGCAAAGAAGAACGACCAGCGGCAGGCGAGCCGGGATATTGCGAACACGGCGGCGGCACTGGACACCCTGAGCCAGTTCTTTGGGGTGACGAGGGGTGTGAAGGTGAGCCAGGACAGCCTGGACGGGCTGGCGGCGCGGTGGACGAAAGCCAACGCCAGCCGGGCCGACCGGGCAAAGCTGGCCAACGAGACCCGGGTGCTGGTGGACTACCTGAAAGCGGACGGTGCGGACATGACAAAGGCCCAGGCGCTGGCCGAAACGCTGGCGGGCGAAGTGCTGGACGGGGCGACCTACCGCAACAGCGAGCTGTGGGACGAATACCCGGAGCTGCACCGGCTGGAGTACACCGTGAACAAGACCGGCAAGGCCAAGGCGGAGCTGGTGAAGCAGTACGGCAACTGGAGCGCGGCGGTGGCCGAGGCCCGCAGCCACGGTGTGGCCCTGCGGCAGGCCGACGGCGTGCGGGACGGCAACCCGGCGGAGCAGTACGAGAGCATTGTGAACGACACCCGGGCCGTGGGCGGCATCCAGGACGGTGCGCGGGCGCTGTGGAAAGCGGCGGCCCAGCAGGCCGGTGTGGAGGGTGTCATGAGCATGGAGAGCACCGAGTGGCTGGACGTGCTGATGAATCTGCATGACAGCATCAAGCCGGAGATGCGCAGCCGCTTTGCGGACGAGGCCGAGTACGAGGACGCCCGGGTGGAGCTGGCCGGGCGGATGATCGAGGACATTATGAACGTGCCCGAGATGACCGACGCCCAGGCTATTTTTGAGGGCATGCAGAAGCAGGCGCTACAGATGGCCAAGGCGGCGGCCGGAGACGAGGCAAGGGCCGCCGAGGTGGAGAAGGGCATGCAGGGTGTCCAGAAAGTGCAGCGGCAGGAGTTTGCCCGCCGACTGGCCGCCAACCAGCGCACCGAGACCCGGAGCGCTGTGAAGATCGACGGAAAGACCTTTACCAACCTGGGCGACGTGAACGAGTACATCACCTACCAGCGGGAGGAGTTCCGCCGGAAGCTGAAGCAGCAGGAGCAGCGGCTGAAAGCCCAGCGGCAGGAGGACATGGACGCAGCAAAGCTGTGGTACAAGGAACGCATGGGCGAGCTGCGGGAAGAAAACGACTATCTGGCCGATCAGGTGAAGCAGGAGCAGCGCCGGGCCGACCGGGCGGAGCGCTCGCTGATAATCCAGGACAGGGAGATCCAGGACTGGGAACTGATGAACCAGCAGAAAGCTGCGGAGTGGTACCAGAAGCAGACGGAGCGGAACGCCATTGCGCTGGAAGTGGCCCGCCAGCAGCGGGACGAGGACATTGCCATTGCGAAGAAAGTAGCCGAGAACCGGGTGCAGCGGGCCCGGGACGCCCGGAAGGCGGACGAGCTGAAACGGAGCATCCGGGCGAACGCGGCCCAGCTGAACCAGATGGTGCTGCGGCCCCAGCAGGGCAAGTATGTGCAGAAGGGGCTGATCGTGGAGGCGGCCGAGGTGGCCAAGCTGGCGAACCTGGTGACCCTGAACAGCAAGGCTGTGAACCAGCTGACGAGGCTGCAGGACAGCATTACGGCCAGCATGGGCAGCGAGGGAGCCCCCAACGCCATGACCGAGGACTGGAAGCAGAGCAAGGTGCCGGAACTGATCCAGACGCTGCGGGAGGACCTGACAGCTGCGAAGAACGCCCGGCTGGACAAGCTGCACGAGCAGCTGGCCCAGGCGGAAGCTCTGCCGGACAGTGAGAAGGCAAGGGCATTGCAGGACCGGCTGAAAGCGCGCATCCGGGACACGGAGAACCGTGTCAGCCTGCCCATGACAGTGGACCAGCTGCGGCTACTGAAAGCCATTACCAGCAGCACGCTGCATGTGATCCGCACCGAAAACAAGACGTTGAGCCTTGCAAAGGCTGAGGAAGTGAGCGCCATTGCGGACGCTGCTGCCTACGAGGTGAAAACCAGCAAGGGCAACCGCCCCGGCGGGCGGTTTGACGGGCTGCGGAACACGCTGACCAAGTACCAGCTGGACATGCTGGGCGGTGAGCGGGTGTTCCGGATGCTGGGCGGCTACGCAAAGAACGGCCAGATGGAGAAGCTGGCAAGGATGCTGAACGACGGCCAGCGCCGGCAGAGCGAGATCACCATCAAGGGCGAGAAACTCTTTGCGGACGTGACGGGCAAGACCCACCTGAAAGAGATGGACGCCTTTGCCGGGCCGGGGGCCGAGACGGTGGACATCGGCCTGACCGACACCAAGGGCAACAGCGTGCCGCTGAACCACGCCATGCTGTGCAGCCTGTACATGCATCTGCAGAATGCGGACAGCCGCCAGCACCTGCTGAACGGCGGCCTGACGGTGCCGAACATGGAACAGTACACAAAAGGAAACATTGAACGGGCCTACCAGGAGGGCCAGACCGTGCACCTGGGCGGCTTGCAGAATGCCGACGGCACCCCGATGGTGGACACGGTGCTGCAGACGGTGGAAAACGCCCTGACCGACTACGACCGGGCGTGGATCGCGGACATGCAGGAACTGTTCAACCAGTACACCACAAACCTGATCAACGAGACCAGCATGCAGCTGCTGGGCTATAACCGGGCGGGGGTGAAAAACTACTACCCCATTGCGGTGGACAAGAGCGCCCTGGCGACCCAGATCGAGGGGCTGAACCTTGACGCCACCATTGAGGGCCGGGGCTTTTTGAAGAACCGTGTAAAGAAAGCGGTGCAGCCCATTTTGCTGGAAGAGTGCAGCAATGTGGTGCAGCGCAGCATCCGGGACACGGCGGCTTATGCGGGCCTGGCACTGCCCATCCGGGACGTGCAGAAGGTGCTGAACAGCAACGTGGAAACAAAAGATGGCGTGTACAACCTGAAAAACGGCATCATCAAGGAGCAGTGGGGCCGCAGCGCGGTGGAGTACATCAACGACCTGCTGACCGACCTGCAGACCACCCAGCGCAAGCGGGACAACGGCGTGAGCCGGATGGCGGCCCGGCTGCGGGGCAACTACGCCGGGGCGATCCTGACTTTGAATCCGGGCGTGGCCATTGCGCAGGCAGCCAGTCTGCCCACGGCGGCGGCCGTGCTGGGCAGCGACACCATGGCGTCGGTGGTGCCCTTTGTAAAGAACTTCCCCCCGAAGCAGCGGGCGGCGCTGGAGACGGAGATCTCGGAACACGGGGACGTGCTGCTGGAGTGGCGCAAGCGCGGCAGCCAGCGGGGCGAACTGGCCAGCATTGGCAAAGGCCTCACGCCGGCAGAAAAGGCCATGGACAAGCTGCCGAAAGTCCTGACCGGGTGGATCAACGGCGCGGACGAGGTGACGGTGGCAGCGCTGTGGGAGGGCAGCAAGGCCTACGTGAAGAACCACCCCGGGGAATTTGCCGAGGGAGCTGCCAAAGAGGGCAGTGAGGACTACTGGCAGGCCGTGAACCGGATGTACCAGAAGGTGATCGAGCAGACCCAGCCCAACTATACCGTGATGCAGCGGGCGGGCATCCAGCGCAACCCGGACGAGTTTGTAAAGACCTTTACCATGTTTACCACCCAGCGGTTCCAGAACTACGGCATCCTGGCTGACGCCGTGATGGACTACAACGCCCAGAAAGCGCGGTTTGAAGAGGGCGAAACGGAAGAGACCAAGGCAGAGCTGCAGCGGGCCGGCAAGCAGCTGCAGCGGGCGGCGGGGAGCCAGGTGGCGCAGACGGCGGTGTTTGCCCTGATGAAGATCGGCGCGGACTTTTTGCTGCACCGGTGGGACCGGGAGCAGGACGAAAACGGGGACGTGACCCTGAAAAGCCTGCTGAGCCGTTTTACCGGGCTGTTTACCGAGAGCGCGGCCGGAAATTTTTTGTTTGGCAGCGAGGTGTACAGCCTGGTGGACAACGCCCTGAACGGCAAGGATTATGATGTGGTGAGCGCCACGAACATCAGCGCCGTGAACGATCTGGCTGGGGACGTGACAAAGTTTGTGAGCGAGCTGCGCAAGGACACGGCAGACATGGACGAAACGAAGCTGGCGACCCACCACGGCAAAGTGGAGAAGTACGCCCTGACCCTGATGGAGGACGGACTGGAAATTGCCGGCGTGCCCTTTGGCAACGGGCGGAAGATCCTGGAAGCCTTCAAGGGCTATGTGCAGGACGCGGTGAACATGTTCCACGGCGGGAAATTTACCTTCAGCAGCCTGCCTGCCAGCGCAACCGGACAGTACGACCGGCTGTATGATGCCTATGCCAGCGGCGACGCGGGCGAGGCGCAGGCGGCCATGGAGAAGCTGCAGGAGATGGGCAAGGAAGAAGAAGCCTACAAGCAGCTGAAGACCCGCCTTGTGAAGTACGACGACCGGGTGCAGCAGGCGGCCCAGGCCCAGGTGAACAGCAACGACAGCCAGCGCCAGCAGCTGACGCGGCAGGTGATCCGGGACCTGTACGAGGCGCTGGGCATCCGGGAAGGCGCAAAGGCTGACGCGGACAAGCGGGAGGCCGTGATCGACTGCGTGACCGGCGCCGTGAACAAGCGGGCCAACGAGGTGCTGAAGGGCGACAACGACAGCGTGACCGATGACCTGGTGGCGGCCGTGGACAGCGGCCGGGCACAGGATGTGCAGGAAGAGCTTGACCGGCTGCTGCGGGCCGGAAAGAGCGTGACGAACCTGAAGAGCAAGATCACGGAGGTGTGCAAGCCGGAGTATCTGGCCGGCAGCGACTATGACCGGCAGAAGCTGGAGGAGATGCTGCTGGCCCTGACCGATGGGGACGGGAACGCCCTGTACGAGCAGAAAACCTTTGCCACCTGGCTGAAGAACGCCGAAAAGGCGCAGACCACCACGGTAAATGACCCCTACGCAGACCTGAGATAAGCAAGAGCACCCCGGCGGCCGGAAATGGCTGCCGGGGTGCTCTTGCTTTGGCAGAAAGTCCGCAGGTTTTTTGTGCAGCGGAGTGCGGTAGACTGGAAGGGCGAAAGGAGGAGACGCGAATGCGTGTGAAGATCTTGAAGCGCAGTTTTGCCGGGGCGGAGTTTGCCCCGGACGTGCGGGTGCTGAAGGTGGGCGGCCAGAGCAGCGCCGGGGTGGAAAAGCTGGAATTTGAGCTGCCGGCAGAATGGCAGGGCCTGAGCGTGACGCTGCATGTGCAGTGGCTGGACGGCACCCTGCCCGCACCGGTGCTGCTGGACGACGAAGACAGCGTGGCGGTGGACAAGACCCTGACGGCCAGCCCCGGCGGCCAGTGGATGCTGCTGGCCCTGGGTGCGGACGGTTACCGGGCCCTGACAAAGCCCACCAAGTACGAGTGCTACAGCACTCTGAACACCGACGGAGACGTGGAAATCAGCCCCACCCAGTACGAGACCTTTGTGGCCCGGGTGCTGGAATACTCCAACACGGCGCAGCAGGCCGCAGCCAGCGCAAAGACCAACGCCGAGACGGCGGCCACCGCAGCAACCCGGGCGGTGAATGCCAAGGGCCAGGCAGAGACGGCGGCCCGGACGGCAACGGCAGGGGCCGAAAACTCTGAAAATTCGGCAGTGAGGGCAGAGGCTGCGGCGGCCCGGGCAGAGGCAGCGGCCCCGGAGACCGGGAAGGTGGTGAGCGTCAACGGCAAGGGCGGCGCGGTGCACCTGACGGCTGAGGATGTGGGAGCCATGCCGGCCAGCGGTGCGGCGGTGGTGCAGAGCATCCGGCTGGAGGGCCGCACCCTGACCGTGACGATGGCCGACGGCAGCGAAAAGAGCTTTACCACCCAGGACACCACCAGCCTGCCGGCCATGACCGAGGTGCTGGGTACAGAACACGGCGGCACCGGGAAGGAGACCCCGCTGACGGCGGAGGACGTGGGCGCGGTGGAAGCGGGGAGCGGCGTGTACCTCAAGGCGCTGACCGTGCAGGGCAACACAATGACCGTGACCAAGGGCGACGGCAGCACCGAGACCGTGATGCTGGCCCAGGAGTACGTGCTGCCTGCCGCCACAGCAGACCAGCTGGGCGGCGTAAAGGTAGGGGACTACCTGGACATCGCCCCGGACGGCACCCTGAGCGGCAAGACGCTGTATGACACCATCGCGGCCAGTGTGGCGGTCAAGTCGGAGGCGCGACTGGTGTGGAACACCCATGTGACGTCTCCTAACAAATTCACAACTTGGGATGTTCAGATTCCAGACAATGTTGATAAGATATGCATTACCAAAGGCAGGAGCAGCAGCAGCGGTAATAACACTGAAAAAAGCATTGCACGCGGTGGCACGACAACTTATGACTGTAACTACGATTTTACAATCACATTCCAAACAAACGGCATCCTTCATGTTGCTAATTCATACAAAACACTTTACCCTCTGGAACTCTGGATTGACGGCTACCACTACCCCACCCTCGCGGACCTGCTGACGCAGGTGACCGCCGTGGAGAGCAGCGTCACCGATCTTCAGGTGGCCCTGTGCGAGCTGTACGAAGAAAAGGAGGAAAATTGATGGCGAAAATTTATGCAGCCCTGATCCGCAAGGGTATCAAGACGCTGGACGAGGTGCCCGCCCGTCTGCGCAGCACCGTGGAAGCCCTGCTGGCCGCAAACGGCATCTCCGCAGTATCCGAGCAGGACGAAGAAACAGAAGAACCTGACGAAACAGAAAGGACGTGACAAAATGGCAATCAAACAGTATAGCCTTGCCAAGGACGGGGCCAGGCAGCTGGCACCGGGCTTTAAGGTGCGCGAGTTTCGCTGCCGCGACGGCAGCGACGCCATCATGATCGACCAGACCCTCGTGGTGCTGCTGCAGGCCATCCGGGAGCATTTTAACAAGCCCATCACGATCACCAGCGGCTACCGCACGGCGGCCCACAACGCGGCCGTGGGTGGAGCCAAGAGCAGCCAGCACCTGCTGGGCCGGGCGGCTGACATCCAGGTGCAGGGCGTCAGCGTCGAGGACGTGGCCGCCTACGCCGAGGCCCTGATGCCGGACTGGGGCGGCGTGGGCCGCTACCCGGTGAAGAGCGGCCGCGCCAAGGGCTGGGTGCATGTGGACACCCGGCCCAACAAGAGCCGGTGGGTGGGCTGATCGTCTCACGGCACACCGCTTTGAGACGATTAAAACGAAAATGAGACGAAAGGAGGAAACGACATGAAAGACACCTTTTGCATGGCCGTGGGGGCGCTGGGGGCCGCCATTGCCAGCCTGTACGGCGGCTGGGATGCGGCGCTGCAGACGCTGATCCTCTTTATGGCCGTGGACTACGTGACCGGCCTGATCGTGGCGGGCGTATTCCACGCCAGCCCCAAGAGCCGGACCGGCGCGCTGGAGAGCCGTGCGGGCTGGAAGGGACTGATCCGCAAGGGAGAGACCCTGCTGATCGTGCTGGTGGCCTGCCGGCTGGACGCCGTGATGGCAACCAGCTTTGTGCGGGACGCCGTGGTCATCGGCTTTATCTGCAACGAGACCATTTCCATCGTTGAGAATGCCGGATTGATGGGCCTGCCGATCCCGGCGGCGCTGACAAAGGCCGTGGACATTTTAAAGCAGCGCTCGGAAGAGCAGAAAGGAACCTGAACATGAACGCACACATCACGAAGAACAACAACATTTCCGCCGGCACCGTGGCACGCACCGCCGTGCTGGGCCTGGCCCTGGCAAACCAGATCCTCAGCGCCTGCGGCAAGCCGCTGCTGCCCATTGACAGCGCACAGCTGGAGCAGTGGGTGACGGCAGGCCTGACCTCGGCGGCGGCCATCTGGGCGTGGTGGGAGAACAATTCTTTCACCAAAGAGGCGCTGGCGGCGGACAGCTATCTGGAGCAGCTGAAGAAGGGCGTGCACTAAGCTCAGCAGTTGCTTCCATTTTGTAAGCAACTATGCATAACTTAGCCGCTGCGGCGGCAGGGTGTACGCCTACATAGAGCAACAGCCCCGGGAACCATCTGGTTCCCGGGGCTGTTTTTGTTTGCAAGCGACCTATTCCGACATATTGCGACACATTAGGGCGCAATTGACACATCCCGACATTTTTCGGCTAAAGTGGGCGTGGAAGGATGTGTAAAAAATGACTACGACCGAAACGACAGACTTTGCACTCCGGGTGGCTGACATCTTGCGCCCGCTGGGAATCACCCGTAATATGAGAGCTTATCGCATTCTGCGGGATGCGCTGGCCCGGATCTATGAGCAGGAGGACAGGCTGGAGGCTGTACAGAAGGAAGTATATGAGCCACTGTCAGAACAATATCACTGCTACTGGACAGCCATTCAGAGCACGATTCGTCGAGCCGCACAGATCGCATGGAACACAAGCCCGGAACATGTGCAACAGCTGGCAGGCTACCCACTGACCGGCACACCGTCCGCGGTGCAGTTTTTGGTGATGCTGTACAATGCGCTGGTGAGAAGGGGTTAATGGGAGAGGGGACGGGTAAGAAGAAAATAAGAAGGAAAGACGGTGACGGAAAGGTTCGACTGGGGAAACATAAGGCGGACCAAGCAAAAATAATCCGAACTTGTTTCCGATAGGAGATGGGTTCGGATTATTTGTTTTCTTTGGAAAATTCAACGCAGGTGTCCGTGGAAGATGAAATCCGAAATCATAGATTGACCGACATAAGCTACGACATGATTTCAGGAGGAAACGAACATGAAGTACGATGCAAGAGCTTGTCATTTCAACATGGACACCGGCTGCGTGGAGCTGCTGCTCCGTGATGGGAGAAAAATTTCCATCGACTGCACCGGGGTTGAGGATGCGCTGGATGCGACCATTGCACAGAGGTCAGAACTGGACTACCTCATCTACAATGACCCGCTGGCGTATGCAGACTTGATTTTGGATAGTGGAATAGAGGGATATATAGCAAGCATCATCTGATGAAAATCAACATATTAACGCAGTTCCACGGACTCAGTATAATTAGATTTGTGAAGAATGGAGAAGTGAGAAATATGCTATTTGATGAAAAAGATTTAAATGCTCTCGAAAACGAAGATGCAAGGGACTATTTTAAGGAAGTCCTGCAATCATATTATGGTCAGAATTATCGAGCGGCGATAGTTACACTCTACTCTTTTGTCATTTATGATTTATTCATAAAGCTTCAAACGATGGCTAATGAAGGCGATAAAAAGGCTGAAGCAAAAGTAAAGGAAATCAATTCGATGATTTCCGACGATGAAAAATATTCTAAAATTGAAAACGAAATAATTCAATTTTACAAAGAAAATTGTGCACTCTATTTTAATAAATTTGATGAGGATATTGATTATTTGAAGAATTGCCGTAACAAATGTGCACACTTAAAAGTGAATGATAATTCTCTTTATAGACCGAACGATTATCATGTAAGGATGTTGATATGTTCAATGTTTGATAACGTTCTTTCAGTGAAAGCACCGTTTATTACGGATCTGTTTTCCTTAGCTCAAACGGATGTGGAAAAATATGCAGCCACAATTACATATATAGCGAATGATGGTTTGGATGATGCGATATATAGAGCTATAAAAAATAAGTACCTAGAACGTATGACGTATGACTCAATGCTAAAATCATACAAAACATTTATTAGGCTTTTATTTGTTTCAGACAACGAAGATTGTAGGAAGAATGCGCATGGATTGTATGCTTTTTCATATGCAATAACCAAGTATGCTATTGAGAAAGGCTATACTCAAATATTTTCGGAAAGTGGTGTGGTAAAACTTTTTTCTAGAATTATGGTAGATAGCCTGAAAGAATATACACCTAGACGGAATGCATTGGGGTCGCTAATAACAAAATTTCCAATTCTGATGGATTTATTAGGATCAAACGCACCGGTATTTGATTATATGGCAAACTGTGCATTAACAAATCCTAGCGGCTTGAGGTTATATAAATGTTTTTATCCTCGTGAAGAAAAAACAGTGTACCAGTTTTTCTTGGAAAATCAGGATATTCAAAAAGCTGCATATACCGAGCAGTTATATCAGTCATTGCGGAGTGAAGCAGATTTCAACACAGCACAATTCATGAAAATAATGATTGAGAGAATTCCACGATATTATGGGTTTGATGAAGCTAATTCTTTTATGGATTCGTTTAAAAACCATTTGGAGGAATTATCTGTTGAAGATATTGAAATCATAATGGATACTTACAGAAAAAATGATCAGTGTGTGAATAGAGGAAAACATTCAACTGATGTTGCTGAGATAAATCGGTATATTGAAGAACATAAGAAAAAAGAATGCAACCAAGAATAACGATAAAGGATAATTTACAGTTTTAGATTTTAAAACAAAAACAGGGTGCGTCCCGAGTAGGACGCACCCTGCCAAAAGCCACAGACGATAGCGATATGTACAACAGGGAGTTCCCCAGAGCAGAGTTCCCATAAAACAGTATTTGCAAAAGTTCCCGCAATGGGGCAGATTTGGCGTGACTTCGGTCACGCCTTTTCTTTTGCTTCCAGTTCATCCAGAGGGATGTACCCCAGCCCATCGTACTTGATATGGATGTGCTGCACCCGCTTTCCGCTGGACTTATCCGGGGCATCCACATAGATAGCCGACACCAGTTCACGGAGAGCATATGCTGATTACCGCGAAATGCCTCGGTGCGCTTTTCAGAGGAATACTGCTTGCCCATCAGAAACTTCTTCTGCTCCGGGGTTAAATTGCGCCGCCCCAGCTGGTTCTTACAAATCCAAGCGAGGACTTCTTCTCTGCTTTCAAACGGGAGCGGC
>ERZ1673696.448-NODE-448-length-45280-cov-5.340785_pt1 | contig 45280 bp, 42 predicted proteins | sample MGYA00580226_ERZ1673696 | MGnify/ENA primary metagenome ERZ1673696 (study PRJEB41218, sample SAMN15661743) | gut metagenome | host: Homo sapiens | place: Canada: London | collected 2015-08-20/2019-03-30 | study: EMG produced TPA metagenomics assembly of... | reverse complement strand
AGGAGGTTGTGCAGAAAAACGGATATATTCCTTTGGAAGATACCAAGGCATATACTTCTAAGAATCTTTCGGGTAAAATTACTCTGGCGGGATCTTCCTCGGTTACCCCGGTTATGGACAAGTTAAAGGAAGCCTATATTGCTTTAAATTCCGGTGTTACGATCGAAATTCAGCAAAATGACTCTACCAGCGGTATGAATGCGGCTATTGACGGCATTTGCGATATCGGAATGGCCTCCAGAGAGTTGAAGGAAAGTGAAACTGCCGCCGGGTTAACGGGAATTGTGATTGCTACCGATGGGATTGCCGTTATTGTAAATAAAGATAATGCTGCGGCAGAGGATCTGACTAGTGAGCAGGTAAAGAAAATTTATACCGGTGAGATCACCTCATGGTCCGCTCTTAACGCATAAGAATAAAATTTTCCGGACGGAGAAGAAGATTGATGAAAAAATTTACGGAAGTATTTATGAAAATCCTCTTTCTCCTTGCCGCATGCATATCAGTTGCCGCCGTGGCGCTGATATGCATTTTCCTGTTTGCCAATGGCATTCCGGCAATGAGTAAGATCGGTTTTCTGGATTTTATAACTGGTACCGAATGGGCGCCGTCTAATGATGTGTATGGAATTTTTCCTATGATTATAGGCAGCCTGTATGTAACGGCAGGAGCAATCCTGGTAGGTGTGCCCATTGGGATTTTGAGCGCAGTATTTATGGCAAAATTTTGTCCGAAGCGAATCTACAAGCCATTAAAAACCATGGTGGATCTGCTTGCGGGGATCCCTTCTATCGTATACGGCTTTTTTGGTTTGATGGTATTGGTTCCGTTGGTGCAGCAGCTCTTTGGCGGCAGCGGAAAGGGCGTTCTTACTGCTTCGGTATTGTTGGGAATTATGATTTTGCCTACGATCATTAGTGTATCGGAAGCCTCGATCCGTGCTGTCCCTGAAAGCTATTATGAGGGAGCGCTGGCCTTAGGAGCGACCAAAGAGCGCAGTGTGTTTTGTGCGGTCGTTCCCGCAGCCAAATCCGGTATTGTTTCGGGTGTTATTTTAGGGATTGGCCGGGCGATTGGCGAAACCATGGCGATTATTATGGTGGCCGGAAATCAAAAGATTATACCCGAAAGCATTTTAAGCGGTACCCGGACGCTGACAACGAATATTGTTATGGAGATGGGGTATGCGGCTGATCTGCACCGCGAAGCGTTGATTGCCACCGCTGTAGTGCTGTTCGTTTTTATCTTAATTATCAATTTACTGTTTTCTTTGGTAAAAAGGGGGGATAAGCAGTGAGCAGAGTGAGTTTAAAACAGAAACTGCAGGAATATAAAAAGCATCCGTTTTCTTTCCTGATGTTGCTACTGGTGATCTTGGCAATCGTGATTACCGTAGGCGTGCTGCTTTCGATTTTGGCCTATATTCTTATAAAAGGCATCCCGAATCTTTCACCGGAGCTGTTTGCCTGGGAATATAACAGTGAAAACGTATCAATGATGCCCGCCATTGTCAATACAGTTACGGTTACAGCGCTTTCACTGCTGATTGCAATTCCTGCAGGAATTTTTTCGGCAATTTACCTTGCGGAATATGCCCATCGCGGCAGCAGAATTGTAAAAATTATCCGTGTTACGGCTGAAACACTTTCAGGGATTCCCTCTATCATTTATGGCCTTTTTGGATATTTGATGTTTGTGGTCTATTTTCAAATGGGATATTCCCTGCTTGCGGGGATTTTAACCCTGGCAATTATGATTTTGCCTTTAATTATGCGCACTACGGAGGAGGCACTGAAATCTGTGCCCGATACGTATCGCGAAGGCAGTTTCGGGTTAGGTGCGGGCAAATTGCGGACTGTATTTAAAATTGTATTGCCTTCCGCCGTGCCGGGAATTCTTTCCGGTATTATCTTAAGTATCGGGAGGATCGTGGGAGAAACAGCGGCACTGATCTATACGGCCGGCACCGTAGCGGGAATTCCTAAACAAATTACCGGGTCAGGACGCACACTTTCGGTGCACATGTATGCGCTTTGGAATGAAGGACTGAATGGAAAGGAAGCTTATGCCACAGCCGTAGTGCTTCTGCTTCTTGTAATGCTGATGAACTTGCTTTCTGGATTTATTGCCGGAAAAATAAAAAAGAGGTGACGGTATGGAAAAGCTAACGGTAAAAAAATTGAATTTATGGTACGGTGATTTCCAAGCACTGACGGATATTGATATACAGATCCCTGAGAATGAAATTACTGCTTTTATCGGGCCTTCGGGATGCGGAAAATCAACGCTGCTAAAAACCCTGAACCGTATGAATGACTTGATTGAAAACTGTCGTATTGAAGGAACGGTTTTGTTGGATAATGAGGATATTTACGGAAAAATGGATGTGAATCTGCTTCGTAAACGGGTAGGAATGGTTTTTCAAAAACCAAATCCCTTTCCTATGAGCATCTATGATAATATCGCATTTGGTCCGCGTACCCATGGCGTCCGTTCCAAGCGTCAGCTGGACGAGATCGTTGAAAAATCCTTGCGTGCGGCCGCTGTGTGGGATGAGACGAAGGATCGTTTAAAAAAGAGTGCGCTGGGTATGTCGGGCGGACAGCAGCAGCGTATTTGTATTGCGCGGGCCTTAGCAGTGGAGCCGGAGGTGCTGCTGATGGATGAGCCTACCAGTGCACTGGATCCGATTTCTACAGCAAAAATCGAAGATCTTGCCGTAGAACTGAAAAAAAAGTATACGATTGTAATGGTAACCCATAATATGCAGCAGGCGGTGCGCATTTCTGATAAAACGGCCTTCTTTTTGCTGGGAAAAATCATAGAATACAATAAAACGGAAATTTTATTTTCACGGCCGGCGGATAAACGCACGGAGGATTATATTACAGGGAGGTTCGGTTAATGAGAAATCGGTTTGATGAGCAGCTGGAAAAACTTAATGGCGAACTTACACAGATGGGGAAGCTCTGTGAAGAGGCAATTTCTTCGGCAGTGGCAGCCTTTTTAAGCAGCGATGGTGATGAGGCGCTGATACAACAGGCGTTGGAAACTGACAGCGAGATCGATAAAAAAGAGCGGGATATCGAGGCAATGTGTATGCGTCTGCTGCTATCTCAACAGCCTGTGGCACGGGATTTACGCACGGTTTCCTCAGCGCTGAAAATGATATCCGATATGGAGCGCATTGGAGATCAGGCTTCGGATATCGCGGAGATTACAAGGTCTATGACTCCTAGTACTATTAAAAATGAGGTTCATGTAAAAAACATGACGGAAGCTGCGATTAAAATGGTTACCGACAGTATTGAGTCGTTTGTAAAAAAAGATCTTGCACTGGCGCAGGAGGTCATTGCTTATGACGATGTGGTAGACAGGATGTTTGATACGATTAAATGTGAGTTGATTGAGCTGATTTCCAAACAAAACGTCAACGGAGAATTGTGCATCGATCTTTTGATGATTGCTAAGTATTTAGAGCGTATCGGAGATCATGCTACGAATATTGCCGAATGGGTCATTTACTCGATTACGGGGCTGCATAATGGGGAATAAAGAAGTCTGTGTTTTTTAAATAGAAAATATTTAAGCCTATTATACAGACACTTAATATTTTTAGTGATGCGGGATCTTTTCAAGAAAAAGAGCCCAAAGGTGAATACTTGCGGCACATTTTTGCTGCGTTTAAAAAAAGCCATGCATTCAGGCACCTTCCGTAAGGAAGGTGCCTGAATGCTTTTATATTTGACTTTTTTCGGATTGTGGTACCGCAATCCAATGCTCGCAATTCATTGGAACCACACATCCCATGCCTTCATTGCTTTGTTCCATTTTGATATAAACAAAACAACCGTGTTTCGTCATCCGTCTTTTTCGCCGCGAGGTATGCAGATTTTATAGTACATTGTTTTGAGGATAGCTCATAAAACAGTTTTATTGTAAAAAACAGTGCGGCATTCGCCTCGATATAGTCACATGGTGCTATGTAAGTATTGTTTGCTGAAAAAGCAGCAGCGATATCGTTTCTGCCAGTTGTACAGCCCAAGTTTACAATTGTTTTTCCCGAAATATTCAGGAATTGTGTAATTTCTTCGGAAGAAAAACCGCCTCTTGGCTCGTCTTTGAAATAAACTGATTCGCCAAGCACCGGCATAATAATTTTTCCGTTATCTCCATGACAAGAGATGATAATACAGTCCGGGTCGAATGGACCTTCTCCCGCTAATACCTCCATAAAATCTTTTGGTCGCCCAATGTTTTTCATGCCCACAAAAAAATTCATATATTCCAGTACTTGACGCAGAGATTCTGCCTCGTTCCCAGTATCCAATAGATTGATAATAAGAATATTTTGAATATCCATTTTTTCTTTTTTATATCAGGGGAACGCTTCCTTACGAAGGGTCTTTCTTGCAAGGCTTTTTAATTTACCTGAATTCTTTCAATATCCGCACCCAGTGTTTTTAGCTTTTTTACGATATCTTCATAACCCCGATCAATATAATGTACGCCGCTGATGCTGGTAGTACCCTCTGCCATAAGTCCCGCGACGATCAGCGCCGCACCGCCCCGAAGATCCAATGCCTCTACGGCAGTGCCTGTCAGTTTGTTTACACCAGTAATGATAGCAACGCGGTCGGAATAGTCTACATTGGCACCCATACGGCGCAGCTCGTCCAAATGCCGGTAGCGCTGCTCAAAAATCGTTTCTGTTATCATGCTTGTTCCGTTGGCAACGGTAAGCAGTGTGGAGAACGGCTGCTGCAAATCGGTAGGAAAACCGGGATAAACCATCGTTTTTACGTTTACAGCCTTTGGACGTCCGTGCAACGGAAGGACACGAAGCGTGTCTTCCCCTTCATCGATTTTATAGCCGGCTTCATTCAGCTTGGCGGAAAGAGATTCCATATGAGTAGGAATACAGTTTTTTATTGTAATATTGCTGCCGGTAGCAGCGGCAATGATCATCCAGGTACCGGTTTCTATTTGGTCAGGGATTAGGGTATAGTTGCAGGAATGCAGCGCTTTTACTCCTTTGATACGAATCGTATCTGTTCCTGCGCCTTTGATATTTGCCCCCATATTATTTAAAAAGTTTGCTACATCGATTACATGGGGTTCTTTGGCGCAGTTGAAAATCGTGGTGTTGCCTTCGGCCTTTACGGCGGCTAACATGATGTTAATCGTTGCACCGACGCTTACTACGTCCAAATACACTTCTGCACCGTGTAAATGCGGTGCGGTAATTTCTACAACATCCGTTTGCTTGATTTTAGCGCCAAGGGCCATAAAGCCTTTTAGATGCTGGTCGATTGGCCGTTTTCCGATATAACAGCCCCCTGGAGGCGGTATCATGGCCTCGCCGAAACGGCAGAGCATAGCACCCATCAAATAATAGGATGCCCGCATTTTCCGTGTAAGACTTTCTGCAGGGGAAACGGAGCGTACACCAGAGGGATCAATTGTGATTTGTCCTGGTACGCTTAAATCTACTTCAGCACCTAAAGAGCGCATGGTTTCAGCAAGAACTTTTACGTCGTCAATATCAGGGATATTATCTATTACACAAACGCCGTCAGAAATAAGAGCCGCGGGAATAATCGCCACAGCAGCATTTTTTGCGCCGCTTACGGATATCTCGCCGTGCATTTTTCTGCCGCCGCGTATCAGCAGCTTTTCCAAAATTACATGGTCCGCCGAAAGGGCAGACATTCCTCCTAACTATTCAGACATCATTGTTTATTATTGTAACATTTATACGTTTTTTTTGCAATAACTTTGTAACACCTGTTCTACAGGCTGTACTATAGTAACAGTATAAACCATTTTGGGATACTGATGCAAAAGAATAATTCTTTTTAAGTTTTTGTATAAAGGAAATAGGGATGGCAATAATCAGAACAAGAAAAATGTAAGGAGCAAGAAACATGAAAAAGAAATTGATTGCTTTTGCTGCTGTAATCACTGTAATCGCCGTCCTCCTGATCGGTACAAATTCTAAAAATGATATTGTAAGAATACATATCCTGGCCAATGATAATTCGCCAGAAGCACAGGCCGTAAAACTGGAGGTCAGGGATGCCGTTAATGAATATTTAGCTCCGATTTTAAGCGGATGTAAAAAAAAGAGCGAGGCGATGGAACTTCTTGAAAACAGTCTGCCGCAGCTGAAAGAGCTTGCTCAAAAAACTGCCGGCTGCAGTGCTGAGGTTACGCTTGGACAAGAGGAGTTTCCGCAGAAAACATATAATGATACCGTTTATCCGGCAGGAGAATATACGGCGCTGATTATTAAATTAGGAGACGGCGCCGGACAAAACTGGTGGTGTGTGGCCTTTCCGCCGATGTGCTATACCAGCTGTGAAGAGGATGCGGTTGAATATAAATCTCTCATTATTACGTTTCTTGAAAGGATTGGTATTTTATGAAAAAAGTATTGGCAATTTTTTTGGTTCTTTGTACGCTGTGCATCAGCGCATCGGCGCTGTCTTTGAGTTCGGGCAGCAGTGGTGAAACGGTTAGGCAGCTGCAGCAGGCGCTGAAGGATAAAGGATATGACCCCGGCGAAATTGATGGGATCTTCGGCAGCCGTACAAAACAGGCTGTGCTGGCATTTCAGAAGGATAACGGTTTAGCCGCCGATGGGATTGCTGGCCCTAAAACACTTTCAGCCTTGGGAATCCAGGCGTCTAACACCAACAGCAGCTCGGATATTTATTTGCTTGCCCGTGCTGTGTACGGGGAAGCCCGTGGGGAAGTTTATCTTGGTAAGGTGGCTGTGGCTGCAGTTATTTTAAATCGGGTAGATGATCCTAATTTTCCCAATTCCATCTCAGGCGTTATTTATCAGCCCGGTGCTTTTGACGCTGTAAGCGACGGCCAGATCAATCTCGCTCCGGATGAAGAATGTATTCGTGCGGCCCGTGACGCTTTTGGGGGGTGGGATCCGACCAATGGCTGTGTGTATTATTATAATCCTGCTACGGCTACAAATAAATGGATGCTGAGCAAGCCTGTTCTGCTTAGGGTGGGCAATCATGTGTTTTGTAAATAAGGAGAAATCATGAAAAAAGTTCTTTCGATTATTGTTATTCTTTCTTTATTTATTTTACTTTGCGGCGTAAGTGCTTATGCGATTATTATGTCTTCTCATTGTGATGAGGCCAATCTTCGTTTGGAAAATACGTATAAGGCCGATCTGCAGGAAGCTGTTTCCGGAATGCGTATGGTAGAAGCGGATCTTTCTAAATTGATGATTACCGGAAATGAGGCTTCTGTATCGCAGCTGCTTTCTACTATTGCTTTGGAAAGCTCAGCTTGTCAGCAGGCGCTTTCATCACTGCCGATTGTAGCGACTGGGGTTCAGAATACGCTGAAATTTACCAATCAGCTTTCTTCTTATTGTGTAACGGCGCTGCATTTGCTTACCGGTAACAGCACACTTCCGGAAAATTTTGATGAACAAATTACCGCATTTTTTCATACTTGCCAGGATGTTAATGTTCAGCTATCCATTGTAGAAGATGAAGTTCTTACCGGAACGCTTTCACTGCTTACGGTAAATACAGAAGAGGCAGAGAGTGAAGGTATGTTCGGCAGCATTGCCGATGATATCGTAGAGTATCCTTCGGTTATTTTTGACGGACCGTTTTCTGACGGACAGGCCCAGAATACGCCTCAGCAGCTGCGGGAAGAGGTAACGCCTGAACAGGCCGCGGAGTATCTAAATTCCTTGGGGTTTTCTGCTGATTTTACAGGGCAGATGGAGGGAACTGTGCCCGTATACTCCTTTTCGGCTGAAAATTTAGATATTCAAATTTCCAAGCAGGGCGGGCTTTTGCTGATGGTGCTGAATTCCCGTACGGTGGGGGAAGCTGTTTTAAGTGTGGAGGAAGCACGCAGTGCTGCCGAGGCTTTTGTACAAAAGCTCAATTACGGAGAATGTGATCTGGTTTGGCAGGAAAATTACAGCAATTGCATTGTGTTTAATTTTACTTCTGTACAGAATGGCATCGTTATGTATCCGGATATTTTTAAAGTTAAGGTGGCTATGGATACCGGCGAGATTGTAGCCTTTGAGGGGAAAAGTTATATTATGAATAATTTCCCGAGGGAGATTCCGGAGGTAAATATTACAAATTCACAGGCACAGCTGCGGTTGAAAGAAAATTTTAATGTGGAAACCTCCAGGCTTTGTATGATTGCAATTAATAATCAGGAAGAACTTTGTTGGGAGTATTACGGTGAGTATGACGGTCTTTCTTATGCGGTGTATATTTCTGCCGTTGACGGCAAGGAAAAGACGAGTTTCCGCATCATCAGTACGGATACGGGGGATATGGTGATATAAGGTCTGGCTATCTGTATAAAGAAAAAGAGCCTTTTCTCTTTGGAGAAAAGGCTTAAAATTTATGGAACAAGAGTTGAACGGCTTGTGGCTGTAAGAAAAGCATTGGAAAACGATGTAAAACTATTTTTCCGTTATATATTATATAAAGATGATTAAAAGACCGATGAGCAGACCAACCATTACGGCAAAGGCTGGAAGCTTGGAACGCCACATCAGAATAGATTCAGGCAGCAGTTCGCCGAATACTACATACAGCATGGCGCCGCTGGCAAAGCTTAGAGAAAGCGCTAAGGCTACATCACCGATACTGCCGGTATAATAGCCGATCACCGCACCGATGATCGTAGGCGCGCCGCTGAGGGCTGTTATCGCCACCGCTTTTGCCTTGTGCATTCCTCCGGCCGCCAGAGGGACGGCTACGGCCATTCCTTCAGGAATATTATGCAGTCCGATAATAATAGCCATTATAAGCCCTAAATTTTCTGTTTCGGCCGCGAAGGATGCTCCGATTACGATTCCTTCGGGTAAATTGTGCAGGGCGATAGCGCTGGCCATGATAATGCCGGCCATAAACAGCTGATAGGACGAACGTTCTTTTTGATGCGCTTGAAAATGATCGGCGTGAATCAGCTCATCCAAGTCATCATGCGCTTTGGGATGGTTGGCATCGATATGCGCTACCTCATGATTTGTACACTGATCAATCCAATGATTGAGGAGGAATACTACCACATAACCTAAAAGGATGCCGGCTATGATCAAATAAATTGTTATATTGCTGTTGGTTTTGCCTAAATCCAGAGCTTCGGAAATCAAATCAAAGCATACGATGCTGAGCATAATGCCGCCGGCAAAGCTTAGCAGCAGGCTGACTGTCTTTTTATTGTTTTTAAAACATATGCCGATTAAACCGCCCAGTCCGGTACCAAGTACACCGGCAATAAAAGTCATAAAAATAATGGTTAAAACAATCAAGTGTTTCATCGTCCTTATGAAAAAAGAATCGAATTAATAGTATCATTAAAGACAGCAGCTTGTCAATACTTTTCGAGCTTTTTTGCAAAAGGGGACAGCGGCGCAGAAAAAAGGATCCGCGGCCATATGACTGCAGATCCTTTCGTATTGCTTAAACCTCTATGGTAACGAATTGCGGATTTTCCTGTAGCATTTCTGCTAACCGGTTTGCCGGGACCTCCTTCATGGTTTTAAAAGAGATCCTATACTCTAACTTTTCGTTTTCCAGCCGTTTTACACGGTTTTTTTGTATTGTGACGGTATACGCCTTAAAAGCGCGGCATACGGATTCTTCGGCGTCAAAGTCTCCCTCTGCTATGATGATGATTTCTCCGGCAAAACTGCTGTCGTATCCGGTAAGGATTCGGTGCAGCGTTAGCTGCATAAGAATGAGCAATATTGTTGCAAACAAACCGATTATGTAAAGGCCCGCGCCAAACGCCATGCCGATACCGCAGGTAGCCCACATACCGGCCGCGGTTGTAAGCCCTTGGATAGAGGAACTGTTTTGTTTTACTAAAATAACACCCGCGCCTAAAAAGGGAATTCCTGTTACAATGTTTGCTGCTACTCGGCTTGCATCTGCGCTCATGCCTGCAGTTAGAACATCAAAAAATCCATATTTGGAAACGATGGTCATTAAAGCGGCGCTAAGAGCCACAACTACGTGTGTTCTTACACCCGCGCCTTTAGAACGCCGGGAGCGTTCGTATCCAATCAGACAGCCGCACAGCGCGGCGATCAGGATACGAAGACAAAAGTTGATTTGCTCGTTGAGATTCAGTGTACCGAAAATTCCAAGCGGTAAATCCATAAAAACCTCCCAATATATTAAATTTTAACTCACCCGAGAGAAGAGATTATTTTTTCACGCTCCTTTGTATCAGCTTTACGATTTCCATGATCGGGATAATGGTAAAGGCCAGACCGAAGGCAATCAAGAATTCTGTTAGGTTGATCTGCGTAAACTGAAATGCTGCTGCAATAGGGTCTACAAACAGAATGATTGTAGTAAGGATAAAGGAAGCGGCCATAGCGCCCCAAAGTATGGTATTGTGTCCCTTAATTTTAAACAGTGATTCTCTGCGGGAGCGCATATTGAACGAATGGAAGATCTCTGTCATCGAAAGTGCTACGAAAGCCATCGTCATGCCGTGCTGTCCGTCGTCGATTGCACGGCCGATGAAATAAGCGCTTAAGGTGATGGCAGAAATTACAATTCCCTGAAATATAACGTCAAATCCAAGGCCGCCGGCAAATACTCCGTCATTGGCAGGGCGCGGCTTACGCTGCATAATGTTTTCTTCGGCTTTTTCCATTCCCAGGGCTACTGCAGGAAAGGTATCCGTAACCAGATTGATCCATAAAAGATGTACTGCCTCTAAAATGGGAAAACCTAAAAGTGTTGCGGTTAAAATTGTGAGTACTTCTGCCAGGTTAGAGGAAAGCAGGAACTGTATCGCCTTGCGAATATTGTCATAAATACGCCGCCCCTCTTCAACGGCGGACACAATCGTGGCAAAATTGTCATCAGCCAGAACCATATCCGCAACGTTTTTGGTAACGTCGGTACCGGTAATGCCCATGCCGATGCCGATATCTGCATTTTTTATGGAAGGCGCATCATTGACGCCGTCACCGGTCATTGCGGTAATGCAGCCCTTGGCGCGCCATGCGTTTACAATACGTACTTTATGCTCAGGCTGTACTCGTGCGTATACATGGTATTTTTCAATTGCTTTTTCAAATTCTTCATCTGAGAATTGATCGATCTCCGCTCCGGTTATCGCTTCTTCGGGGGAAGATATAATTCCCAGTTCCATCGCGATAGCAACAGCCGTATCTCTGTGGTCGCCGGTGATCATTACCGGGGTGATGCCTGCGGCGCGGCAGATATCAATGGCCGGTTTCACTTCCGGGCGTACGGGGTCGATCATACCGGTTAGACCGATAAATACCAGCTGATTTTCAAGTTCCTGCGGGTCACTGCTTTCCGGCTCTTTATCATAGTATTTATAGGCGGCAGCCAGTACACGCAGTGCTTTATCGGCAAACTGTTTGTTTTTCTCAAGTATTTGTTTTTTCAGGTCTTCTGTCAGAGGTGTTTCGGCGCCGTTCAGCAGTATTTTTGTGCAGCATTTTAAAAGTTCGTCAGGTGCACCTTTGGTGTATTGTATGATTTGATCTTTCTGCCGGTGAACAGTACTCATCATTTTGCGCATGGAGTCGAACGGGGCTTCATTAATACGCGGACAAGCTTTTTCCAGTTCTGTTTTATTTAGTCCCAGAGAATACGCATAATTTACTAACGCACATTCCGTGGGTTCGCCGGTCGCGGAAAAATTTTCGTCCAGCGTAGCATCATTGCAAAGTGCCATGGCAGTGGCAAGCAACGTTTCATTTTCACCGGTGTGATCGACTACGGTCATCTTATTTTGGGTAAGCGTGCCGGTTTTATCGGAGCATATTACCTGAGCACAGCCTAAGGTCTCCACGGCAGTGAGCTTGCGGATCACAGCATTCCGTTTGGACATATTGGTCACACCGATAGAGAGCACGATGGTTACAACTGCGGCGAGGCCTTCGGGAATCGCTGCAACGGCAAGGCTTACGGCTATCATAAAGGTATCGATCAAATTTTCTGTACCGCTGCGCAAAAGATTGAGTAAAAAGACAAATACACAGATTCCCAGAACGAGGTAGCTTAAAATTTTGCTTAGCTGTGAGAGTTTTTTCTGCAGCGGTGTCTGTCCGTCTTCAGCCTTGGCAAGTGCCTCAGCGATCCGGCCCATTTCAGTATCCATACCGATATCACATACCGCGGCAACACATCGGCCGTATACAACAGTGCTGCCCATGTATACCATATTTTTTCTGTCTCCCAGGGGAACCTCTCCGCTTAGAGCTTTGGTGTGTTTATCTACCGGTACACTTTCGCCTGTTAAAGCGGACTCCTCTACTTTTAAGCTGGCTGCTGTAAGAATACGCGCATCTGCGGGAACAGCATCTCCGGCTTCTAAAATGATGATATCGCCCTTGACCACTTCTTCGCTTTTTATACTCATCAGCTTGCCGTCGCGGACAACCTTGGAAGTAGCGGTGGTCATTTCCTGCAGAGCAGCGATGGCTTTTTCGGCCTTGCTTTCCTGAAAAACGCCTAATACAGCGTTGATCAGTACTACGGCAAGAATGATAATAACATCGGTAGGCGATTCATGGTTGTAGACTGCGGTAATACCTGAAACGATAGCTGCCGCGATCAGTATAAGGATCATCGGATCTATCAGCTGGGCAAAGAAACGCTGCAGAAGCGTAACCTTTTTTCCCTCTTTCAGTTTGTTCGGTCCGTACTTTTCCTGCCGCAGACGAACTTCCTCCGCAGAGAGCCCGCCGTCCTGACTGGTTGCAAGCTCCTGCAACACCTGATCCTCTTCGAGCAAGTATTCTTTCATCTTTTTCTCTCTCCCAACATTTTATAAAATAAAAAAAGACTTATCCTGTTTGAAAGCGGATAAGTCTTATCATTTCAATAAAGCCAGCGGAATTTTCCGCGAGTATGTTGACTTTATCACGCATATGTATCGATGCGTTGATTACTCCCTTATTATTGCGTATTATATCATTGAACAATTCAATTGTCAATATATTGCCAGAAAAAATTTTTTATGTTATACTTTTTCATTAGTATATGCCATTTCTGTTTTATTTATGAAAAAGAAGGGGAAAAGATGACTTGTAAAGCCGCTGTGTTTGATTTGGATGGTACCCTTTTGGATACGCTGGAGGATTTATATTTCAGTGTAAACCGAGCACTTGTGCATTTTGCGCTGCCGGAGAGAACCAAAGAGGAGGTACAGGCCTTTGTGGGAAATGGGGTAGAAATGCTGATGGTGCGCGCCGTACCATCGGGAAGAGAGAACCCCTTATTTGTGCCGTGCCTACAGTATTTTAAAGAAGATTATGCGCTGCATAGCTTGGATCATACGGCGCCCTATCCCGGCATTATATCGCTTTTAAACAAGTTAAACGCACGGGGAATTCAGTGCGCTGTCGTTTCTAATAAATTTGATGCGGCAGTAAAAGAATTGGTGGAGCATTTTTTTTACGGTCTGGTCGTTTGTGCCAGAGGAGAACGTTTGGGAATTCGCCCCAAGCCTGCGCCGGATACCGTCCTTGCTGTATTAAAGGAGTTACGGATTCCTCCTCAAAAAGCTGTATATATTGGGGATTCGGATGTAGATGTTCTTACGGCACGGAATTGCGGTATGCCGTGTATTTCCGTATTATGGGGATTCCGAAAAAAGGAGTTTCTGCAAAAGAGCGGCGCGGCTGTTTTTGCAGAAACCCCTCAGGAGCTTCTAAAACATCTTGTGTTTTTTTAAACTTCACTGCTTTTGCAAAGGAAAATCGGCAGTAAACAGAAGATATGTATCAAAAAATATTATTTTTATACTCTGTAGAAGTAATTTTTTCAAATTTTTTAAAACACTGGGAAAAATGACTGGAGCTATCAAAGCCTGTTTCCACGGCAATGTCGATTATAGTAAGCCCGGTATTGAGCAACAGTCTTTTTGCCTGGTCTATTCGTAAAAAAAGAGTATATTCGTAGGGAGTTATTCCTGTTATTTTTTTGAATTTACGGCAAAGCTGTGCGGCACTTACGGAAAAGACTTCTGTTATTTCGGAGACCGTTAACCTCTTTTTGTAGTTCAGGCGCATAAATTTGATTATTTTTTGTATTTGCGGATCCTGCATTTTATCAGATTGTAAATCGCAGAGTATTTTATTCCATAACTGTGAGACGATATTGCAGCACGTAAGTTCTCCGCACAATTTGTCTATCATTATTTTTTTGCTTAAATCATTAAAAATATTTTTTACGTAGCCGGGATCTAATGTTTTTATTAGTTTTATTTCCTTTGGAAACGCTATGTCATAAAAAGTATCGCAGCATATGCCTTCCAAAAATATCCATCCTAATTCCCATGGATCGGATTCGCGGTTATAATATTTTACTTCAGTGCTTTTTTTAGTATGCAGATTGCATTGTCGGATAGGATATATTTTTTTCTGAAGTTTCAAGAAGTCTACGCCCTGAGAATGTATATATGATCATATACTGATTCAGTATTCTGTGCAGACAGAATTCTAGCGAAAAAACAGCAAAATTTACGCTGTGCACTGCAAAGGGGAGTTTATTAAAATTTTCAGTTTTTGATGTCACGTAATGCGAAGCTTCTCAGGGCTTCCACAAATCAGCTTTAATGATGGACATATTATCTTATACAATAAAAAACATTTTCCGTGAAGGTGGAATTTTATTATTTCTCCTTTCTTACTGTATTAAAAAGGAATAAGCGGCACTGCATCCCGCAAAACGGGATATCGCGCTGAAAAATTTTTTATTTATTGTTTATCCATATGGGACTCGTCCATGCATAGCGGCCGTCTGAAAGCTCAACTCGAAGGTAATAAAAATCAATAAGGCCGTTTTTTTCATATTCCACTACATTTTGTTCATATGTATTCGGCATATGGGGAATACCGTCAAAGTGCATATAATCCTCGCAATTTTTAACAAGGGAAATTCTTTTTATGGGCTTGTCGGCTTTTATGGAAAAATAGATGGATTTTTCTTTTTCTGTAAGGGTAAATTCCTCGCCCATATAGTGTCCGTTTATACGAAAATCTATATAAATTCTGCCGCCCATAAGACCGTAGCAGCGCCTTGCCTTGAGTGCTTCAAAAATGGAAGTCAGTGTATTTTCCCTGGCTAAAACAGCGGTAAGGCCGGGAAATTCATATTTGAGATTGATGTGCGTTGATTCATCCATAATCATTCCCGGCATGGATTGATGATCGTCGGATCCGCAAATGCATCCCATTTTTGCGCCTTTTTTAAGCGCATCCTGCCAATATCCGCCTCGGCAGGCAATCCTTACGGGGTTGGGGTTTCCAAAATATTCATCAGTTCCCCAGCGGGAATAAACCTCTATAAGAGGCGTCATAAGCTCGGGCGGAATTTTTTCAAAATCACATCCGGATTCAAGAAAGGAAGTGGTATGCGGAACGATAAAAAGGTCCTTCTGTGAAAGAAACCATTGAAGCTCTTTTTTGGTGATTTCGCCGTTTATGGAACCTAAGGGAATTTCTCTGTCATATCCGTTAAAATAAACCACAATATTATTATACCAGGGATAAGCGTCACGCTCATAGGCAAGAATGGTGGTAAAATGACCCGGATCATTAAATTTTTTAACGGCGGATCTGATTGTATTCCATTTTGTTTTATTCCAAAGCTCAATACTATGAACGCCGCCGTGGTCATGATCGCTGATTGCACAAAAATCCAAATTAGCTAAATTTTTTGCTACAGTAAAATAGGTGTCGATATCAGGGCGGGCATCTGAAAGATTGGTATGACCGTGCATTTCTCCAAAATAAATATTGTATTTTGATGGTTCCGGATTGCAACTTTTTACGAAATCCGTCATTTTTTCAGGGGCATCTTTGATGTTGCCGCCTCCGTAAACAATATTGGTAAACGCAGTTGAACGCATGGGAGTGTCATATCTTCTTGCGTCAAATTTTTCTTTATTATTCAGACCGTACATAACGGTTCCTCCTTCATCTCTTCTTTTTCAGACTATACATGTTATCAATAATATAATCCTATACCTTTTTCATAGAAATGTCTATCAAAATTTTGCAAATGTATCAAAATATTATCATGTTTCCGAAAATTTATTCCCGGCCGGTTTTGCATAAAAATCAGCATGATATTGAATAAACTGTTATTCAAAAATGATATCCGTATGTCTGATTTGATTATTGATTCTTTTCGGAAAAGTTTTTTACTGTCGGTGCAGAATTTTTTTACTGAGATTGAATATTCTCTTTTTCCGGTCACACCGGTGTTTCTGATGTTTGATTTTGAGTGATCTATATTTATTTACGCTAGGGCAGAGGCCTTTGCCGAAATGTTTCGGGCGCTTCGAAACGTCTTGCATCTTTTTAAGTTTTTTCGCTTTTAACAGCATTTTGTTTTTTTCATAGGGTATTTTTTTGCTTGACATCACCCCCCAGGGGTGTAGTATAATAGAGAAAAATAGATCCGGCTTTGATCAGATAAAAAGCATAACCAAAGCCTGTATGTAAATAATCAAAACAGGAGGTTTTTTTAATGAAACAGCGTTTTAGTGTTACGGGAATGACCTGCAGTGCCTGCAGTGCCCATGTACAAGGCAGCGTATGCAAACTCAGCGGTGTGGAAAAAGCGGATGTTAATCTGCTGACTAATTCCATGACGGTGGAGTATGACGCACAGAAGGTTACCCAAAGTGATATTATACAGGCAGTGAAAAAAGCCGGTTACGGGGCTTATACTGAGGAAAAAAAGCGCGGGGCGGCCAAATCGGAAAATCCAGGCGGCGGGGAAGCCGCTGGTATAAAAAAGCAGCTGATACTTTCTTTCGTTTTTCTGGCATTGCTGATGTATATCAGTATGGGACATATGCTATCCCTTCCTCTGCCGGAAGTGCTGCACAGCAATATGATGTTGTTTTCTCTTGTGCAGTTTTTGCTGTTGCTTCCGGTGCTGTATTGTAACCGGAGTTATTACAGTAAGGGAATAAAAGCGCTGCTTGGCGGTGCACCGAATATGGATACGCTGATTGCTTTGGGTTCGGGAGCATCTTTGCTCTACAGCCTATATGCCATGCTGGCGATAGCCTTTTTTGCCGGAGAGGGGAACTTTGAGGCCGCGCGCACTTACGGTATGAATCTGTATTTTGAATCCGCGGGGATGATTTTAACGCTGATCAGTCTGGGCAAATTTTTAGAGGCACGGGCTAAAAATAGAACGTCTGACGCCTTAAAGAAATTGGTACAGTTAAGGCCGGAAACGGTAAACGTTCTGCGGGATGGAAAAGAAGAGAGTATTCCGGTCAGTGAGGTACAAAAGGGAGATATCCTGATTGTGCGCAGCGGTGAGCGTTTAGCTGTTGACGGTGTTGTTGCCGAAGGCCGCGGTGTATTGGATGAGTCGGCTATTACCGGTGAAAGCATACCGGTAGAAAAAGCGGTGGGAGATCACGTAATAAGCGCTTCAATCAATACCTCCGGCGTAATGAAGGTCATGGCACAAAAGGTAGGGGAGGAGACCACGCTTTCTCAGATCATTCGGCTGGTAGAGGAGGCGGCGGGTTCAAAGGCGCCTATTGCCCGGCTGGCGGATAAGATCAGCGGGATTTTTGTGCCGATTGTAATTTCTATTGCGCTTATTACTCTGGTTGTGTGGCTGGCAGTAGGACAAACTTTTGCCTTTGCACTTTCTATGGCGATCGCAGTACTGGTGATCTCCTGTCCCTGCGCGTTGGGCTTGGCAACACCCACAGCTATTATGGTAGGAACCGGTGTAGGCGCACAGAATCATATTCTGATTAAATCTGCTGAGGCATTGGAAACCGCGCATCTGGTGCATACCGTGGTAATGGATAAGACCGGTACAATTACCGAAGGAAAACCTTCTGTAACGGATGTGATCTGTGCTGCTGGACAGGAGGAAGACTTTCTTTTGGAAGCCGCAGCAGTGGAAAATCTTTCGGAGCATCCGCTTTCCCGTGCGGTAACTGCCTTTGCAGAAACGAAGGGGGTTTCTCTTCCGGCTGCGACGGATTTTCAAGCAGTTGCCGGCGGAGGCGTTACTGGATGCGTAAATGAACATATTATCATTTGTGGAAATCAAAAGATTATGCAGCAATTCTCGGTGGATGTATCGGCGTTTGAGGAAAAGGCACAGGCACTTTCGCGGGAGGGAAAGACGGTCATCTTTGTTGCCCGTGATACCGTTTTACGTGGATTGATCGCCGTAGCGGATACGATAAAAAATGAAAGTATCCGCGCGATAAAAATGTTTAAAGATATGGGAATCGATGTAATCATGCTTACCGGTGATAACGAACAGACTGCCCGGGCCATTCAGAAACAAGTAGGTATTGATACCGTTATTGCACAGGTGTTGCCGGAGGAAAAGGAAAAGCATATCCGCGCTCTGCAGGAAAAGGGGCAGAAAGTAGCGATGATTGGCGATGGCATCAATGATGCGCCGGCGTTGGCTCGGGCCGATGTGGGGATTGCTATCGGTGCGGGAACGGATATTGCAATGGATTCGGCGGACATTGTTCTGGTGCGGGGGGAACTGACCGATGCTGCCGCGGCAGTGCGCTTGAGCAAAGCGGTAATCCGGAATATTAAAGAAAATCTGTTCTGGGCATTTTTTTATAATGCAATTTGTATTCCTTTGGCGGCAGGTGTATTTTATCCGCTGCTGCATTGGACGTTGAATCCGATGATTGGTGCGGCGGCCATGAGTTTGAGTTCAGTATTTGTGGTTTCTAACGCACTTCGTCTTAAGCTGTTTAAGCCCGGCGAAAGCGTTGAAAAAAATAGAAAGCAAAAAAAGGAGAGTATGGAAATGAAAAAAACGATTTTGATTGACGGTATGATGTGTGCACATTGTCAAGGGCATGTATCAAAGGCGCTGAATGCTCTTGACGGTGTTTCTGCCGAGGTCTCATTGGAGGATAAGGCAGCTTATGTGACCCTTACCAAAGAGGTAAGCGACGAGGTATTAAGGCAGGCTGTTGCTGACGCCGGATATACTGTGACCGGTATCCGCTGATGCAGGCGAATCAGGAAAAGGTTTCCCGGTTAATTAAAACGGCCCGCGGGCAGCTGGACGGCATTTTAAAAATGATTGAGGAAAATCGCTATTGTATTGATATTGCCAACCAGTTAATGGCGTCGGAAGCAATTTTAAAGCGGGCGAATAAAGAAATTCTTGCCGCGCATATGGCGCATTGTGTAAAAGCGGCGGTAACGGATGGGGATGCCGATGAAAAAATCAATGAGATTATTGCAGTAATTGATAGAGCGATTGACATGTGATTCCTCAGAAAAATAAAAAATCTTCTCGGGCAAGAGAAGATTTTTTTCGTTTGGTAAAAGGATTTATCCATTTTTTTAGAGTATAAGCCTAATTTAATTTGCGTGTTTTATAGATAAAATCTGCATCTATTGATCGAGCTTTTTATTAGGAAGAAAAGGCTTCTAAATTTTGATATCCGCATAGATAGGGCAGTGGTCGGAGGCGTCCAGCGCTTCCTGGTCCTGTATGGTGATAAAGCGTTTGCATACGGCATTTTGCAAGAAAATATGGTCAATGGAATCCTCCGCCGTGCGTGTAGGATGAAAGAGAGAACCGCTGTGATAGATCTGCTTTTTTTCATCAAATTCAGGATAGACGTGGTGTGAGCAGATTTTTTGCGCAGCAGTGTCGGAGGCCAGCGTAAAGCCGTAGGATAACAGCATTTGCAGGGGCTGCGTATATTCTTCACAGTTAAAATCTCCGGTAAGGATGATGGGCGCTTGCCGGTACGGCAATTTTTGAATAAAAGCGAATAGCTGGGAAGAGTTTTGTTCGCGTGCCTGCTCTCCCTGCCTGGTATGCTCCCAGAAGTAATGCAGGTTGATGTGGATAAAACGGATATTTTCCAAAGAAAAAAGACCCCAGGTAACACTTTTGGAGTTCCAGTCGTTGGGACCGTCAAATAAAAACCAGCCGCCGTCCTCTGCGCGCAGGCGGTGGTGGTATAGGATCGGGGTAAAGTTATTTGCATCCTTCGGGGAAGGATCCCATTCAAAATATTCAGGCCCGCACAGGGAAATAATATTGTTGTCTTCTTGGCGGGATTTCGGCGAACATTCCTGCAGGCCAATGGTCCAGGGCGCATATTTTTTAAAAACACCGGCCAAAAGGTCGTCTCGGTTGGCAATCGGACGGTTGCCGGGGCAGTTGCCCCAAATGTTGCTGCTCATGATGCGGATGGTCATCGTTTTACCTCGAATTTTATATAAATGGGGGTTGCGCAGGAGGAAAATATTATTTTGTATCGCACAGGCTTTCTTTCAGCGCGGGCCACAGGGCCATTTCGGTCAGCTTTTGGGAATTGAATACGCCGTTTGCGTCAATATCAATTCGCTCGGTCATCGCTAAGGCTTCCTCTATCAGCTTGTCACATGCAAGGAGCGCCTCGGCTTTGCGTACGTCTTCCAGCTTCGGCCGGGTGGCCGGGTGGCGGGGTGTAAATACGGTACAGCAGTCCTCAAAGGGCAAGATAGAGGTTTCATAGGTACCGATATTTTGGGCGATATCCATAATTTCCAGTTTGTCCATACCGATCACCGGCCGGAAAACCGGCAGTTCCACGGCATTGTCGGTTACATGCAGGCTCTCCATCGTCTGGCTGGCTACCTGACCGATGCTTTCACCGGTAACCAAGGCGCCGCAGCCGCGAGCCACTGCAATGATTTCGGCAATTTTCATCATAAAACGCCGCGTTAATAGGGTTAAAAACTGGTCGGGGCAGCGGTCGTAGATTTCCTCCTGTATATGGGTAAAAGGAACGATGAATACCGAAAGGCGCGAGGTATAGCGGCACAGCTCGGCGGCAAGTTCAAAAACCTTTTCTTTAGCGCGCTCGGAGGTGTGCGGAAAGCTGTAGAAATGAACGGCATCCAGCTGTACGCCGCGCTTGGCGATCATATAGCCGGCCACGGGACTGTCGATGCCGCCGGAGAGCAGCAGCGCCGCCCGGCCGTTCGTGCCGATAGGCAGCCCGCCCACCGCCGGAATATCTTCAAAATATACGTAGGCTTTTTCACGGATTTCTACTTCCAGCAGATAATCCGGCGTATGCAGGTTTACTTTCATACCCGGCAGTTTTTCCAAAATACCGCCGCCTACTGCCGCGCCGATTTCGGGCGATTCCATCGGGAAAGTCTTATCGGAACGGCGTGCCTTTACTTTAAAGGTGCCAAAAGAAATTCCCGCGCTTTTGAGCATATCCACAGCGTTGGAAATGATGGCATCCAGGTTTTTTTCAATTTCCCTGGCCGGGGAAAGGGCGTGAATGCCAAAGATGCGGCTTAAAATCTCCAGCGCCTCCTCCAGGCGCTGTGGGGGAATATTGTAGACGAAAATACGGCTCTGGCTGATGGTTACTTTCAGGCCGGCAAAGCCTTTTAATGCCAGTTTTATGTTGTGGATCAGCGTCCGCTCAAAAAAAGGCCGGTTTTGCCCCTTTAAGTGAAGTTCACCGACTTTTACGATAATCATATTGCAGTATTCCATAAAAAACTCCTCATTTGCGTTTATATTTGCGCAGATATTCTACTTTTTCTTTTATAAGCGACGCGGCCTGTTCGGCTTCTTCTGCTGTGTTAAAAGCGCCAAAACTCAGGCGCACGGCGGATTCCGCGGTATTTTGGGGAATTTGCATGGCAGCCAGCACATGGCTGATTTTGCTTGAGCGGCTGGTACAGGCCGAACCCTTGCCTAAAAGGAGCGAATCCTCCAATGCGTTTTGTAGGGTGGAGGCTTTTATGCCGCAAAAGGCAATGCTTAAAATATTCGGCGCACCGGCATTGATACTGCCAAGGACTTGGGTATCGGACAGGGCTGTCAGCAGCCGGAGATATTCCTGTTTGATTTTTTTTAAATGCGCCGAAAAAGCTTCAGCGCTTTTTAATTCTTCTAATGCTTTGGCAAAACCGAGAATTCCTGGCGTATTTACCGTGCCGGAGCGCAGCCCCTGCTGCTGCCCGCCGCCAAAGAGATAGGGGCAGAAGGGGGTTCCCTTTTTTATGTACAGCACGCCCATACCTTTGGGCCCGTGCAGCTTGTGTGCACTGACGGAATATAGGTCAACACCCATTTCTTTTACATTTGCGCATATGTGCATAAAAGCTTGAACGCCGTCCGAATGGAAAAGAGTATGCGGGTTTTTTTGTTTGACGGCAGCCGTCAGGGCGGCAATATCGTTGATGGTGCCGGTTTCATTGTTTACGTGCATGATGCTGACAAGACCGGTATTTTCGTTTACCATACCGGCCAAAATTTCCGGCAGAACTTTGCCGGTATTATCAACGGGGCAAAGGCGGAAGCGGCAACCGCGTGCTTCCAGCACTCGCTGACAGTTGAGTACGGCATGATGCTCGGTGGCGGAAACAATTACTTCGCTTCCGGCCGGGGCGCAAAAAAGCGCCGTATTGTCGCTTTCGGTTCCGCCGGAGGTAAAAATCAGTTCCTCGGCCCGGCAGTTTAGAAAGGAGGCAACCGTCTTTGCGGCGGCGTTCACTGCTTTTTCAGCCTCCAGCGCCTTTTTGTAGGGGGAGGAGGCATTAAAGTAATTTTGCGTTAAAGCGCTTTGGACAACGGAAGCAACGGAATCAAACGCGCGCGTTGTAGCGCTGTTATCCAGGTAGATCATTGGTTCAATTCCTTTTGCAGAGATTGCAGCAGCTTCATATTGGGTTCAAAGATGATCGCCAGCTGTTCGCCGTTTTTTTCGGCTATTAAAATATATTTTCTGATTTCAGGGTTTCTTGTACAGTCAATTTTTTTCGCCTGCAGCTGCATAAAGCGCTCTCTGTTGTAAGGCTCTATACGTTTAACGGTGCTCAAGGGCAGTACAGCGAGTTCTTTGCGCGATCTCAGATTTTTGATTTTGGCAAAAGTCAGCGTGTTATCTTCTACAATATAATCAAATTCTATCAACGCATTTTCTTTTGCAAAAAAGAAAAAAACCGCTAAAATAAAACAAAGGACAGAAGGAACAATGCCGGCCGCACTTCCATATCCTTCTGCTACGGCGTAAAACGCATAAAACAGGCATAATAAGGCACATACGCCAAAAGCTACGGCAAGGGTCAGATAGGTAGAATATTTCAGCTTATCCTTAGCATAAAGCTTTTCATCCATGCGGCGCACGGTCTGTTCCATAGAATCCATAAGAATCACCTCTTTTAAATTTTATCATAAAATATGGTATTTTACAAGTAAATAATAGATAGCGAAGGAAGATGCAAAGATTATTTGTTAAAAAGAAAAGTTTTATTTGACAGTCTTGGCATCCTATGATAATATTATTTCGCCGCACAGTGTCCGGTTTGTAAAAATCCGTTTGGATACCGACTTTTGGCGAGATTTGTAGAGGAGGTGCTACAGAATGTTTGCAGTGATTCAAACAGGCGGTAAGCAGTACCGCGTGCAGGAAGGCGATGTAATTTATGTTGAAAAGCTCAACGCTGAGATCGAAGCATCGGTAAAATTTGATGTTTTGATGTGCGGTGAGGGAGACAGCGTAAAAATCGGAACCCCGGTTGTAGAAGGTGCAAGCGTAGAAGGTAAGGTTCTGGCGCAGGATAAGAGCAAAAAGATAGTGGTATTTAAGTATAAGAGCAAAAAGAACTACCGCAAGACCACGGGTCACCGTCAGCCCTATACCAAAGTTGAAATCCAGAAGATTTCTCAGTAAGAATGACAAAAATAAAAATATTCAGAAACAGCAGCGGCACTATTACAGGCTTTTCGGCCGTGGGGCATGCGTCTGAGGATGGGCAGCAGGGCAGTGATATTTACTGTGCAGCAGTGTCAGCTATTACACAGACGGCTTGTATCGGCCTTGAAGAGGTTGCAAAAGTTAAGCTGAAGCTGAATATGCACAGCGGGTATCTTTCGGTACACCTTGCTCCGGAGGAGGCCGCACGGGAAACATGCCGCACAATTTTGAACACTATGCTTCTGGGGCTTGCGTCGTTTGACGGGGCAAATCCCGGGCATATACAAATTATGGAGGAGGTGCAGTGATAATGCTCCGCATGGATATACAGTTATTCGCTCATAAAAAGGGTGTTGGTTCCACAAAGAACGGACGGGACAGCGAATCTAAGCGTCTTGGCGTAAAGCGTGCCGATGGGCAGATCGTAACGGCCGGCAATATTCTGGTGCGCCAGAGGGGAACAAAAATTCATCCCGGTCAAAATGTTGGCAGAGGTAGCGACGATACGCTTTTTGCTTTGGTTGACGGCGTTGTTCGTTTTGAACATAAGGGGAAGGATAAGAAGCAGGTAAGCGTACATCCTGTAGCCTGATTTAAAACCATGCAGCCGCAGTATTGCGGCTGTTTTTTCATATGTTTAAAGTAAAAGTAAAAGATTTTGATTTAAAAAATACCTTTGAAAACGGCCAGTGCTTCCGTTTTAATCCTTATAAAGGCGGATATTTGGGCGTTGCGCTGGGAGAGGTCATTTATTTGGAAAAAACAGGAAGATCTGACCTTTGGATAGACGGTGTGGATACGGCGATATTTGATCGAAAATTCGTGCCGTATTTTGATTTGCAGGCAGATTATTCTCGTATAGCGGCGTCTTTCCCGCAGGAGGAAAATCTGCGCAGGGCCTTGGAATACGGCAGGGGAATGCGAATCTTACGGCAGGACCCGTGGGAGACGCTCCTTTCATTTGTTATTTCGCAAAATAACCATATCGGCCGCATAAAGGCGATTGTAGAGCGCCTGTGCAGCTGCTACGGAAGCCCGCTTGCCTATGACGGCTCGGTTTTTTATACTTTTCCTACGGCGGAGCAGCTGAAAGATGTTTCGGCTCAAGAGTATGCGGCGTTGGGCTGCGGCTATCGAGCCGGATATTTGGAAGAGATTGTAAAAAATAAGCTGGAGGGAAAAATCAATCTTGACAGACTGCAAAAATGCGGGTATGATGATGCTAAGGAACAATTGCTTGTGTTAAAAGGAGTCGGCCCGAAGGTGGCTGATTGCATTCTGCTTTTCGGCCTGGGATATACGCAGGCTTTTCCGGTGGATACCTGGATAAAAAAGGTGATGGAAACGCTGTATTTAAAAAAATCGGCGTCTAAGGCGGAAATCGAGCAGTTTGCTTATGAAACTTTCGGCAGCTATGCCGGATTTGCACAGCAGTGTTTATTCTATTATGCCCGGGAACATAGAATAAAAGGAATCGAGGAAATAACGTGAAAATTTGCCCTAATTGCGGACGTATTTATGAGGATAGCCTGACAGTGTGCGATCGCTGCGGCTGGAGTGAAGAGCAAGAGTATTGCCGTTGCGGCGCTGTACATGAAACAGGAGCCGTGTACTGCAGTATGTGCGGAAAAAAAATTGCGCAGGCAGAAAAGAGCGGAATTTGTACTTGTGGAATGGTAAATCCGCCGGATGCGCGGTTCTGCCGCCAGTGTGGGAAGCAGCTTGCGGAGGAACCGGCAGAATTTTGCCGCTGCGGCGCATTCAATCCAATTAACGCGGTATATTGCAGGAACTGCGGAAAACAATTAAAAAAGGTTTCATGTCCTACTTGCGGACAAATTATGAATCAAGGCAGTGTTTGTGCTTACTGTGGGCATAGAGCGGCTCCTTCCATGCCGCCGGCGGATGTGCTTCCACCTGTGCCTAAAAACCCTGTCGGATTGGTAATCGGCCTTTGGATAGGTGCGTTTTGTTTGCTTAGTGCAATCTGCTTTTTTATTTAAGGTTTATACCCTGCGCTTTTTCAGCAGGGTATTTTTTTAGGTAAAAAGCTGTTTTGCGGGTTGCTTTCATAAAACGTCCAAATCGTTTTTTATAGGATGGATCGAAGGATTTCGTTGTTGAAACAATATTTAAAACGGCTTGAGGGAATTTTCTTTCGGGCCGTTTTGTATTAGCGGTTTCCTGCCGCTTGTTTGCTATTCATAGTAAAATGAAAAAACGGTGAAAATAAAAAATAAAGCTTGACTTGGAGTCAACTCTAAGTGCTATGATAAAAACAACAAAATATGGTTCATGATATAAGGAGTATCTATGCAGATTGATAATAAAATATATGAGGAAGAACGGGCATTATATCATTTACAGAAGGCAACGGTTAAAAATTGTACTTTTGCCGGTGCCGCTGATGGAGAATCTGCCTTAAAGGAGTGCCGGCATATTGCGGTAACTGGCTGCAGGTTTGCGTTGCGGTATCCGCTTTGGCATGCAAGGGATTTTTTGGTTGAAAATTCAAAAATGGAAGAAACCGCACGAGCCCCTCTTTGGTACTGCAGTGAAGGGAAAATTGCCGATACCGAAATTTTAAGCGTAAAGTGTCTGCGGGAATGTGAGAATGTTACTTTAGAGAAGTGTAAAATTCTTTCCCCTGAATTTGGGTGGCGGTGCAGAAAACTCAAAAGTAAAGACTGTCGGATTGAATCGGAATATTTTTTGTTTGAAAGCAGGAATGTTGAGATACACTCCTTGGATTTGCATGGCAAATATTCTTTTCAATATACAAAAGAGATCGAAATTGAGGCATCGGTGCTGGATACCAAGGACGCATTCTGGCACAGCAAAAATGTAACGGTAAGGAACAGCACGGTAAAGGGCGAATACTTAGGATGGTATTCCGAAGGATTAACCTTGGAAAATTGCCGGATCATCGGTACACAGCCTTTATGCTACTGCAAAAAACTGAAGCTGATCAACTGCACTATGGAACAAACAGATCTTGCGTTTGAATATTCTGAAGTAGAGGCCGAGATCAACGGAGAGATTCTTTCGGTAAAAAATCCGCGGTCAGGGTTTATTACTGCGGATAGAATCGGTGAAATCATAACTGAAAATTCACTGGTCAAATCCGATTGCAAAATTACACAGAGAAAAATATAGAATTTTGCGTATATTTGAAAGCAAGGAGGAACAATGTATAGGCGGATAAGAAGCGTGAAAGAAATTGTAACTGCAGTAATTTTAATGATTAGCGTATTGCTTTTAGCGGCGTGTACAAAGCCGCATGACGATATAGAACTTTTAACCACTGAAGCTTCTGGATCGACGGTTGCACCTGCAGCACCGGGAGAAGCACTTAGCTTACATGTTGCTACGTATAATATTCAGCATGGCGCAATGGTGAATTATGATTATTCCCTGATAGGCAAAAAAATTGCAGAACTTGGTATTGACGTTATAGGTTTGCAGGAGGTGGATCAAAAAACGGAGCGTATCGGATATCAGGATGCGCTGCAGAAAATTGCGGAGGCGGCGGGCTGTCCGTATTATGCGTTTGCCAAAGCTTTGGATTTTCAAGGCGGCGAATATGGCGTTGCAGTTTTAAGCCGCTATGAGATTATAAGCTTTGAAACAGTTTTGCTCTATTCCCAAGGGACAGAGCAGCGTGTTCTTGGCCATGCGGTTCTTCGCATTGGTACGGAGTTTATTGATTTTTTTGTAACACATTTAACTTTTGGAAGGAATACAAATATTCGGCAAAAGCAATTGGAGGAGATTGCGCAGGAGCTCGCAAAAACACAGGAATACGTAATTACCGGAGATTTTAATACGTCGGATTACCAGGAATTTGAAATATTTCCCGACGCAACGCCTTTGAACAGTTTTGAACAATACTTTGAAACGTTTTATCCTTATCACCTGGGACCGGATAATATTATTCTATCCTCGGGCTGGAGCGGACATTCTGTTACAATGGAACCGTTTGCATATTCGGATCATTATATGCTGCATGCCGTAGTTGTCCGCAAATAGGCTGTCTTTATTGTTTTAACAGCAAAAAGTTTTAAAGTAAAAAAAGGGAGCCGTACTGCCGGCTCCCTTTTTCAGGAATGCACCTGTTTTTATTATTTTCCGCTTTCACCGTAGTTAGAAAGGACTCTGGCAGAAGGATCGTTTACATCGCAGCCCTCCCAGGCTCTATTCGGCATCCAGAAATCGGTGATCATTTGAGACTGTCCGGGATAATATTTTTCAAATATTTCACGATAAAGAAGAGATTCTTTTGTAAACGGTGCGGCATGCATGTACCGCAGGCGTTTTTGCTCATATTCTTTTTGCGTATAACGGCTCTCTGCATATTCTTTCAGATAATCAACCATTGAATGCCCTACGGCGTCGGAAAAAGCAGCTTTTTCACGGTAGAGGATATCAAAGGGAAGATACGCACCCTCGAAAGCGTGCCGGAGCAAATATTTTCCTTTTCCGTAGGAATTAAGCTTCTTTTGCGGATCGACAGACATGACATATTTTACGAACGCCAGATCACCGAACGGTACACGGGCTTCTAAGGAGTTAACGGAAATGCAGCGGTCAGCGCGCAGAACATCGTACATATGCAGCTCCCGGATCCTTTTTTCCGATTCTTTTTGAAATTCCTCAGCCGAAGGCGCAAAATCGGTATATTTATAGCCGAATAGTTCATCGGAGATCTCACCGGTCAGCAGTACGCGGATATCCGTATTTTCGTGGATCCATCTGCAGAGAAGATACATTCCCATACTGGCACGGATGGTCGTAATATCATAGGTGCCCAGCAGATGGATGACTTCTTCTAAACTATCCAGAACCTGCTGCTTTGTCATCATAACTTCCGTATGTTCGCTGCCGATATAATCTGCTGTTTGTCTGGCGTACTTTAAATCAATGGCATCTTCGCGCATGCCAATGGCAAACGTACGGATGGGGGTACGGCTTTTTCTTGCAGCAATTGCGCACACAAGCGAGGAATCCAGGCCGCCGGAGAGTAAAAATCCGATTTTGGCATCGGAGACCAATCTCTTTTCGACGCCTGCGATCAATTTATCGTGAATGTTTTTGCAAACGGTATCCAGATCGTCATAACAAATGGTTTTTACCCGTGCGATATCGTTATAGCAGATAAAGCGGCCGTTTTTATAATAATGCCCCGGGGGAAAGGGCAGGATCGTATCACACAGCTCTACAAGGTTTTTTGCTTCGCTTGCAAAAACGATCACACCGTGTTTATCATACCCGTAGTAAAGCGGACGAATGCCGATAGGATCTCTTGCGGCGATATACTCCTTTGTTTGCGCGTCATAGAAGATCAGAGCAAATTCAGCATCCAGCATTGGAAACATATCGGTTCCGTATTCCTGGTACATCGGCAGCAGAATTTCACAGTCCGACCCGCTTCGGAAGGTATATTTCGGCGATAACTGTGCCTTTAATTTTTTATATCCGTATATTTCCCCGTTGCATACGGCGTAACTGCCGTTTAATTCAAACGGCTGCATACCTTCGGGAGTCAAGCCCATAATAGCCAAGCGGTGAAAGCCTAACAATCCGTTTCCCGTGTCAACAATTCTGCTGTCGTCAGGTCCCCTTGAAATTGTTTGGTCAAATCCTTTTTTAAAAGCAGAAAAGTCGGCACAGCGGTCGCAATATCCCATAATGGAACACATTGTAAAATCCTCCTTATACATTCAGCATTTAATAGGGCAAGTGCTGGAACTCGCTGTGCCACCTATCTTTTTTCTCTTATCGGCTTCCAATAAAGCCTTGCCCTGTTAACGGAGGACAATCCGGCGCGCTTACTCAGAATTTTCCTTTGGGCTTGCAGCTTATCCGGTGTTATTCTCACGGACTCGGCTATATGGCTTCCACTCTCCCATATTCGCTGAAAGGGATCTTCCGTGATACTTCTCCGGATTCAAACGCTTTTTTATTATTCTACATCCTGAAGAGCATCATATCCTTCTTCTCCGGTACGGACTTTTACGACGTTTTCAACATCATAAACAAAGATTTTTCCGTCTCCGATATGACCGGTGTAAAGAGCCTTTTTTGCTGTTTCGATAACGCTTCGCACGGGAATCTTACTTACCACGATATCAACCTGCACCTTAGGCAGCAGGTTCGTTTCTACGGGAACGCCCCGATAGTATTCCGGCCGCCCGCCCTGTACTCCGCAGCCAAGGACATGAGAAACCGTCATTCCGGTAATTCCCAGACTGCTCATTGCCGTTTTCAAAGTGTCAAAACGGGATTCTTTACAGATAATTTCCACCTTAGTGAACTTAGGCGTGCCGTCTTCAAAGGAGGGCATTTTCTTTACGGGAATTGCTTCAGCGACTGGGACATCGGCAGTTATTGCTGTGATTCCTTCTTCCGGGGCGAAGGAAGCATATTTATTTACCGCAGGAGCAAAATCAGGATAGGCACTGGGAAGACCGTGCTCGGAGAGGTCCAATCCGGCAAGTTCATCTTCTGCCGAAGCTCGGAGTCCGTGTGCTTTACGGATTACGGCAAAGGTGAGGATCATCATAACGGCCGCATATACGGCAACGGCCAGAACACCCAGCGTTTGGATGCCTAAAAGCTGGAAGGAACCGGTATAAAAGAGGCCGGAAAGGCCTGCAGGAGCATCGGGATTGGCAAGAAGGCCTACGGCAAGCGTTCCCCAAATACCATTTGCCATATGTACACCCACCGCACCTACGGGATCGTCGATATGCAGTTTGAGATCAAGAACTTCAACGACGATAACGACAAGAATGCCGGATACGATTCCCACTACTGTTGCACCGATTGCGTCCAGGGCATCGCAGCCGGCGGTGATGCCGACAAGGCCCGCCAGGGATGCATTGAGACACATGGATACATCGGGTTTTCCGTTTTTGATCCAAGTATAGATCATTGTGGTTACCGTTGCTAAGGCCGGTGCAATCGTAGTGGTAAGGAAGACGGAGGCAAGTTCAGACGGCGTAGTTGCAGCCGCACCGTTAAAGCCGTACCAGCCCAGCCACAGAATGAATACGCCAAGTGCGCCAAGTGTGATGGAATGACCCGGGATGGCATTGACCTTTATGACTTTTCCGTTTTTGTCCCTTACATATTTTCCGATACGGGGTCCCAGGAAAATAGCCCCTACTAACGCGGCAATACCGCCCACCATATGAATAGCGCAGGAACCTGCATAATCATGGAACCCAAGCTGTGACAGCCAGCCGCCGCCCCAGATCCAATGTGCTTCGATTGGATAAATGATAAGAGAGATTACGGCCGAATAAATACAATAGGCAGAAAATTTTGTGCGTTCTGCCATTGCACCGGAGACGATAGTAGCCGCTGTTGCGCAAAAAATCAGATTGAATACGAACGTTGAGGCTCCGGTAAAGCCGCCGTCGGCCGGACTGGCAATAAATGCTTTAAAGTTTGCCCACATATCCATGTTCGGCAGACCGATCAGGCCGAATAAAGTATCTTCTCCCATCATCAGCGTGTAGCCAAGCAGAGAAAACACCACAGTACCGATGCAAAAATCCATCAGGTTTTTCATGATGATATTTCCGGCGTTCTTTGCCCTGGTAAAGCCGGTCTCTACCATAGCAAAACCCGCCTGCATCCAGAAGACGAGGGCTGCTCCTATCAGGAGCCAGAATTCTATTGTCATAAGAATACACCACCTTTTTATTTTACACTGAACAGCAGCTTTTCATAGGTCGGGAAAGGCCAGTATTTTTCTGCTGTAAGGGTTTCCGCTTCGTCACAGACGATGCGCAGTTCCGCCATCTTTTGAAGGATAACATCGCGGATCATGCAGGAGGCCTCGGTAATATCGGTGCAGGTCTGATATTTGATCAGAGAAGCTTCCAGGGCACAAGTTGCCGCGTCAATTTCATCGACCAAAGCGGACAATTTTGTGATTGCGTTCTTTTCATATTTACCGGAAAGTTCCGCAACGGCCGCTGTTTTGGCTGCAAGCGTATCCGCAAGTTCTTTGCTGTAGGCTTCTATGGCCGGAAGGATTTCTTTTTTTGCCATATCTACCATAGTCAGTGCTTCGATATTTACGGTTTTGCAGTAGTTTTCCAGTGTAATTTCATATCGGGACTGAATTTCTGCCGGAGAAAATATTTTATGGGAGGTAAGCATCTCTACATTCTTTTTTTCTAAAATCGCAGGCAGGGCGTCCGGCGTGGTACGCAAATTCAAAAGTCCGCGCTTTTCTGTTGCCTCCTTGATCCAAGCGTCGTCATAACCATTTCCGTTAAATATGATACGCTTATGATCCTTAATTGTTTTTTGAATCATGTCATGCAGTGCTGCTTCAAAATTCTCAACGTTCTCCAGCCGGTCGGCATATACCTTTAATGATTCGGCAACCGCGGCATTGAGCATGATATTAGCGCAGGCAATGCTGTTGGAAGAGCCGAGCATACGGAATTCAAATTTGTTTCCGGTAAAGGCAAAGGGCGAAGTTCGGTTGCGGTCGGTCGTATCACGGGTGAATCGGGGCAATACGTGAACACCGAGCTTCATAACAGTTTTTTCTGCCGCACTGTAGGGGGTATCGTTCTCAATTGCTTCCAGTACAGCGGTCAACTCGTCACCGAGGAACATGGAAACGACAGCAGGCGGAGCTTCGTTTGCGCCTAAACGGTGGTCGTTTCCGGCGGTGGCAACCGACAGGCGCAGCAGATCCTGATAGTCATCCACCGCTTTGATTACCGCACAGAGAAACAGCAGAAACTGGGCGTTTTCATAGGGAGTTTCACCGGGGGTCAGCAAATTAACGCCGGTGTTGGTTGCCATGGACCAGTTGTTATGCTTGCCGCTGCCGTTGACGCCGGCAAAGGGCTTTTCATGCAGCAGGCAAACAAGCCCATGACGAGAGGCTACCTTTTGCATGATTTCCATAGTAAGCTGGTTGTGATCGGTAGCAATATTCGTAGTAGTATAGATTGGCGCTAATTCATGCTGTGCGGGAGCAACTTCGTTATGCTCGGTTTTCGCAAGGATTCCAAGCTTCCACAGTTCTTCGTTCAGGTCTGCCATATAGGCTGCGACCCGCGGCTTGATCACACCAAAGTAGTGATCATCCATTTCCTGCCCTTTTGGAGGCTTGGCGCCGAAAAGAGTCCGGCCGGTAAATATCAGGTCTTTACGCTTTTCATACATTTCTTTATCGATTAAAAAATATTCTTGTTCGGGTCCTACGGAGGTACGTACACATTTTACTTCTGTGTTTCCGAACAGCCGGAGAATACGCAGCGCTTGCTTGTTCAGTGCCTCCATTGAGCGAAGCAGAGGCGTCTTTTTGTCCAAAGCTTCTCCGCCGTAAGAACAGAATGCAGTAGGAATGCAGAGGGTCTTATCTTTGATAAAAGCATAAGAAGTAGGATCCCAGGCCGTATACCCTCTTGCTTCGAATGTAGCGCGCAGGCCGCCGGAGGGGAAAGAAGAAGCGTCCGGTTCCCCCTTTATCAGTTCTTTTCCGGAAAACTCCATAATAACGCGGCCGTCCGGCGCGGGGGAAATAAAGCTGTCATGTTTTTCAGCGGTAATACCGGTAAGGGGCTGAAACCAATGCGTAAAATGTGTTGCGCCGTGTGCAACGGCCCAGTCTTTCATGGCCGCGGCAACAGCATTGGCAACATCATTGTTCAGCCTGGCGCCTTCATCGATCGTTTTTTTAAGCGATTCGTAAATGTCGGCGGAAAGAGTCGCTTTCATGACTCTGTCGTCAAAAACAAGGGTTCCGAAATAATCCGATACGGTGTTCATAAAACTACACTCCTTTTTTAATAAAAAACGAGACAATGCACCTTGAAAGAATCAAGACGTCATTGCCTCGTTTTATTTTTTGTTTATAAAAAAGAAAAAGCGCCTGAGAGAAAATCACTTATCTCTAAGACACCTTTGCCTTTATGAAAAATAGTTTACTCGCTTTTTTATATTTGTCAAGTCTTTTTTTAAAATTTTTTCTTTAAAAAATCGATTGACAGAGCCTGACACATATGCTATGATGTAAATCGATGAGCAAAGGCGTTCATTCATTTATAGGGAAATTTTGTTCCCTTGTTTGAATGAACGCCTTTTCTTTTTTGGTGGAGAAAGGATGAAGGTTATGAAAATAGAAGGGCAGGTTCGTATTCCGTCCGGGTGTGCAATCTCAGCAGTTATTGCTAAGGACGGAAGCAGAATGACGGGAGAAAAGATCATAGATAGTATGATTCCCATGCACGACCGCTCCAACGGACTCGGCGGAGGGTTTGCCGGTTATGGGATTTATCCGGAATATAAGGAATTTTATGCGTTTCATATTTTTTATGATGATGATAGTGCCCGGGTGGAATGTGAAAAAATGCTGAAAGAGCGTTTTGAAATTGTAAAATCAGAAAATATTCCTATTCGAAAGATCCCTGAAATAACGGATATCCCTTTGATATGGAGATACTTTTTAGCCCCGCTTTCCTCCATGCTGTCTCGTCTTCAGCTGGATGAAAAGGAATATGTTGCGCGGACTGTCATGCAGATCAACACCAGGCTTGACGGGGCCTATGTATTTTCTTCCGGTAAAAATATGGGGGCATTTAAGGCCGTGGGATTTCCTGAAGACGTGGGGCGGTTTTATCGTTTGGAGGAATATGAAGCTTACTCCTGGACGGCGCACGGACGGTATCCTACCAACACGCCCGGTTGGTGGGGCGGTGCGCATCCGTTTGCTTTGCTGGATTACTCTATTGTGCATAACGGGGAGATCTCTTCTTATGACGCCAATCGCAGGTATATTGAAATGTTCGGTTATAAATGTACGCTGCAGACCGATACCGAGGTTATTACATATATTGCGGACTATCTTTTGCGCAGGCAGGGTCTGACACTTGAGGAGACCGCGTCGGTTATTGCAGCTCCGTTTTGGAGTACAATCCGGGAAAAAGACCCCAGGACGGCGCAGCAGCTTGCCTATTTGCGTACGGTGTATCCAAGCCTTTTGATCACGGGACCGTTTTCGATCATTCTTGGCTTCAGCGGCGGATTAATGGCTTTGAACGACCGGTTAAAACTGCGTTCCATGGTCGTTGCCGAAAAAGGGGAGAAAGTGTTTATTGCAAGCGAAGAGGCCGCAATTCGGAAAATGGAGCCGAATGCGGAAAATATCTATGCGCCGGCCGGAGGAGAGCCGGTGATTGTAACGGTGAAAGAGGGTGCGTTTTGATGGCTGTTTCCTATATCATTCCTGAATTTGAAGTGCTTCGCAGCCGCGATCGCTGCATTGCCTGCCGCGTTTGTGAACGCCAATGTGCCAATGGCGTGCATAGCTTTGATGAAGAGGGAAAAGTTATGCTCAGCGATGAATCCAAATGTGTGGATTGCCAGCGCTGCGTATCGCTTTGTCCAACCCATGCATTAAAGATCGTTAAAAATGAATGCACCTTTCGGGAAAATGCAAACTGGCAGAGCGATACGATTAAAGAGATTTATAAGCAGGCTTCCAGCGGCGGCGTATTGCTTTCTTCTATGGGAAATCCTAAACCGCTGCCGGTGTATTGGGACAGGATTTTAATCAATGCATCTCAGGTAACCAATCCGCCTATCGACCCGTTGCGCGAGCCGATGGAGACCCGGGTATTCCTTGGAAAAAAGCCTGCGGAAATCCGGAGGGAGGCGAACGGAAATATCAATACTAAGCTGCCCCCGCAGATGGAGCTTTCGATGCCGGTTATGTTTTCGGCCATGAGCTATGGATCTATCAGCTATAATGCCCATGAAAGCCTTGCACGCGCGGCAAAGGAACTTGGAATTTATTATAATACCGGCGAGGGCGGTCTGCATGAGGATTTTTATTGCTATGGCGAGAATACCATTGTGCAGGTGGCATCCGGACGGTTTGGCGTATATGAGTCATATTTGAATGCCGGTGCCGCGATAGAAATCAAAATGGGACAGGGCGCCAAGCCAGGAATCGGCGGACATCTGCCGGGAGCTAAAATCGTGGGGGATGTTTCCCGAACACGAATGATTCCCGAGGGCTCCGATGCGATTTCGCCGGCGCCGCATCATGATATTTATTCTATTGAAGATTTGCGGCAGCTGGTATATTCTTTAAAAGAAGCCACGCAATATACAAAGCCGGTGATCGTAAAGGTTGCCGCCGTGCATAATATTGCTGCAATCGCCAGCGGTATTGCCCGCAGCGGTGCAGATATCATTGCTATTGACGGCTTCCGCGGCGGAACCGGAGCGGCGCCTACCCGGATTCGGGATCATGTGGGAATCCCGATTGAGCTTGCCCTGGCGGCAGTGGATCAGCGGCTGCGGGACGAGGGGATCCGAAATCATGTCTCTTTGGTCGTGGGGGGAAGCATTCGTTCGGCTGCGGATGTGATAAAAGCCGTAGCACTCGGTGCGGATGCGTGCTATATAGCAACAGCAGCACTTTTGGCGTTGGGATGTCATTTGTGCCGTACCTGCCAAAGCGGGAATTGTAACTGGGGAATTGCGACCCAGCGTCCGGAACTTGTGAAACGGCTGAATCCGAATATCGGTGCAGAACGGCTGGTGAATCTGATGACCGCATGGCGGCATGAAATCAAGGAGCTGATGGGTGGTATGGGAATCAATTCTATCGAAGCATTGCGCGGAAACCGACTGATGCTGCGCGGTGTAAGTATGACGGAAAAGGAGCTTGAGATCCTCGGTATCTCACACGCGGGAGAATGAAACGGATATATGTAAATGAAGAATGGTGTTTGGGCTGCCGCCTTTGCGAATATAACTGTGCGTATGCGAATTCTGGTATCAGCGGTATGGCAAAGGCGTTAAAGGATAAGAAGATTTATCCGAATATTCACGTGGAGGGAAACGACGGCCTTTCTTATGCCGTATCCTGCCGTCATTGCACCGATCCGCTTTGCGTAAAGAGCTGCATTTCCGGTGCGCTGAAAATCGAAGACGGTGTTATTTGTATCGATCATACCAGATGCGTCGGATGTCTTACCTGTATTCTGGTCTGTCCTTACGGTGCGGTTGCGCGGGGGGAAGAAGGAGCGGTACAGAAATGTGAATTGTGCCTGAAAAATGCGGCGGGGGAGCCTGTCTGTGTGACTGGCTGCCCCAATCGGGCAATTGTGTATGAGGAGAGATAAGATGAAAAAGTATGTAATTATCGGAAACGGAATTGCTGCTGCCGGCTGCATCGAGGGAATCCGCAGCGTGGACAGAGAAAGTGCTGTTACCGTCATCTCGGCAGAAAAATATCCGGTCTATTGCCGGCCGCTGATCTCCTATTATTTGGAAAACAAAACGGATCTGCAGCGTATGGGATATCGACCGGAAAATTTTTATGAAGAACATGCCTGTACGGTCCTTTATGGTAAAAAGGCTCAACATATCGATCCGGTCGGCAAAAAAGTTCTGCTGGAAACAGGAGAGGCCTTGGCGTATGATGCGCTGTGTATTGCTGCGGGCTCGGAACCTTTTGTTCCGCCGATGGAGGGATTGGAAAAGGTAAAAGAGAAATTTACGTTTATGACGCTGGAGGATGCTTTGCATATAGAAAAGGCACTTTGTGCAGAGAGCCGTGTTCTGATTATCGGCGCAGGGTTGATAGGCTTGAAATGTGCCGAGGGACTGCATGGAAAGGTAAAGAATATCACGGTGTGCGATTTATCTGACCGGATACTGTCCAGTATTCTTGACGGGGAAAGCGCGTCTTTCGTGCAGCGGCATTTAGAGGAGAACGGCATTTGTTTTCGCCTGGGGGATTCTGTAGCCTGCTTTGAGGAAAAAGCGGCGGTCATGAAGAGCGGCGTGAAGGTGGAGTTCGATTTTGTGGTTCTGGCGGTAGGCGTACGGGCCAATACCGCACTGATCCGCGAGATCGGAGGCGCCTGCTCCCGGGGTATTACGGTGGACACCTTTATGAAAACATCTGTTCCGGATATTTTTGCGGCGGGAGATTGTACGGAGAGCATGGATATTTCGGATAAAACGGTTAAGGTGATGGCACTGCTTCCCAACGCATATATGCAGGGCCGCTGTGCGGGAGTCAATATGGCCGGCGGACACAGCAAATTTGATTGTGCGATTCCCATGAATTCTATCGGTTTTTTTGGATTTCATGTAATGACGGCCGGCAGCAGGGGAGATTCCGCAGCGGCGGGAGACGTGTATGAGGAAAAATCTGAGCGGCGGATTCGGAAATTATTTATCAAGGACGGAAAACTAATCGGCTTTGAACTGATTGGAGATGTTGAGCGCGCGGGGATTTATACGAATTTGATTCGAACCCAAACGCCGCTGAATACCGTGGATTTTGAAAATTTGAAAAAAAATCCAAATTTATTTGCATTGGATCAAAAATATCGTAAAAATATATTGGGAGGTGTGGTATAATAATGATAATCGATGCGGCGGGACTTGATTTTTCTGCTTTGAATGAGGCAATTCGGAACAGCGGTGAAGCTTGTGAGATCAAGGGGTGCCTGGGACAGCGATTCATTGCCGCGGGAATGAAAGATAAGCGGATCCGAATCGAAGGGATTCCGGGAAATGCACTTGGTGCATACCTCAGCGGTGCTTTTATTACGGTAGACGGCAATGCACAGGATGCCGTGGGGGACACTATGAATGACGGGATGATCGTGGTTCATGGAAACATTGGGGATGCTGCGGGATATGCGATGCGCGGCGGGCAAATTTATATTAAAGGAAATGCCGGATATCGCGCCGGGATTCATATGAAGGAGTATAAGGCCAAAAAGCCGGTTATCGTAATTGGCGGCAGAGCCGGCAGCTTTCTGGGGGAATATCAGGCGGGAGGTCTTATTGTGGTATTGGGCCTGCATAATGACGGAAAAGCGCTGATAGGGAATTTCCCGTGCACGGGAATGCATGGAGGAAAAATGATCTTGCGCGGCGACGTTTCTTCTGTTCGTTTTCCCCGCCAAACGACTTCCCATCTTGCAAAAGAAGAAGAGATTTTAGAGATCGCGCCGTTTGTCCGGCAGTTTTGCGAACTCTTTGGGTATGATGCAGAAACGATGCTGCAGAGTCCCTATACGGTTGTAACGCCGGACAGTAAAAACCCGTATCAGCAAATGTATGTTGCAAATTAGGAAAGGCAGGATAGCATATGAAATATTCCAAGGACGAAATTAGGCAATATATCGCGGAAGAGGATGTAAAATTTATTCGAATGGCCTTTTGTGATATCTATGGCGGCCAAAAGAATATTTCCATTATGCCGCAGGAACTGGACAGAGCGTTTGAATACGGTATTGCCATTGATGCTTCGGCGATAGCAGGATTCGGCGACGAGGTTCACTCGGATCTGTTTCTTCATCCGGATACCTCTACGCTTGCTGTTTTGCCGTGGAGGCCGGAACATGGAAGAGTTGTGCGGATGTTTTGTTCCGTTACACATCCGGACGGTACTGCTTTTGAGGCGGATACTCGAACAATTTTAAGAAGGGCCGTTGAAGATGCCGAAAAAGAAGGAATTTCCTTTGGATTCGGCTCAGAAATGGAGTTTTATTTGTTTGAGCGGGATGAAACTGGCGCACCTACCAAAATCCCTTATGATACTGCCGGTTATATGGATATCGCACCGGAGGATAAAGGAGAAAATGTGCGCCGTGAAATTTGCCTGACTTTAGAACAGATGGGAATTAACCCGGAAAGTTCCCATCATGAAGAGGGACCGGGACAGAATGAAATTGATTTTCGTTATTCTGATCCGCTCACGGCGGCAGATCATGCCGTTACATTCCGTGCAGTTGTCAATACGATTGCGGCCAGAAACGGTTTGTACGCTGATTTTTCACCGAAGCCGCTGAAAGATCAGCCCGGCAACGGAATGCATATCAATATTTCCGCTGCAAGTAAAGAGAAGCGGGAAATCATGCCTTCGCTGATTGCAGGAATTCTTTCCCATGTTTCAGATATAACGGTGTTTTTGAATACAACGGAAGCTTCGTATCAGCGGTTTGGCAGTCAAAAAGCGCCGCGGTATATTTCTTGGTCCAGCGAGAATCGTTCGCAATTGATTCGTATTCCGGCGGCAATGGGCGAGTATAAACGGGCAGAATTGCGTTCACCGGATCCTTTATGTAATCCTTATATTGCTTTTGCGCTGCTGATCCGGGCTGGACTTGGCGGCATCAAAACCAACGCTGTTTTACCCCCGGCGGCTGATATCAACCTGTATACAGCTGCCGCTAAGGTCACAGCGGGATACCGCGTATTGCCGCAGACACTGGCAGAGGCAAAGGCCTCTGCTGCCGGCAGTGAATTTATTGCAAAATGTTTGCCGCAGTCTATTATAAGGCAGTATACACGGTAAAAAAAGAAAAAACCGATAAGGGAGGAGCAAATGGACTTTACAGAACGCTGTTATAGTCTGCTTTTGGTATCTTCATCTGCAAAATTCAATCAATCCTTGCTCACGCTGCTTCCCGAAACCCGTTATCAACCGGTTGTTCTTGCTTCGGATGTAACAAGCGCCAGACGTTCTTTGCTGGAGAATAGTTTTGATATTGTAATCATTAATACACCTCTTCCGGATAGCTTTGGAACACGGCTGGCTCTGGATGTTTGCGAAAACAGTAGTACGGGAATATTGCTGCTGGTAAAAACGGAACATTATTCCGATATCAATGCACGCGTCTCTCCTTACGGGATTCTTACTCTTTCAAAGCCTACGCCGATACAGATGATCACGCAGTCTCTGCTGCTGCTGTGCGGTACACGGGAACGGCTGCGGAAAATGGAACAGAAAACAGCGTCGATTGAAGAAAAGATGGAAGAGATTCGTCTTGTGAACCGTGCAAAGTGGCTGCTGATTGAACAATTAAAAATGACGGAAAAGGAAGCGCATCGATATATTGAAAAACAGGCGATGGATCGATGCGTTACCCGCCGTACTATTGCAGAAAATATCCTTTCTACTTATAAGTAGGGAGATTGCCTATCTGCTTTATGGAAGCTGCGCTGCTGGAATAGTATAGCAGAGGCAGAAAGCAGAAGAAGCCTTATAATATAAGGGGCGGATTGCGGCAGAATGGGAAAATATTTAAATTCGGTATTATAAAACAATAGGAAGAAAGAAGGAAATGAAAGATGCTTACAGCAATCGTCGGAATTAATTGGGGAGATGAAGGGAAGGGACGTATGGTGGACCTCCTTTCTTCTGACTATGAGATTATCTGCCGGTATCAGGGCGGCAACAATGCAGGGCATACGGTGATTAATGATAGGGGAAAATTTGTTTTGAACCTGCTGCCGTCGGGGATCCTGCGTGAAACAACTGTCAATATTATGGGAAACGGTATGGTGATTGACCTGCAGCATTTAGCGGGAGAAATTGAGGCGCTTACCGAGAAGGGAATCCGTATTACGCCGGATAATCTGAAAATCAGCAGCAAGGCGATTGTATGTTTGCCATATCACAAATTGCAGGATATTCTGGAAGAAGAGCGCCTGCAGGATAAAAAGTTCGGGTCTACCCGCCGGGGAATTGCTCCGGTATATGCGGATAAATATATGAAAAAAGGAATTCGCATGGAAGAACTGTTGGATATGGATGGCCTTAAAGAGCGTGTTAGGGAATTGATTACATGGAAAAATATTACGGTATTAGGGTATGGCCATGCGCCTGTTGATCCTGATGAAACGATACAGTGGCTTGAAACCTACGGCAGCAAAATCGCGCCGTATATTACAGATGTATCCCAATACCTTTTAAACGCTGTAGAAAAAGGGAAGAATATTATGTTTGAGGCGCAGTTGGGAGCGCTTCGCGATATTGATTTCGGGATCTATCCGTATACCTCATCCTCACAGACGTTAGCTTCTTTTGCGCCCATCGGCGCGGGCATTCCCGGCGTGCGTTTGGATTCTGTTATTGGTATTATGAAAGCGTATTCTACCTGTGTGGGAGAAGGTCCGTTTACAGTGGAAATGTTCGGCGCTGAAGCTGAAAAGCTCCGTGCCGCAGGCGGCGAATATGGGGCCGCTACCGGCCGGCCGCGCCGTGTCGGACCTTTTGATATACCGGCTTCCCGTTACGGCGTAACCGTACAGGGTGCCGATTGCATTGCCCTGACAAAGTTGGATGTGCTGTCTTATATGGATCAGATTCCGGTCTGCACCGCTTATGAAATAGACGGTGAGGTCACGACTGCCTTTCCGACGGGAGAGCGGCTGAACCGGGCAAAACCGGTCATTACCTATCTGGAGGGCTTCGGCGATGTTTCAAAATGCAGAAAGCGTGAGGAACTTCCGCAGGCGGCTAAGGCATATATCCGTTATATAGAAGAAAAAGTAAACAGTCCCATCCGGTATGTTTCTGTCGGGGCGGGAAGAGACGAATATATAAAATTTGATTGACCGCGGAAGCTTGGCTTTCAGCTTGTGTGGAACGGCTGAGGCAGGCTTTGGGTTTTTTGGAGGATATGATGAAATTTACTAAATTGCATGGACTTGGCAATGACTATCTGTACGTATTTTCCCAAACGGAACCCCGGAATCCGCAAAACCTCGCCGTGAAGCTTTCAGACCGGCATTTCGGTGCGGGTTCTGACGGAATGATTTGGATCCTGCCGTCGGCAAAAGCGGATTATAAAATGCGCATCTTTAATGCCGACGGCAGTGAAGCCATGATGTGCGGCAATGGGATTCGTTGTGTGGGAAAATATGTGTATGATAAAGGCTATACGGATAAAACACACCTTACAATCGAAACACTCTCTGGAATCAAAATGCTTGCGCTTACTGTTGAAAAGGGAAAGGTGAGGCGTGTTTCGGTCGAAATGGGAAAGGCTGCTGTCAGGCCCTCGCAGACGATGACCGTATGCGGACAGCGAGTTGAATGCATTCCTGTTTCTATGGGAAATCCGCATGCGGTTGTGTTTACTGATGATGCTCAGAATGCGCCTCTTACCACGGTGGGTGCGGCATTGGAAAAGCATCCCGTATTTCCTGACGGCGTGAATGTGGAATTTGTTCAGGTTCTTTCGGCAGATAAGCTCCGAATGCGTGTGTGGGAGCGGGGCAGCGGCATTACAATGGCCTGCGGAACCGGCGCCTGCGCTTCTGCAGCGGCAGCAGTACATGCAGGCTTTTGTGCCGCAGATACGGATATTGAGATTATGCTGGACGGAGGTCCGCTGACTGTACAGATATCTTCAGAGGATGCGGTAACTATGACCGGTCCGGCGGAAATGATATATGAAGGAGAAACGATCGATGATTATTCCGAACGCTCATTATAAAGAATTAAAGGATTCCTATTTGTTTTATAATATCGCGCAAAAAACCGGCGCTTATATGAAGGAGCATCCTAACGCTCATTTGCTGAGGCTTGGAATTGGAGATGTTACGCTTCCGCTTTGCGGTGCCGTTATCAAAGCACTTCACGAAGCAGTGGAGGATCAGGCAAAAAAGGAGACCTTCCACGGATATATGCCCGAGTGCGGAGCAGATTTTTTCAAACAGGCGGTAAAGGGATACTATGCGGGCAGAAATGTTTTACTGGATGAGGAAGAGATCTTTGTTTCCAGCGGAGCAAGTGATGAACTTGGTGACATTTTGGATTTGTTTGATCAGCAGAATACGGTGTTGGTTATGGAACCGGCGTATCCGGCCTATGTGGATGCCAATATTATTGCCGGGCACAAGCTGATTCATTTTCCATCGGAAAAAGAGAATGGCTTTGTACCGCTGCCGGATAGCAGGATTCATGCGGATATTCTATATATCTGTTCGCCGAATAATCCTACCGGAGCTGTTTTCAGTAAGGATAAACTGCGGGCATGGGTAGAGTACGCCAATCAAAACGGGGCAGTCATCCTCTTTGATGCCGCATATGAGGCTTTTATTGAAGAAAAAGAGATTCCGCACAGTATTTTTGAAATAGAGGGAAGCCGTACCTGCGCGATAGAGATTTGTTCACTTTCTAAAACGGCGGGATTTACCGGAACCCGGTGCGGATATACGGTTATCCCCAAGGAGTTGGTTCGTAACGGTATGCAATTTAACCGTATGTGGGTACGCAACCGAACGACTAAAACGAACGGCGTATCGTATATTCTTCAGCGCGGTGCAGCGGCGGTATTTACAGAGGAAGGGCAGAAACAGGTGCGGGAAAATATTGCGGTGTATAAAACAAACGCTGCTGTTTTAATGAAAGCGTTGGATGAATGCGGTATTTGGTACTGCGGCGGAAAAAATGCTCCGTATATTTGGATGCGGTGTCCTCGAGGGATGGATAGCTGGCAACTTTTTGATTTTTTGCTTCACAGCGTGCAGATCGTCGGCACCCCCGGAGAAGGCTTTGGGCAATGCGGCAGGGAATATTTCCGGCTGTCGACGTTCGGCGATCCGGAGGATACAAAAGAAGCCGCGGCGCGGCTTGTAAAGGTGTTTAAACAAGAAGGCTAAAAACCTAAGGGCTCTCCCGCAAGGATTACTTTGATCCGCCCTTTGGGACGGCAGAGCCGGGTAATTAAAAGCTGTGCGCAGATAGAGTCAGGACAGGTACAGTCTGCACAAACACCTGTCTGGCGGCAGGGGGTTGAAAGCGCAAAACGCTGGGTATTCAGCGGCGCAGCCTGTTGTCTGGCGCGGGAAACAGCATCGGTAAGAGTATAGGTTATTTTATTGATGCCTGCAAGCACGATGATATTTTTGGGGCCGTAGGCCAGCGCGGCAACCCGATTGCCTGTGCCGTCAATGTTGACGATTTCACCGGTTACGCTGACGGCATTTACGCTCATCAGGTAAAAATCAGCATAAAAGGCTTGGCGGTAAAACTCCTGCTTTTGCTCCGGAGGAACGGCCTCTCGATCCCAAAGCCGGTAATTGCCCTCTTTGAGCATTGTGAGCAGCCCTGCTTCTGCAATAGACATAGATCCGCCCCAGGTAACAGAAGCGCTTTCTGGAATATAAGAAAGCGCTTTTTTGGCGGCTTCCTTCGCCGTAGCGCAATAGCAGGCATCAAAAAAACGCGCGTTTAAATTTTTGACCGCAGTGCGGCCCAAAAGTTCATTTCGGGATGCTTGAAAATTCATAAAATCTCCTCCTTATACATACATTATACTACTTTAAGCATGTTCTAACAAGCAAATGAAAATTTGCTGTGTAATGCCGGCAAGTGAAGAGAGCCGCAGAACTTTTATTGTATGATGGCAGCAGGGGGAAATAAAATGGCAATCGCGCTGTTCTTGGCAGGACTAATTCTTTTGATAAAGGGTGGCGACTGGTTTGTTGAGGCTGCGGCGGGAATTGCACGCCGTTTCCATGTGCCGGAATTTATAATCGGTGCAACGGTCGTTTCCATCGGGACTACGCTTCCGGAGGTTATGGTTTCGGTATCTTCGGCACTTGGCGGCCATGGGGAAATGTCCTATGGAAATGCAATCGGCTCTGTTATTTGCAACACAGCGTTGATTGCTGCGCTTTCGATTACGGTAAAACCCGGAAAAGCAGATGC
>ERZ1673696.444-NODE-444-length-45523-cov-6.160838_pt1 | contig 45523 bp, 39 predicted proteins | sample MGYA00580226_ERZ1673696 | MGnify/ENA primary metagenome ERZ1673696 (study PRJEB41218, sample SAMN15661743) | gut metagenome | host: Homo sapiens | place: Canada: London | collected 2015-08-20/2019-03-30 | study: EMG produced TPA metagenomics assembly of... | reverse complement strand
TGCGGCAACAAGGCCTCTGGTCTCGATCATACCTAATGCTTCCTGTGTCATTTTTATTTCCTCCTTTATAACAGCTTGCTCTTCTATCTTTTCGGTTTTAGCGGCTGCTACCCTGGCGGCGGCTCTGCTTGCAGCGGAGGCAGCCTTAGGGGCAGACTTCTTTTGTGCTGTTTGTGCTGCCTTGGCGGCAGGCTTTGTTGGTGTGTTTGCCATTTATATAACCACCTTTCATACTTCCTGCAGATATGCTTCATCTGCCGAAGATTGCTTGCTGCTTGCCAGCTTTGCCTCATACGTTTTTCGTGTACGTGCGGCTGAAAGCTCAAGAATTCTTGCCGTTTCCTCATGGGGGCTGGCGATCACCGCGTGGGCGGCAGGCTCGATGATACAATGCTCCACCGCGGCATTTACAGCCTGTGTTACCGCTGAAAGCTGGCCTTGCACGATGACCGTAACAAGGCGTCCGCCCAAGCGGCGTTCCCAGGTCACAAATTCCACATTCGCCGTTTTGCACATGATATCCAATGCGTCCACGGCGGCGGTAACGCTTTGTACCTCGATAAAGCCTAAAGACTTCATTCTTACATACCTCTTATAAAAGAATTAGATCTGCGGCAGTATTTTTTCCACATCACCGTGAGGACGGGGAATTACATGAGTCGCAATTACTTCGCCCAATCTTGCGGCTGCAGCACTTCCGGCTTCCGTAGCAGCCTTTACCGCGCCGACATCGCCGCGAACCATAACGGATACCAGTCCGCTTCCGATTTTTTCGGTGCCGATAAGTACAACCTCCGCTGCCTTTACCATAGCATCTGCTGCCTCGATTGCGGCAACGAGTCCTCTTGTTTCAATCATTCCTAATGCTTCGTTTGACATAATATGATTCCTCCGTCAAAAAATTATTTTTTATCAAAAGCGCTGAGCTTCAGCATCTTTTCTGTATCCGCCTCGGTATTGGGGATAATATGGGTGCACACTACGCCGGAAACCTTTTCGGCCGCCTCTTTTGCCGCTTCTACGGCGGCGGTAACATCGGTTACTCTGCCGCGAAACTTGACTGCAACTAAGAGGGGAACCTTTAACCCATCGGGATTTCCGGGCTTGTTTTTATCAAAGGGCTCCACGGTAACGTTGGCCGCTTTGCAGCCGGCGTCGCAGGCCACAAAAGCTGCGGTAAGCCCGTAAACCTCAATAATTCCGGTTGCTTTCATGGATTATTACCTCTTATTTATTGATTACGGCAATCTTTAGGCCCTGCATGCTGAGGTTCGTTTTCAGTGCCTCGTTGATTTCTTCCAGCGGGAAGCGGTGGGTAATCAGCTTTTGCAGCGGAAGCCCGATTGCTTTGGCACGCTTTAAGAAGTCAAAGGTTGTGGCATAATCGCGCAGAGTATAAACCCAAGAGCCGACAACGGTAATTTCCTTGGCACAGATATCAAAGTGCGGGTTGATGGTAGCATCGCCGCCGTTAATGAAGAAGCCAAGCTCACACAGACCGCCGCCGTTGCGGATGAATTTGTAGATATTGGCGTGGGCAACAGGAGAGCCGGTGCACTGGAAGCCGAAATCTGCCGGATGGCCGCCAAACGCATCTTCTACAGCCTTGGCCAGTGCCTCAATGCCGCTGTGGTCCTTAAAGTTTACGGATTTTTCTGCGCCCATTTCCTTGGCAAAGGCCAGACGGTTGGCGTCGCCGTCCACGGCCACGATATTCTCAACGCCCATCGCGCGCAGTACGGCAATGCACAAAAGACCGATAGGACCGCAGCCCTGAACAACCACCCGGCTGTTAAAGCGCAGGATGCCAACGGTTTTGGCACGCTCTACCGCGTGCACTAAAACGGCCGCCGGCTCGATTAAAATTCGGGAATCCAGATCCAAGTCGCTTACGTTAAAGATGGTGGACCCGCCGCGAACGAACAGATAATCGGAAAACCAGCCGTTTAAGTGAATGTCATCGTCAGGAAGAAGCCCGTATACGTCGGCACCACCGATGTTCTGCTTATTTAGGTCAAACATCGTAATATCGGGGTTATCCTTAAAAATCATGCAGGTAACGACCTTGTCACCAATGTGCAGATCCTTGCCGGCACTGTCCTTTTTTACGTTTTTGCCCATCGCTACAATTTCACCCGTACCTTCATGGCCCAAGGCTACGGGAATCAGGGAGAAGGGATCGCGCTTGAATTCATGGGCATCTGTGCCGCAAACGCCGCAGCCTTCTACCTTTACTAAAATATCGTCATCGCCCAATGGAGGGATGGGATATTCCTTGATATCAAAGTGCTCAAGCCCGGTTAAAACTGCTACACGGGCTGTTTTGGGAATGCTGCCCGCTGTGGCGGGAGCTGCACTTTTAGCACTCGGCGCCGCAGCGCCGCCCTGCATAGAAGAGAGCACCTGTTTTACGATTTGCTCTATGTTCTGTGAATTGATATCCATGCTTTTTTCCGTCCTTTTATATATTTTCCAAGCAAGCGGCAAAGAGTTCACCGCCGAAATTTCCTAATTCGGTATCCTGCTCTTCGCTGCCGCCGCTTACACCTAAGCCGCCGATGATGCGCCCTTTTTTATTGTAAAGGGGAACGCCGCCGCCGAAGATGATGATCTTTCCGTTATTGGTAAATTGAATACCGTAGAGAGAGCCGCCCGGCTGAGCCAGAGTCTTCAACTCGGCAGTAGACATTTTCAGCGCTGTGACCGTAAACGCTTTGTTTACGGCGATATCATAGGAGGCAATATAGGCGTCGTCCATACATTGTACTGAAATCGGATGACCGCTGGGACCGGTAACTGCAACTACGGCATTCACGCCCATTTCCGCAGCTTTTTTTGCTACACAGGCGCAAAGAGCGTTTGCCGTATCCAGGCAGATTGTATCAAAAGACTCTTTTATCCTGCAGCTGCTTATCAGCGAAGCGATCAAGTCTGACATTGTTTCGTTCAACAAACACGCCACCTTTTATTATTTTCCCAGTGACTCTAAAACCTTTTTGGTAATTTCGGCTACCAGATCGGCATCAGATGCCTTGCTGCCGCAGGAGCAGTTGCCGCCGCAGCTGTGGCAGCTGGCTTTGCCTTCCTTGGCGTTGGGGCAAAGGTTTGCCGGGTGTTTACCTTTTAAGCCGAACTGACGGCGAATTTCATACAGTCTCTCCACTTGTTGGGGGGTAAGCTCCTTCGGACCGCCCAGCTGACGGGAAAGATACAGCAGTTTGGCATAGAATTCTACAGATTCCATCTTGTGATAAGCATTCAGCAGAGAATCCGAATAAGTCAGTGCGCCGTGATTCTCAAGCAGAACGGCGTCAAAGCTCTGCAGATATTTTTCAACGGCATCGGGAATCTCTTCGGTAGAAGGTGTGCCGTAATCCGCAATCGGTACGCAGCCTAAAGCAATAACGGCTTCGGGCATGATGGGTTGCGTGAGCGGAATACCTGCAATGGCAAAACTGGTTGCGTAAACAGGATGTGCATGCACAACGGAGTTTACATCCGGGCGCTGCTTATAGACGCGCATGTGCATTTTAATCTCTGAGGAAGGCTTGAAACCGGGATTAGCCTGAATCACCTGACCGTTGGCGTCCACCTTGCAGATGTATTCGGGCGTCATGAATCCTTTGCTTACGCCGGTAGGCGTGCAGAGAAATTCGTTTTCGCCGATTTTTACGGAGATATTACCGTCATTAGCAGCGACCATTCCCTGGTTGTAGATCCTTTTGCCGATCTCACAGATTTGCTTTTTGATCTCATATTCTGTCATAATGTTCTTCTCCTTTTTTGGATATTCCATTTTTATAGTTTCATCATATCATAAACACAGAAATCAGTCAATGGAAAATGTTGCATTATGTTGAATTTTTCCGGTATTTTCATTGATTTTTCTGTTTTTAGACCCGATTTGGATATTTTAAGCGCATTAATGCAGCGCGTTGCTTGGCTTTTTCTGCCTTAGGATCAAAATCCCGCAGGAAGGATTTTAATTCTTCTACGCCCTCGCCGGTAACGGAAGAAAGATAGAAAATGCGTTTTACGCCTGTTTGTTTCAGCCAGTTAGTAACACGCGGAAGATTGGCATGGGGTTTATCGATTCCTGTAATAATGCCGATTACCTCGCGGTTGCACATGCTGACCATGTTCGGGGAAAAAAGGCAATAAGGCTCATCGGCGCTCATCAGCAGGCCTACGATATCCGCCTCATAGACGAATACCGCGATTGCACCGCCCAAGTGCCGTTCCTCGGCATATTCGCCGGGAGTGTCAATCATAAAACCGTCGTTTTTTACGTCCTGTGTTTTTGCGTAGTGGAGACCCTCTCCGGAAAGCGCTTGTGTCAGTGTGGTTTTTCCCGCACCGCTGCGGCCGACGAAAATGACTTTGTTCATGTTTTCGTGATTGGACAAACAGTAAAATTCAGCGTGTTTTTTACATAGTCGGTCACGGCCGTAACCGAAGCTTCTACCTGGGATACTGTACCGGTAATGATCAGGGTACCACTGAAGCGATCCACAAATCCAAGCATCGCGCCGGATGCTTTGGTTGCCAGATCCGCGGCGATAATAGCGGTCTCAGAAGGCGTCATGGTAACGATTCCGATGGCGCCGGAATGATCGTCTGCCGGATCAAGTCCCAGCTTTGTATAGATTTCAATATCCGGGTTAGCTATGATATGGGCAAGCGTAATTTGCTTTCCCGGAACCAGCTCTTGGATGATTCTTGTTTTGCCTTCGTTGCCGTCTGAATATTGTGCCATGAGATTCCTTTCTATAGCTGCTTTACTGCAGTATTTTCAGTAAGCCAAATTTATTCATCTATATTCTAATCCAAAAAGAATGGTATGTCAATACAAAAAACAGAAAAAAACAATAAAAAACTGAAGAAAAACCACAAAACTTTCAAATAAAACCACAAAATAACAAAAGATGGGAGTCTGCGCTGGGGATCGATGAGAAAGGCTAAAAACAGTACAAAATGCAAAGCTATTTTCTGATAACTGGCGATATTTTTTATAGGAAGAGTAAGGCATTTTAAATGTATATGCACTGAATTAGTCATATATAATATAAGGTGTTCTGTGAAAAAATAAAAATCTGTCCCATGGACAGATTTTTTATTTTGTATTTATACCGGTGCGAGGTCTTCAAAACCAATCAGCAATCCTTTGTTTTCTGCATAATAGCTGCACAGGCCGCTGGTAGGAGTAATGAAAATATCGCAGGAGGGGAATTTTTCTATCAGAGCGTTTTGGATATGCTGGACGCTTTCTTCATTGAAGCAATGACTGATGATGACTCTGCCGCCTTGAAATCCGCGAAGGAACATCTCCTCTAAGGCTTTTGTCAGCATGGAAATGCGTCCCCGCGGTTTATACAGCAGGCCCACGGTACCGGCTTCGGTAGCCGCGCCTAAAACCTTGATTTTCAGCATGCCGGCAATGACGCCCTTTAATTTACTTACACGTCCGTTTTTGACCAAGTTATCCATAGATTCCAGCAAGAAAAGCAAATGGGTATGTTTGCGATATTCTTCTAAACGGATACAGATCTCTTCAGGCGTAAGGCCCTGTTGAATCAGCTCTGTCAGTTTGCGGGTCAGAAGTGAGATTTCAGGACCGGCGGAAAGAGAATCAATAATAAATACTTTCTTTTCCGGTTCTTTTTCACTTAACAGCTGCCTGGCGGCTCTGGCACTGGAGATGCTGCCGGAGATCGTTCCGGAGATCGTCAAGGCAAAGGTACAGTCGGCTTTGCTGAAAGCATTGTACCATTCGTCAGGACTGGGAGCCGCACTGCCTGTTTTGCCTGGAAAATCTGACATTTCCCGCATGAATTCCTGAACATTTAAAGTTTCGTCATCGATAAATTCTTTTTCTCCGATTTCCAGCTTCAGCGGAACACGGGTGAAAGAAACGGTATCTTGAGTCCATTCGTTTATTGCAATCAGATCGCAGCCTGAGTCTACTGTAATTCCATATTTCATAATATGACACCTCTTGATAAATAGTATTTAAAACTAAGTGTAATTGTATCATAAACTGTTTGAAATGGCAAGCGAAAAAAGAAAATTTTTATTAAAGTTTCTTTTGTGCTGAATTTTGTAGAAGAAGCGACAAAAAAGCCGCCCTGAAAGGGCGGCTGAGATGATAAGGTCAGTGATATTCAGGCAGCCAGGAACCATGTTCGGCAATCAGTTCATCCACCATTTTTACAATGGTATCGATGTCCAGCTCGCTTCCGGTGTGAGGATCCAGCATTGCAGCCTGATAGATGCGTTCTTTTTTTCTGGTAACGGCAGCATCGATTGTCAGCAACTGTACGTTGATGTTGGTCATATTCATGGCTGCCAGCTGCGGCGGAAGCTTGCCTACGCTGCAGGGATTCACGCCGCGGCCGTTTACCAGGCAGGGAACCTCTACGCAGGCGTCTTCCGGCAGATTTTCGATCAGAAAATTTTTATTCAGTACATTGCCGCCGATCTGGTAAGGTGTGCCGGTAACGATAGCCTCCATGATGTGTGAGGCATATTCGCGGGAGCGGTCGTGTTCGATAATATCCTTATTGGCCAGTTCTTCATACTGTGCGGCCCAGCCGTTGATTTGATTGACACAGCGGCGCGGATATTCGTCCAGCGGGATATTGTACCGATCGATCAGCTCGGGATACTTAGACTTTATGTAGAACATATTATATTCAGCGTTATGCTCGCTGGATTCGGTACAGTAATAGCCTAAGCGGCGGATATAGTCATACCGGACCAAATTTTTATTTTCACGCTCTTCCAGCTTTTTCAGTGCTCTTTTTCTGATTTCAGGATAAAGATCATTTCCGTCTTTATCTTTGATCTCCAACAGCCAAGCCATGTGGTTGATACCGGCGATCAGTTCCTTGCGGCCTTCAAGCTTATCCTCCATGTAAAGTCCGCGAAGCAGATGTTCTGAACACACCTGAACACTGTGGCAAAGGCCTACCGTCTTTACCCCTGTATAACGCTGCATATAGCCGGAAAGCATCGCCATAGGATTGGTGTAGTTCAAAAACAGGGCGTCGGGGCAAACCTCTTCCATATCCCGGGCAAAATCTTCCAATACGGGAATCGTACGCAGGGTTCGCATGATTCCGCCGATTCCCAAAGTGTCGGCGATGGTTTGGCGCAACCCGTATTTTTTGGGAATTTCAAAATCGGTAATGGTACAGGGATCATAACCGCCTACCTGAATGGCATTTATGACAAAGTCGGCGCCCTTTAATGCGGCTTTTCTGTTTTCTGTGCCGCAGTAAGGCGTTATTGTGGCGGGGTTGCCCTTGCCCTTGTTGATTGCATGCAGAATCGATTCACTTTCCTTTAACCGTTTGGGATCAATGTCATACAGGGCAAACTCGCTGTTTTTTAAAATTTCCGAACACATGCAGTCACCGATGACGTTTCTGGCAAATACGGTGCTGCCTGCACCCATAAATGTGATTTTCATAAAAAGTTCCTCCTTTTTTTTCACAACGATATTATAGCATGCTTTTTTTGAAATTTGTATTGCAGAATATGAGAAAGATATGTTATAATGTGAGATCATAAAGGAATGGTGAAGAGGGAAAATGCTTCAGCAGTGCAATATACGAAATGAGCAATATAATAAGGTAGTTCCCCTGTATCTTGGCAGCCAGCATTGTGAAAGCCGCCATTGCTACGGTCCGGCGGTGCGTACATACTGGCTTTTGCATTATGTGGTATCAGGAAAAGGCAAATACCGGGTGGAGGGAAAGGAGTATGCCGTGCATCCGGGGGAGGCCTTTTTAATTAAACCGGGGGAAATTACGCAATATGAAGCGGACAGAGAGGATCCTTGGTATTACATATGGGTAGGCTTTACTTCGGAACTGCCCTGCTTGGAGGAACTTCCGTATGTAATTCGCAAGGAGGGGTTGAAGCAGATATTTTCTGCTGTAGATCGTATGCGCAACGGCGGAATTCTTAAAGATATGCAGGCGATTGCCGCTATTTGGGAAGTAATCGCCTGTCTTTGCGGAGATATGGCGCAGGAGGATGATACCAGCTATACGGCCCGAGCGGTAAATATGATTAAAAAACAGTATATGAAGGATGTTACCGTACAGAGCATTGCGGATGCTCTGGGATTGGACCGAAGTTATTTTTCGAATCTGTTTAAAAAGGAAACGGGAAAAAGTCCCGGCCGCTATCTGACGGAGTATCGAATGGAGCGGGCACTGGAACTGCTTCGGCGGGAGCGGTATTCTGTTTCGGTGGTAGCTGCATCAGTAGGCTACGGCGATTTATTCAGCTTTTCGCGCTGCTTTAAAAGGTGTTATGGAGTACCGCCTTCCCGCTATGCAGAAATTCCTTCAACTGCCGGTACTACAATTGAGCTTTTTACGCGAAAGCCAAGGATTTCTGACGCATCCTGTACAGCTGTTTGAGGGAGGAAAAAGAGGCGTTTTTTGTTTTGCAGAGCAGAATAGGCCAATTGTAAATATTTTGTTATGGGTACATATCCTCTGTTTTTATGTTTGACGAAATCCGCCGAATATCATATAATAAAAGCACGGAGGGCTCTTTTGTAACTGACGGAAGATGGAGTGTACCATCATGGAGCAGGGGAGCCGTTTTATGCCGACCGTCTGGGCAGCCTTATCCGAAAAAAAGAGGATAGGACTGCTCTTTTTTATAAACTTGAAGGAGGATGAAATGAAAAAGATAGGGATCGTTATGGGAAGTGACAGCGATCTTCCCATCGTGGAAAAGGCCATTGCAACAGTACAAGAATATGGAGTTGAATGTGAAGTGCATGTTTATTCAGCACACAGGACGCCTGAGCAGGCTAAAGAATTTGCGTGTTCGGCCAGAGAAAAAGGGTTTGGCGTGCTGATTGCTGCTGCGGGGAAGGCTGCGCATCTTGCCGGCGCCATCGCGGCTTCTACCACTTTGCCGGTGATTGGGCTCCCTATAAAATCATCAACGCTTGACGGCATTGATGCGCTTTTATCGACGGTTCAGATGCCTGCGGGCATTCCTGTAGCCACAGTTGCGATAGACGGCGCTGTCAATGCCGCTTTGCTTTCCCTGCAGATTCTGGCAGTGGAGGACGCTTCCCTTGCCCGAAAGTTAGAGGAAGCACGTCGGACAGCAGCAGAGAACGTACTTGCCAGGGATGCGGAGATATCAAAAAAATATCATTAAATTCAGGTTAAAAAGGAGAAGAAAAATGGAAAAGAAAGAACAGATGTATGAAGGTAAGGCCAAAAAGGTGTTTGCAACTGAAAACCCCGAATACTGTATTGTTTCCTATAAGGATGATGCTACTGCCTTTAACGGCCTGAAAAAGGGCACGATCGCCGGCAAGGGCGTTGTGAACAACCGCATGAGCAATTATCTGATGGGTTTGCTGGAAAAGGAAGGGATTCCCACTCACTTTGTGGAAGAACTTAACGACCGGGAAACCGTTGTAAAAAAGGTGACGATCGTTCCGCTGGAGGTTATTGTACGAAATATTGCAGCCGGCTCCTTTTCGAAGAGGTTCGGTGTAGCGGAGGGAACAAAGCTGCTTTGTCCTACACTGGAGTATTGCTATAAGGATGATGCTTTAGGTGACCCGATGGTGAATGATTATCATATCATTGCCTGCGGTTGGGCTACTCGTGAGGACTTGGATACGATTTCGGAGTACACTTTTAAAATCAATGCGTTTTTAAAGGACTTTTTCAAAAAAATTAATATTGATCTTGTGGATTTTAAAATTGAATTCGGCAAGGATGCCAGCGGCAAGATTCTGCTGGCGGATGAAATTTCTCCCGATACCTGTCGGTTCTGGGATGCGGCGACCGGTGAAAAGCTGGATAAGGACCGCTTCCGCAGGGATTTAGGCAATGTAGAGGGCGCCTATGCCGAAATGATGAAACGGGTGTTTGGAGAAGAAGCATGAGTAGTTTAAGAGAAGAATGCGGCGTTTTCGGGATTTTTGCCCCGCATAAAATGGATGTGGCGGCTTCGGCTTATTATGGGTTGTTTGCTCTGCAGCACCGGGGGCAGGAGAGCTGCGGCATTGTGGTGAACGATGACGGCGTCTTTCAAACGTATAAAGATGTAGGTTTGGTAAACGATGTTTTTACAAAGCCTGTACTGGAAAAATTGGGCGAGGGGAATATGGCGGTAGGCCATGTGCGCTACGGCACCACCGGCACCGACGGCCGCCTGAACGCTCAGCCGATTGTAGTGAACCATGTGAAAGGACATATAGCGCTTGCGCATAACGGCAACCTGGTGAATTCCTATGAGCTTCGGCAGGAATTGGAACTCGGCGGTGCGATCTTTCATACTACCAGTGATACAGAGGTTATTTCTTATATTATTACCCAAGAACGGATTAAAACTGCGTCAATTGAACAGGCAGTAGAGGGGGCACTGGGGCGCATCAAAGGGGCGTATTCTCTGGTGCTGATGTCACCTTCCAAATTGATTGCGGTACGGGATCCCAACGGTTTTCGGCCGCTGTGCTATGGTAAAACGGATGACGGTGCTTTTATAGTAGCGTCGGAAAGCTGCGCGCTTGACGCGGTAGGCGCCTCTTTTGTGCGGGATGTACGTCCGGGAGAAATCATTGTGTTTGATGCCAAGGGTGTGCGCAGTATTACAACACACTGCGGCACAGTGCAGCCCTCGATGTGCGTGTTTGAATATATTTATTTCGCCCGGCCGGATTCTGTTATTGACGGCTGTTCCGTTCATTCGGCCCGTGTGCGCGCCGGCGCGTTTTTGGCCTTGGAGCATCCGGTGCAGGCGGATATCGTGATCGGCGTGCCGGATTCCGGCATTGATGCGGCCATCGGCTTTTCTCGCCAGTCGGGCATTCCCTACGGCATCGGTTTTATTAAAAATAAATACATCGGCCGTACGTTTATCTCTCCGGGGCAGAAGTCAAGGGAAGATAAAGTTAAAATTAAGCTGAACCCGGTTTCCGATACCGTAAAGGGGAAAAGAGTGGTATTGATTGACGATTCCATTGTGCGCGGAACTACCAGCGCCCGGATCGTAAAACTGCTGCGTGACGCAGGCGCCACCGAGGTGCATATGCGGGTTTCGGCACCGGCGTTTATTGCGCCGTGTTATTATGGTACGGATATCGATTCTAAGGATGCGCTGATTGCTTGTAATCATACGATAAAAGAAATCGAAAAGATCATCGGTGTGGACAGTCTTGGGTATTTAAGTGTGGATAACGTAACGAAAATCGCCGGTGGAATTGATCAAAACAGCTTTTGTACAGCCTGTTTTGATGAAAAATATCCTACGGCTGTGCCGCAAAAGGCACATAAAAACCGGTTTGAGACGAAAATATCCGAAAGCGGGGAAGAAAAATGAAAAGCTTTAGCGAGAGTTACAAAAACGCGGGCGTAGATATTACCGCAGGCTACAGGGCTGTGGAACTGATGAAGCAGCACATTGCCAAAACGGTTGCCGGTACGGGCGCGCTTTCAGATATCGGCGGCTTTGGCGGGCTGTTTGAGCTGGACCTTACCGGTATAAAAAAGCCGGTGCTTGTAAGCGGCACCGACGGCGTGGGTACCAAGCTGAAGATGGCGTTTTTGATGGACAAGCATGATACCGTGGGGATTGACTGCGTGGCTATGTGCGTAAACGACATCATCTGCTGCGGCGCAAAACCCTTGTTTTTTTTGGATTATATCGCCTGCGGAAAAAATGAGCCGGAAAAAATTGCCGCCATTGTAAAGGGCGTAGCCGAGGGCTGCGTGCAGTCCGGCGCGGCGCTGATCGGCGGCGAAACGGCTGAAATGCCTGGATTTTACCCGGAGAATGAATATGATTTAGCCGGCTTTGCCGTAGGCGTGGTGGATAAGGAGAAGATTGTGGACCATTCCTCTATCCGCCCGGGCGATGTGATTCTTGCGCTGCCCTCCAGCGGGGTGCACTCCAATGGGTTTTCCCTTGTGCGCAAGGTGTTTGACGTGGAAAACACCGATATAAAAGCTCCTTGTGAAGAATTGGGCAGCAGAAGCATCGGCGAAACGCTGCTGGCACCTACCCAAATTTATGTGCAGCCCATGCTGCGCCTGATGGAGCAGGTAATGGTTAAGGCGGTATCTCACATTACCGGCGGCGGCTTTTATGAAAATATTCCGCGCAGCCTGCCCGAGGGAATTTCGGCTAAAATTGAAAAAGCGGCCGTTCGGGTTCTGCCGATTTTTGATTTGATTGCCAAAACCGGAAATATCCCGGAGCGGGATATGTTCAACACCTTTAATATGGGCGTTGGCATGAGCGTGGTGGTGGCGAAGGACGATGCGGATAAGGCCCTGCAAATCCTGCGCGAGGCGGGCGAGACACCGTATATCATCGGTGAGACGGTTGCTTCAAGCGAGGGCGTTTTATTATGGTAGCCAATATCGCGGTGTTTGTCTCCGGAGGGGGTACGAACCTGCAGGCCCTGCTGGACGCGGCGGATCGGGGCGAGCTGAAGGACGGCGCGCTGGTTTTGGTCCTCTCCAGCCGGGAGGATGCCTATGCGCTGGAGCGTGCGAAAAAGCATCATATCCCCACTAAAATCGTCAGCAAAAAGCAGGCCGGCTCCCAGCAGGCCTTTGAGGCGGAAATTCTCCGCACGCTGGCGGAATATTCCGTGGATATGATTGTTTTGGCCGGTTTTATGAGCATTTTAAGCGCCGATTTTGTCCGGCAGTATGAAAAACGAATTATCAATGTGCATCCGTCGCTGATTCCCTCCTTCTGCGGTGAGGGCTACTATGGCCTGCGCGTGCATGAGGCGGCCCTGCAAAAGGGCGTAAAGGTGACCGGCGCTACGGTGCATTTTGTCAACGAAGTACCCGACGGGGGCGAAATTATCTTTCAAAAAGCGGTGCGCGTTTTGAAAAACGATACGCCGCAGACGCTGCAGAGGCGCGTGATGGAGCAGGCGGAATGGAAACTTCTGCCCCGGGCCGCGCAGGAGGTAGCCAAAAAAATTGCCAAAGGCAAGGAGAAAAAATTATGAGTGCACTTTTGGATATTGCCCAGCTTTTAAAAAATAACCGTTATCCCGGCAGGGGCATTGTTTTGGGGCTTTCGGAGGATGGTAAAAAAGCGGTTGCCGCCTATTTTATCATGGGGCGCAGCGAAAACAGCCGCAACCGGGTTTTTAAAAAGAGGGAGAACGGCGATATTTTTACCGCCGCTTTTGACGAAAGCAAAGTGAAGGATCCCTCGCTTATCATCTATAATGCCGTTCGGCGCTTTGAAAACAAGCTGATTGTTACCAACGGCGACCAAACCGATACGGTTTATGATTTTCTTGCCGCCGGCAAGGGCTTTGAGCAGGCGCTGGATACGCGGGAATTTGAGCCGGATTTTCCGAATTTTACCCCCCGCATCAGCGGCCTTTTAACATTTGAAAAGGATCGCTTTACCTATAAAATGAGCATTTTAAAAAGCGCGGATGAGGCTGGAAGCGCCTGCAACCGTTTTACGTTTGCCTATGCGCCGCAGGCGGGTACGGGGCATTTTATCCATACCTATCAGGAGGACGGCAATCCGCTGCCTTCCTTTGCCGGCGAGCCGGAGCCGATAGCGCTTGGCGGCGATATCGACGATTTTTCCGGCTTGCTTTGGGACAATTTGGATTCGGATAATAAAATCTCTCTGTACGTGTGCTTTACAGATTTGGCATCCGGCGCGGCGGAAGAGCGAATTATGAATAAAAACCAATAGGAGGACAGGATGAAAACTTTTGAATTAAAATACGGCTGCAACCCCAACCAAAAGCCGGCCAGCATTTATATGGAGGACGGCAGTGACCTGCCCATTACGATTTTAAACGGCCGCCCCGGATACATTAACTTTTTGGACGCGTTTAATTCCTGGCAGCTGGTAAAAGAGCTGAAGGCGGCGCTGCATATGCCCTGCGCTACCAGCTTTAAGCATGTAAGCCCCACCAGCGCGGCGCTGGGTCTGCCGATGAGCGACGATTTAAAAGAGGCCTGCTTTGTGGATGATATTCCCGGCCTGGATGATTCGCCCCTGGCGCTAGCCTATGCCCGCGCCCGCGGTACGGACCGTATGTCGTCCTTCGGCGATTGGATTGCGCTTTCGGATGTCTGCGATACGACTACGGCGCTTTTGATTAAGCGCGAAGTTTCCGATGGCGTAATTGCCCCGGGCTATGAGCCGGAAGCTCTTGAAATTTTAAAAAGCAAGCGCAAGGGCGGTTATAACATTGTGCAGATTGATGAAAATTTCGTTCCGGACCCGGTGGAAAAAAAGCAGGTGTACGGCGTTACCTTTGAGCAGGGGCGCAATAATTTTACCATTGACGAAAACTTGCTTTTAAACATTGTTACCGCTAATAAAGAACTGCCGCCCGAGGCAAAAAGGGATTTGATTATTTCGTTGATTACGCTTAAATATACGCAGTCCAACTCTGTGTGCTATGCAGTTGACGGACAGGCTATAGGCGTGGGAGCGGGGCAGCAGTCCCGTATTCACTGCACCCGCCTGGCGGGTAATAAAGCGGATATCTGGCATCTGCGCCGGCACCCCAAGGTACTTTCTCTGCCTTTCCTTGAAACGATGGGCCGGCCCGAGAAGGATAACTGCATTGACGTGTACATTTCGGACGATTGCCAGGACGTTTTAGCCGAGGGCAGCTGGCAGAAGTACTTTACCCGTAAGCCGGAGGAGCTGACGCGCGAAGAAAAACGAGCCTATTTAGACAGCATTACCGGCGTTGCCTTGGGCAGCGACGCATTCTTTCCCTTTGGCGATAACATTGACCGCGCCAAAAAGAGCGGTGTAAGCTATATTGCCCAGCCCGGCGGCTCTGTTCGCGATGATCTTGTAATAACTGACTGTAACAAATACGGCATTGTCATGGCCTTTACCGGCATGCGGCTGTTCCATCATTGATAAAAAGTGAGGAATTGATATGTTTTTTGATGAATTGAAACAATATGATGAGGAAGTATATGCTTCCTGTGAAAGAGAATTTGAGCGGCAGCAGCATAACATTGAGCTGATTGCCTCGGAAAATATTGTGTCCGAAGCGGTACTGCTGGCAGCCGGTACGGTTTTAACCAATAAATATGCCGAGGGTTACCCGGGCAAGCGGTACTACGGCGGCTGCGTGTATGTGGACGAGGTAGAGGAAATTGCGCGGGAGCGCGCGAAAAAGCTCTTTGGCGCCGAGCATGCCAATGTACAGCCTCACTGCGGCGCCAGTGCAAATTTGGCGGTATTTTTTGCTTTGCTTGAGCCGGGCGACACGGTGCTTTCGATGAGCTTGGCCCACGGCGGCCATCTTTCCCACGGTTCCCCGGTCAATATTTCGGGAAAATATTTCAATATCGTTCCTTACGGCATTGACGACGATACGCAGATGATCAATTACGACCATGTGCGCGAATTGGCGCTTGCCCATAAGCCCAAGCTGATTTTAGCGGGCGCTTCGGCGTATCCCCGGGCGATTGACTTTAAAAAATTCCGCGAAATCGCCGACGAGACGGGCGCGTATCTTTTGGTGGACATGGCACATATTGCCGGGCTTGTGGCAGCGGGCTTACATGAGAACCCCGTACCCTATGCCGACGTTGTAACCACTACTACCCATAAAACGCTGCGCGGTCCCCGCGGCGGTCTGATTCTCTGCAAGGAAAAATACGCCAAGCAGATTGATAAGGCTATTTTCCCCGGTATTCAGGGCGGCCCCTTGATGCACATCATCGCGGCCAAGGCTGTGGCGCTGGGCGAAGCGCTGACCGAGAATTTTAAGGAATATCAAAAGCAGATTGTAAAAAATGCCGCTTGTCTGGCGCAGGCATTGATGAAGGAAGGGTTCCGGCTGGTTTCCGGCGGAACGGACAACCACCTGATGCTGGTGGATCTGCAGAACTTCGGCATTACCGGCAAGGAATTTGAGCACCGACTTGATGAAGTGCATATTACCGTTAATAAAAACGCCGTGCCCAACGACCCGCAGAGTCCGTTTATCACCAGCGGCATCCGGGTGGGTACGCCGGCCGTGACCAGCCGTGGCTTCCGCGAGGCGGAAATGGAAAAAATCGCCGGCTGGATGAAGATTGCGGTTACCGATTTTGAAGGCAGCCGGGCAAAAATTTTAGAAGAAGTAACCGCACTTTGCGAAAAATATCCGATTTATAAATAAGGAGCGGGTCATGAAGATAATGGTGGTAGGCGGCGGCGGCCGTGAGCATGCAATTATAAAAAAAATAAAGGAAAATCCGGCGGTTCAAACCATTTATGCCCTGCCGGGCAACGGCGGTATGGCGGAAGATGCACAGTGCGTGGATATCGGCGCTAAGGATATTGACGGCATGGTGGCTTTTGCCCAAAAAAACAGCGTGGATTTTGCCGTGGTAGCGCCGGATGACCCCCTGGTATTGGGTGCGGTGGACCGGTTGGAGGAAGCGGGCATTCCCTGCTTTGGCCCTAAAGCAAACGCAGCTATTTTGGAGGGCAGCAAGGTGTTTTCCAAACAGCTGATGAAAAAATACGGCATTCCTACGGCAGAATATCAGGTATTTTCCGCCGCAGACGAAGCGCTGGCTTTTTTGGAAAAAGCCCCGTATCCTGCCGTTATCAAGGCGGACGGCTTAGCGCTGGGCAAGGGCGTGATCATCGCACAGACGGCACAAGAGGCAAAGGAAGTCGTTATCAGCATTATGGAAGACCGCATTTTCGGCGAGAGCGGCCGGCAGATTGTGGTGGAGGAGTTCCTTACCGGGCCGGAGGTTTCGGTTTTAGCCTTTACCGACGGCAAAACGGTAAAGCCGATGGTTTCCTCTATGGATCATAAGCGCGCCCTGGACGGCGATAAGGGCTTGAATACCGGCGGCATGGGCACGGTTGCACCGAACCCGTATTATACCGAGGAAATTGCCGCCGAGTGTATGCGCACCATCTTTTTGCCTACGATAGAGGCGATGAATCAAGAGGGGCGTCCGTTTCAGGGCTGCCTGTACTTTGGGCTGATGCTTACGCCCAAAGGCCCTAAGGTGATTGAGTATAACTGCCGCTTCGGCGACCCAGAAACCCAGGTGGTGCTTCCACTTATGGAAAGCGACCTGCTTACCGTGATGCGCGCCTGCCGCGAGGGTACGCTGGCGGAGTGTGAAGTGAAGTTTTCCAAAAAGGCGGCGGCATGCGTGGTGATGGCCTCCAAGGGCTATCCGCAGAAATATGAAACGGGTTATGAGATCCATATCGCCCCCGCGTTTTCGGGCCAGCTTTTTGCAGCCGGCGCCAAACGGCAGGGGGAAAGGCTGGTAACAGCCGGCGGCCGGGTGCTGGGCGTTGCGGCCACGGGGGATACCCTGCAGCAGGCGGTGGAGGAGGCTTACCGCCAGTGCCGCCTGGTTACCTTTGAAAATGCTTACTGCCGCGGGGATATCGGCCAAAAAGCCCTGGCGGCGCTGAAACAATAAAACCGGGAGGTGCAGGAATGGTTTACAGAGTTTTTGTTGAAAAAAAGGAGGCTCTGGCCCACGAAGCCAAGGCGCTGAAAAATGATATCGTTTCCTTTTTGGGCATTTCCGGCCTGGAAAGACTGCGGCTTATAAACCGCTATGACGTAGAGGATATTGAGCCGGAATTATTTGAATATGCGAAAAAAACTGTATTCTCCGAGCCGCAGTTGGATATTGTCTCCGATACATTGCAGGGTGCGGAGAATGCCACTGTATTTGCAGTGGAGTATCTGCCCGGCCAGTTTGACCAGCGCGCCGATTCGGCCGCGCAGTGTATTCAGCTGATTTCTACCGGCCAGCGGCCGCTGGTGCGCACGGCAAAGGTATATGTGCTCTACGGCGCGCTTTCCCCAAAGGATATTGAAAAAATTCAAAAGCATATGATTAACGCGGTGGAGAGCCGTTTGGCGGCCATGGAAAAGCCTGAAACGTTAAAGACGGATTATGAAACGCCTTCTTCTGTGGAAACGCTTGACGGGTTTATCGCTTTAAGCCGGAAAGAGCTGGAGGCGTTTGTAAAAACGTACGGCCTGGCGATGGACGGCGACGATATTGAGTTTTGCCAGGCATATTTTAAAAGCGAACAGCGTGACCCTACGATTACCGAGATTCGCATGATTGATACCTATTGGTCGGATCATTGCCGGCATACAACGTTTTTAACCACGATTGACGGCGTGCATTTTGAGGACGCGCAGCTGCAGAAGACGTATGAAAATTATCTCTCTATCCGCCAAACGCTGGGGCGCACAAAGCCGCAGAATTTGATGGATATTGCGACCCTGGCGGCCAAGTACTTAAAAACCCAGGGCAAGCTGGAAAAATTGGATGAATCCGAAGAAATCAACGCCTGTACGGTAAAAATGCAGGTGGAGGTAAACGGGCATCCGGAGGACTGGCTGCTGCTGTTTAAAAATGAAACCCATAACCATCCTACCGAAATTGAACCCTTCGGCGGCGCGGCCACCTGCATCGGCGGCGCTATCCGCGACCCGCTTTCGGGCCGCAGCTACGTTTACGCCGCTATGCGTGTAACCGGCGCGGCCGACCCGCTGCGGCCGGTAGAGCAGACGCTGCAGGGCAAGCTTCCCCAGCGGAAGATTGTTACCACCGCGGCGGCGGGATATTCTTCCTATGGCAACCAAATCGGCCTGGCCACCGGGCAGGTGGATGAGATATACCATGAGGGCTATGCGGCTAAGCGCCTGGAGATCGGCGCGGTAATTGCGGCAGCTCCGGCTAAAAATGTGCGGCGCGAAGTACCGCAGCCGGGGGATATCGTTATCTTGCTGGGCGGCAAAACCGGGCGCGACGGCTGCGGCGGCGCAACGGGTTCGTCCAAATCCCATACGCTTTCTTCGCTGGAGAGCTGCGGGGCCGAGGTGCAAAAGGGCAACGCCCCCGAGGAGCGCAAACTGCAGCGGCTCTTCCGCAGCAGCGAGGCTTCCCGCCTGATTAAGCGCTGCAATGATTTCGGCGCCGGCGGCGTTTCGGTAGCCATCGGCGAGCTGGCCGACGGGCTGACAATCAACCTGGACGCCGTACCCAAAAAATACGAGGGGCTGGACGGCACCGAGCTTGCCATCAGCGAATCCCAGGAGCGTATGGCGGTGGTGGTGGAGGCGAAGGATGTTTCTGCCTTTATTGCCCTGGCTGAGCGCGAAAATTTAGAGGCTACCGTGGTGGCGGAGGTTATAGAGGAGCCGCGCCTGGTAATGCAGTGGAAGGGCCGCACGATCGTCGATATTTCCCGCGCGTTTTTAAATTCCAACGGCGCGGAAAAACATATTCAGATTGAGGCCGCGCCGCCGCAGGCCTATCAAAAAGCTGTGCCGGAGGATTTTGCAGCCGGCATGCGTACCCTGGCGGCAGATTTAAACGTATGCTCCAAGCGCGGGCTTTCCGAGCGGTTTGATTCCACCATCGGCGCCGGTACGGTTTTCATGCCCTTTGGCGGAAAATACCAGCAAACGCCCATTCAGGCGATGGTGCATAAAATTTCGCTGGAAGAGGGCGATACGGAAGATTGCTCATTAATGGCCTGGGGGTATAACCCCTTTATTACAGAAAAAAGCCCCTATCACGGCGCTTATTTGGCCGTGGTGGAATCCGTGGCGAAATTGATTGCCTCGGGCGCGGCATTCCAGGATGTATACCTGACGTTCCAGGAATATTTTGCGCGCCCCGGTAAGGATCCCAAGCGGTGGGGCCCGCCTCTTGCCGCGCTTTTGGGCGCGTTTCAGGCGCAGCTGGATTATGGTATTGCGGCCATCGGCGGCAAGGATTCCATGAGCGGCACGTTTGAGAATTTGGATGTTCCGCCTACGCTTGTTTCCTTTGCGGTAACGACGGAAAAAATTCCGCACATTGTTTCGCCGGAATTTAAGGGCGCGGGACACCGCGTGGTACTGCTGGCGCCGGACTGTGATGCAAACGGTCTGCCGGAGAAAGCCTCGCAGAAAGCGCTGTTTCAAAAGGTTACATCGCTTATGCGCAGCGGTAAGGTGCTGGCGGCCTATACGCCCGGCTACGGCGGCGTTGCCGAGGCTGTGCTGAAAATGGCCCTTGGTAACGGCGTGGGCTTTGCTTTTGACAAGGATTTGACGCTTCCGCAGCTGTTCGGCTATGCTTACGGTGCGTTTGTTTTAGAGGTTGAAGGCGACGTTTGCGACGGCGTTTTGCTGGGGGAAACCGCAGCGGCACCGCGGTTTACCTATCGGGGTACGGCCCTTGCGCTGGAGCAGCTGCAGGCACTGTATGAAAATAAATTGGAGCCGGTGTATCCCTGCAATATTGAAAGCAAAAACGAAGAAATTCCTGCCTTTACGTATAAGGCGGTGCAGTATGCCAAGGCGGCGCCTGTGGCAAAGCCGCGGGTGCTGATTCCGGTATTCCCCGGCACCAACTGCGAATACGATACCGCTAAGGCGATGGCGGCGGCCGGCGCCGAGCCGGAGATTTTTGTGATTAAAAATCTTTCTTCGGCGGCGGTTAAGGAATCGGTGGAAGCCTTTGCGCAAAAGATAAAAAATTCGCAGATTATCTTTATTCCCGGCGGTTTCTCCGGCGGGGATGAGCCGGACGGCTCCGGCAAGTTTATCACGGCGTTTTTCCGTTCGCCGGCGATAGCGGCGGGCGTTACGGAACTGTTGGAACAGCGCGACGGGCTGATGTGCGGCATCTGCAACGGCTTCCAGGCACTGATTAAATTAGGCTTGGTGCCTTTTGGAAAGATCATGGATACCGATGAAAATTGCCCGACGCTTACGTTCAACACCATCGGCAGGCATCAGTCGCGGTTAGTTCGTACGAGAATTGCTTCCAATAAATCTCCCTGGCTGATGAATACGCAGCCCGGCGAGATTTATACCGTGCCGATTTCCCATGGAGAGGGGCGTTTTTTGGCGGACGATGCGTTGATTGTGCGCCTGGCGGAAAACGGGCAGATTGCCACGCAGTATGTGGATTTTGCCGGCAATCCTACGATGGATATCCATTTTAACCCCAACGGTTCCTGTGCGGCGATAGAGGGCATTACTTCGCCCGACGGCCGGGTGTTTGGTAAAATGGGCCATTCCGAGCGCACGGGCAAAGGTCTTTATAAAAATGTGCCGGGCGATTTTGATATGGGGATATTCGCTTCGGCCGTACGTTATTTTAAATAAGGAGGAATTTTTATGGCCACGTTTTTTGATGAACCGTCACATACTTTTAACGAATATCTTTTGGTACCGGGGTATTCTGACAGCACTTGTATTCCGGCAAATGTAAGCCTGAAAACGCCGCTGGTAAAGTTTAAAAAGGGCGAGCAGCCGGCAATTGAAATGAATATCCCAATGGTTTCGGCCATTATGCAGTCCGTTTCCGGCGATAGGCTGGCGGTGGCGCTGGCCCGTGAGGGCGGTGTGGCGTTTATCTACGGTTCGCAGTCGATCGAAGATGAAGCGGCTATGGTAGCGCGTGCTAAGGGCTACAAGGCTGGCTTTGTAAAAAGCGATTCCAACATTGCGCCGGAGGCTACGTTAAAGGACGTTTTGGCCCTGAAGGAGCGTACGGGCCATTCCACCGTAGCGGTAACCGAGGACGGCACCGCCGAGGGCAAACTGCTGGGCATTGTAACCGGAAGGGATTATCGCGTAAGCCGTATGAGTCCGGATACGCCGGTTTCTGCATTTATGACGCCGATGGAAAAGCTGATTTACGCCAAAGAGGGTACTACGCTTAGTGAGGCCAATGATATTATATGGGAACATAAGCTGAATTCCCTTCCTATTGTTTCAAACGATGGGAAGCTGCGGTATTTTGTTTTCCGTAAGGATTATGAACAGCATAAAAATAATCCCAATGAGCTTCTGGATGCTAATAAGCGCTATGTGGTAGGCGCGGGCATCAATACTCGCGATTATGCGGAGCGTGTGCCGGCGCTGGTTGAAGCGGGCGCGGATGTGCTTTGCATTGATTCCTCCGAAGGGTTTTCCCAGTGGCAGAAGCTGACGATTGATTTTATCCGTGAAAAGTACGGTGACAGCGTAAAGGTAGGCGCCGGAAACGTGGTGGACGGCGAGGGTTTCCGCTATTTGGCTGAGTGCGGAGCTGATTTTGTAAAGGTAGGGATTGGCGGCGGCTCCATCTGCATTACGCGGGAAACCAAGGGGATCGGCCGCGGCCAGGCAACGGCGGTGATCGACGTTTGCCGTGCCCGGGATGAATATTTTAAAGAAACGGGAATTTATGTTCCCGTATGCTCCGACGGCGGCATTGTGCATGACCATCACATTACGCTTGCCCTGGCCATGGGTGCGGATTTTGTAATGTTGGGCCGTTATTTTGCCCGGTTTGATGAGAGTCCCACAGCCAAAATTAACGTAAACGGCACCCTGATGAAAGAATACTGGGGCGAGGGATCCAACCGTGCGCGCAACTGGCAGCGGTATGATTTAGGCGGCGCGAGCAAACTCTCGTTTGAAGAGGGCGTGGATTCCTACGTTCCCTATGCGGGGAAGCTTTCGGATAACGTGCGTCAAAGCCTGGCCAAGGTAAAAAGCACCATGTGCAACTGTGGTGCGCTGACGATTCCGCAGCTGCAGCAGACAGCTAAAATTACGCTGGTTTCCTCAGTAAGCATTGTAGAAGGCGGCGCCCATGACGTTGTGCTGAAGAGTAAGCAATAAAAAGTGAAGATGCTATAATAAAAGGTATAATGCTTTTTCGTTTATAGGAATATTTTTGATTGTCGAAAAGCACATGGAAACATGTGCTTTTTTGTATATTCTCTTGGAGCGCATTGGGATTGGGAAAAAGGATATCCCATCCTTTTTTCTGTGCATAGTGTACGGCTTGTCCGGTGCCTGAACGCCATTACGTAGGATCATAAACGGTAATTACCTTATCACAGTGGTATATGGTACGAAGTTTGAAACAATCGGGGCTATATTCCTCAGAGGTAAAAAGTATTTTCTTTTAAAAATCAACATATGACCATATTTGCATTTAACAGTATCCTTCATTGTATTTCATTCCCCGAATAAGGGATTACCACATAGAGTTGCAGATTATAAAAACTGTTAAGCTGCCTTCGATTTCCGGGGTCCCAATATCGACATCCGCGGCCATTCCGGTATAAAATTTCCGGTAACCGCTGTAACATGGACCCACAATATATATTTGATTTATGTGTCTTATTAGGATATATAATTTTCTTTCTATAAAAATACAACAGCGGCTGGCAGTATAGAATCCCTCTCTTACGGCAGTAAAAGTACTTGAAAACGGCATTCATTGTTGATACGATCAATAATACTTTTCTTCTTAATAAATAAAGTGGTATACCCTTCGCTTTTACATATGTATACATACGTATCATATAATAAGATATAAAAACATTTCTTTTAAGTAATATTTTCTATTATAAACAATATTTGAAATAAGTGAATATCAAAATCGTCGTATTTTTATCAACAAATCCTATGAATATATCTATAATAAGTATTGAGGCGTTTTATGAGGATAGATTATGCTGTAATTGGAAAACGGATTCGCGAAATTCGGAAAAGCAAGCAATGGTTGCAGGCTGCATTGGCGGAGAGATCCGGCGTGGAACCTTCCTTCGCATATTGAACGTGCTGCCATGAAGTTGAGTTTGCTTACTTTGGTGAATGTTGCAAATGCATGGGAAGTATCTTTAGATGAATTTGCGTTTGGAAGATTGAAAAAAATCGGCATATTTATGCGCAGGAAATCCATGCTGGCTGATTGTATCGCAGAGGAAATAGCTGCGATCACTGCGCTGTGGCAAAAATATGTTGCGTACAGTACAAAAAGTAAAGAATGACCAAAAAAATCCTGCCTGAAGGCAGGATTTTTTGTTGTGTTTTACGGTCGGTAAGTACCTCGGTTTAGTTTTGTCAGCAGCTGAGTCAGAGGCAAAATTAAGAATCCTACAACAAAATTTGAAGCAGCGTGAAGAGCGTCCCATGGCAGTCCTGCTGTAATCCAAGCGATCGTTTGTTTAAAATTTAGTCCGAATAAGAGCGCCTGTGCAGGGGCATAGAGCGTCCCAAAGGCCAGTCCGTGCAGCGCACATACAAGCGGATATAAAAGGAACGCCACTTTTTTAGAAAGCTTTTTGGGCAGCAGCATCGTTATTGCCCAGAGAACAGTCCAAATATATAGGTAAGGAATCCACCAAGTAGCAAAACCGGCGGCAAAGCCATTTAAAAAAATATAAATATACAGCGGTATCAGCGCTTTTCCACGGTACACCAGGGTGTAGGTCATAGTCAACATTCCGAGCAGGTGAATATTGGGCAGTGCCTCCATGATGATTTTGCTGCAAAACATCAAAGCTCCTAGCATACTGAAAATCGCCAATTCGCGTGCGGTAAGAGACGTGCTTTTTTTATCCCTTCGTGTAGACGAGTTCATAATGTTCCCCGCCGGTGATGCTTGTACCGTCAACGCCGGTATTCATATACTCACCGTTTTGATAAAAAGCCCAATAGGCTTTATCGGTATCATAGTCAGCCTTTATGCCATTTACAACTTTTATATACAGGCCGTATTCACTTTCTTCGCCGGCAATCAATTCCTGTTCCAGCAAAGCACTGCCCAGGGTGTCGGCGTCGGTATGAACCGTCACGGTGATTGCTTTTTCTTCTGCTTTTATTTCTACTTCTACAGTTTTGCTTCCCTGGCCCAATTCTGTATCCTGGGTATAGGAAGCCGTCTGCCACAGAGCAGGCAGCTGAGACTCTTGAGCTTGTCCCTCCACTGTAGCCGTAGGAGATGCAGCAGGTTCTTCTGGTGTTTGTGCGGCAGGCGTACAGGCTGCCAGGCACAAAGAAAGACAGATACATAGGAATGCAATCAGGAGTTGTTTTGTCAATTTTTTCATTTAACAAACCTCTTTTCGTAATTTTTTACACGAAAAGCAGCAAAAATACCCTTCTTTAAAAGAGTACAGCATAAAAAAGATACCCTGCCGTATCTTGATAGTCCGCACCCTTCTTTTGCCCAAGGGCCTTTCTGCGTAACACAGAACGATAAGCATTCCGACTTGTGAAGTAGAAATTCAGTTACGGTAATGGCTGTTGCCGCGGATTTGCACCGCTGTTTCCTTATCCCCGAACGGATTTTTCCGCCCGACAACGGGAAGATTGACTCTTTCCGATGAACTGTGTGTATTCTTTTTGTGTTGTTTCAGTATAGCAAAATCCTGGCTTTTTGTCAATCTTTGTGCCGATAAAAGGGTGTTTTTAAAAAATTTTGAAAGGGGATAAAAAAGCATCCGCAATTAGCGGATGCTTTTTAGAGAGGATTATTCGTTATACAATGCCTGAAGCTTTTCCAGATGCGCTCTTTTGGCTTTAGCCGTTTCAGCCGCCTTGTTAAACAGCTCTTCTGCACGCTCCGGGAACGAACGGGTAAGGGAAGAATAACGGGCCTCATTCATAATGAATTCCTTATAATCGGTTGTAGGTGCTTTGGAATCAATCGTAAAGGGCTTTTCCGCCGCGGGATTAAACCGGAACATGTTCCAGTATCCGCAGTCAACGGCTTTTTTCATTTCTTCCTGGCAATGAACCATACCGCCCTTAATGCTGTGCATTTCACAGGGCGCATAGCCGATGATCAGAGACGGGCCCGGATAAGCTTCCGCTTCCTGAAGCGCCTTGAGGGTTTGGTTCATATCCGCGCCCATGGCGATCTGTGCAACATAGATATAGCCGTAGGACATGGCAATTTCCGCAAGGCTCTTTTTGGCTACCGTCTTACCTGCCGCAGCAAACTGCGCTACCTGGCCGATTTGCGAAGCCTTGGAGGCCTGACCGCCGGTATTGGAATAAACCTCGGTATCAAATACCATAATGTTGACATCCTCGCCCGAGGCAAGAACATGGTCAACACCGCCGAAGCCGATATCATAGGCCCAGCCATCGCCGCCGAAAATCCAAATGGATTTTTTGGAAAGGAACTCTTTGTTTTCGAGAATGGAAGCGCAATGCTCACATTTATCCGCAACCTTTTCCAGTTCAGCGATAAGCGCCTCAGTGGCGGTACCGTTTGTTTTGCCGTCGTTTACGGTTTCAAGATAGTTTTCAGCTGCTTCCTTGAGCTTTGCCGGAGCCTCTTCTTTCTCAAGAATTTCCTTTACCTGGTCAATCAAGCGGTTGCGAATCGCTTTTTGGCCCAGATACATACCATAGCCGTGCTCAGCGTTGTCTTCAAACAAGGAGTTTGCCCATGCGGGTCCGCGTCCTGCCTTGTTTACGGTGTACGGGCTGGTAGCAGCCGGTCCGCCCCAGATCGAAGAACATCCGGTTGCATTGGAAATATACATTCTGTCGCCGAACAGCTGGGTAATCAAACGTGCATAAGCGGTTTCCGCACAGCCTGCGCAGGAGCCGGAGAACTCGAGCAGGGGCTGTTTGAACTGGCTTGCGATCAAATTCATATTTGCCGTTGTTTCCGGTTTTTCGGTAACAACATCCACACAGTAATCAAATACCTGCTGCATATCATCCTGAGATTCTCTGGGAACCATTTTTAAGGAATCCGTAGGACAAACGCCTACACAAACGCCGCAGCCCATGCAATCCATAGGGGAAACAGCCAGAGTGTAAGTATAAACCTTGCCCACCGGTCTCTTACCCTTTTTCAGGTTTTCAGGCGCATCAGCCATTTCCTTTTCATCAAGAGCGAAAGGACGGATTGTGGCATGCGGACAAACAAAGGAGCAGCGGTTGCACTGTGCGCAGGTCTCATTATTCCATTCGGGAACCATAACGGCTACACCGCGCTTCTCATACGCGGAAGCGCCCTGTTCAAAGGTTCCGTCAACATGATCCATGAAAGCAGAGACAGGAAGCATATCGCCGTTCATTTTTCCAACAGGCTTCATGATGCCGTCTACCATTTTAATAAGCTTCGGATTTCCCTTTTCGGTAGGTGCGTCTGCAATATCTTTCGCATCCGCCCAGGAGGCCGGAACATCAATTTTTACAAAGGCGGTAGCGCCGGCATCGATGGCCTTGTGGTTCATGTCCACAACATCCTGACCCTTTTTCATGTAGGATTTTGTTGCGGCATCTTTCATATGCTGGATGGCCTCTTCCTGAGGCATCACCTTGGCCAGGGCAAAGAAGGCCGACTGAAGAATCGTATTGGTGCGCTTGCCCATGCCAATCTGCGCGGCAAGGTCAATCGCGTTTACAGTGTAGAGTTGAATATTATTTTTGGCAATATACCGTTTGGCTTCGCCGCTGAGCTTTTCTTCCAGCTCTTTCGCGTCCCACTGGCAGTTAATCAGGAATACACCGCCGGGTTTTACATCGTTTACCATGCGGTAGCCCTTTTCCACATAGGAGGGGTTATGGCAGGCAACAAAGTCGGCCTTATTGATATAATAAGGACTTTTTATCGGCTTATCGCCAAAGCGAAGATGCGAAATCGTAATGCCGCCTGTTTTTTTGGAGTCATACTGGAAGTATGCCTGAACGTTTTTGTTGGTATAGTCGCCGATGATCTTGATGGAGTTTTTGTTGGCACCAACCGTACCGTCGCCGCCAAGACCCCAGAACTTACATTCTATCGTACCTTCAGCTGCGGTGTTGGGGGCGGGCTTTTCTTCAAGCGAAAGATGCGTGACGTCATCGTTGATACCGATGGTAAACTGAGCTTTGGGCTCGTCCTTGGCAAGCTCATCGTATACGGCAAAGATGCTGGAAGGAGGTGTATCCTTGGAGCCTAAACCGTAGCGGCCGCCGATTACCTGCGCCGAAATTCCCTTGGTGGCAAGAGCAGTAACAACATCCATATACAGAGGCTCGCCCAAAGAACCGGGCTCCTTGGTTCTGTCCAGAACAGCAATCTTCTTGGCCGTTGCAGGGATGGCTTCCACCAGTTTTTCTGCCGAGAAAGGACGGTACAGACGAACCTTTACCAAACCAACCTTTTCGCCCTTGGCCAGAAGATAATCGATGACCTCTTCGGCAACGTCGCAGATAGAACCCATCGCAACGATCACTCTTTCTGCGTCGGGCGCGCCGTAATAGTTGAACAGCTTGTAATCGGTACCCAGCTTTTCATTAATCTTATTCATGTATTTTTCAACAATCGCCGGAACCGCTTCGTAATATTCGTTGCAGGCCTCGCGATGCTGGAAGAAGATATCGCCGTTTTCGTGGCTGCCGCGCATTACGGGGTGTTCAGGATTCAGCGCACGCTTGCGGAATGCGGCAACAGCGTCCATATTGCACATTTCTTTTAAATCTTCATAATCCCAGATGGCAACTTTCTGTATCTCGTGAGAGGTTCTGAAGCCGTCAAAGAAATTGAGGAAGGGAACCCGCCCTTCAATAGCGGCAAGATGGGCTACCGGCGCAAGATCCATAACTTCCTGCGGGTTGGTTTCGGCCATCATGGCAAAACCCGTCTGCCGGCAGGCGTAAACGTCGGAATGGTCACCGAAAATATTCAGCGCATGGGAAGCAACACAGCGTGCCGAAACGTGGAACACGCAGGGAAGCAGCTCGCCTGCGATCTTATACATGTTGGGGATCATCAGCAGCAGACCCTGAGAAGCCGTATATGTGGTAGTAAGCGCACCGGCAGCAAGGGAACCGTGCACCGTGCCGGCAGCACCGGCTTCCGATTGCATTTCCGCAACCTTTACGGTGGTACCGAAGATGTTCTTCTGACCGGCCGCCGCCCATTGATCAACATAATCCGCCATGGGACTGGAAGGGGTGATCGGATAGATTCCCGCAACCTCGGTAAAAGCGTAGCTTACATAGGCAGCCGCGTTATTACCGTCCATGGTCTTAAACTTTCTAGCCATATTCAAAGTCCTCCTAAAAATATTTTATACGGTAAAACCGTATGTTTAAAGCAGTATAAAAGGGCAAAATTTTTATCCTTATATATGATACTACTTTTGGGCGATTTCGTAAACCGAATTTGCACATTTTCCGAGGAATTTTATTGAAAATAAGAAAAGCATTTTTTATACGGACAGATGAAGATACTAACAGATTCGGGAGTTGACGGGATTTTTCTGTTATTTTAAAGATATCAATATGTTTTCCAATGTTGCCGCGGCTTTCTGCGGCGCGCCAGGAGGAAGAATGAAAAAACCACCCGCTGTACAGCGGGTGGCAAGGGTTATTGAATGGATTTTTTCTTTTTGTAGGCAAGGCAGAGGAGAGCCGCTGTACCCAGCACGATAGCTGCGGCAAAGCCGATCCGCAGAGCATCGCCGTCGTTTTTCGGGGTGTCATTGCTGTTGCCGGGCAACGTATATACCGCGGCTACCTTGGCAAAGGAGGAATTGATTTTTGCGCTGCTGATGGAATCTGCCGTAAAGCCGCTGACGGTAAGCTTGCCGTCCTTTTGTGCGGAGGTAAACATCAGTATCATAAAGTAATCTTCGGCCGTTAACGTGTCGCCCAGGTCGTTGACCACAGAATCCTGAAGTCCCTCAATGGTAATGACTTTGGATTCACCCGGAGCAACGGTTGTTTCACCGGTATCCTTGCCGATTACCGGCCATGACTTGGAGCCTGTGGCACGTACGCCGGCACGGAAGGTGATACTGCTGTCGCCGGTATTATAAACGGTAATGGAAGCCGTTTTTTTCGCGGTATCTATAAAGCCCTTTAGGCCGTTCAAGGAAAGCACAGCTTCCTTGCTGATATCGGTGGAAAGTGTAATTTCAACGCCCTTGGGATCAGAAGGTGTAGGTTCAGGCGTGGAAGTCGGCGTGGGCGTAGGGGTAACGGTGGGGTCAAGCGCCGCGGTAATGGCCTCGTACAGCTTTTGAGCGGCTACATCATGCGAATCTGCATCTGGGTGCAGGTTATCTTCTCCCCCGGGAATGCCCCACGCGGCTGAATCAATTAAGATAACGTTCTTATCCTTAAACTGCGCCGCAATGGTGCGAATCTGCGCGGCAAACATGCCGTTAAAGGGCGTCATCACAAAAATTGTAATATCAGGGTAGGTTTGTTGTATCTTTTCAAGAAAGTCGGTATACGCGGCAATAAATTCATCGGCCGGGGCTTTCCAATCATTGGTGCCTAAATTGATTACCATATAATCCGGCACAAAACGGGTGGTATCCCAGGCAGGAATTACGGTATCAGCCGTATCACCGGATATATATTCACGCTCTACAAAGTAGCGATTCAGCATACCCATGGTATCGGGGCTGCCGTAGCCGGGCGTCATCGTAATGCCGCCGAAGGCAACGGTGTTGTAGTCCCAGCCTAAAAGCTGACCCGTTTTGTGGGCATAGGAATTCATATAGCTGTTATTGCCTACTACATAGCCTTCTGTAATGGAGTCGCCTACAAATTCAATGATGGGCTTTTTTTCAGAAGGAAGTGTTTTAGCATTTTCGTCGATAAGGAATCCTCCGATTTGCGGAAAGGCTACCTGTGCCTGGGCGTAAATCCGCAACGTATGTTCGCCTTCGGTAAGATCGGAAATCTTATAGGAACGAGCAAGGGAAACCAAAGTTGGCGTACCGCCGTCAAGCTGAACATAGGCGTTGCCTGAGGATGGGGTAAGAATCGAGATTTGGGTACCGGTAAATTTTATTTCACAATATCCCTCAAAACTTCCTTTATAGCTGTTATCACTTTGCTTAAGCCAGCGGCCTACATATTTGATATTTTTATCCGTAGCGGGAACGAGGCCGTTTTCATAGGTAATGGAACCGTCGCTGTTTTCAACACCGGAAAAATCAAATCCGTCGAAAGTGGGGTTCGTAAGTACACCGCCCTGATTTACGCTCCAACCGGGCGTAGCACCGATGCGGTCGCAATTGCAGTCAGGGTTCATCAGCAAATTCTGGCTGTATGCAACACCAGTAGATTTATCTATATAGTTTAAAGAAAAAGCATCCCATTCAATATCTTCTTTATAGGCATACTCGTCGGAATTACCGCCGGAGGGCATATCGTTATAAAGAGTTTGTGTGAACAGAATCGCGCTTGTAAGGCTATTCGTCCAGGTAATATTGATGGTTGCACTGATGTAGGTCCATTCAGTATCGCTTATTATAAATTCTCCGCTCATAGGCCAATGGGTAGACTCTGCTTTTATTTCCGCTCCGAGGTTGATTCGTACGCCGCGGGATTCCGCTTCTTTGAGACGTACCCAGCCGGAAATATAGTATTGTCCCTGACCGTTTGCTTCCAAAATGGCTTTGATGTCCTGTTTGGGTCCGGAGCAGCGATGGTTGCGGTTGGAAAACAGCAGGCTGCCGCCGCCTACTGCGGGCAGGGAGGCCGGTTTTCTTTGGTAAAGAATGGGGGCGATTTCCGGGGAAGCGATCACTTCGCCGCCGATGGCCGCCTTTAGAGTGTTGGCGTCCGCCTCGGTTAAGTTGCAGATGGTAAGGGTACCGGCTGTACCTGCGGCAGTCATCAGCATCAGGTGGTTAAACCCTTCGTTGTAGGCACAGTGCAGTTCGGCAGATTCACCAGGTGCCAGCGTTATGGTAGGTGTTTGCAGAATGGTGTCACTTGCCCAGTTTACATCGGTGCGCACATAAAAAGTAACGGACGCATCGCCGCTGTTTAATACGGTAACGATGACTTCGTCGCCGACAGTCAGTGCATTTTGAATGGACTGTATCTGCGCGAAAATTCCGGCGCCATTGGATGTAGCCGTGAATTTTACGGCTTTTTCACCTGTGGCCGCGCCGGCCTGCATGGCGGGCCAAAGCCCAAGCAAGAGGGCGGCAACCAGCAGGTAGGTAAGTTTCTTTTTCATTAAAATCTCCTCCGTTTTTTTTATAATATTAGGAAGCAAAGATCTTCTTCCTTAATGTGTTAATAAATAGATAAAAATTAAATCATAACATGTTCATTATACTATAATAGAATGGTTATGTCAATATTAAAAAATAATGTGCCAGAGAAGAGGCTTTTATTTTAAGTTCATACTCGCAGTGCTGCGGGAAAGTTGTTTATACGATGTTACCGGTTGTACTTGGGAGGGGTTATCCCAGCACCGGGATCCAGCGGGAAAGCCAGGTGAATAAAAGCTGAAGGATCGGGGCGAAAAAGATAGCCGGCAGAAAGTTGGCTACTTTTATTTTGGTAATATTTAAAAGATTTAGGGCAAGGCCCACGATTACCAAAGATCCTGTGGCGATGATCTGTACATTCATTGCGTCGGTTAAAAAGGCAGAACCCGCAAAATAGGCAAGAATGGCAATTCCTCCTTGGTAAAGAAGAACTGCCGGGGCGCTGAAGAGTACCCCGATTCCCATACTGGTGGTAAAAATGACCGCAGTAACGCCGTCGAGGACGGCTTTGGCAAATAAGGTGCTGTGGTCACCGTTAAGGGCAGATTCGATCGGACCGGTAATGGCCATAGCCCCCACACAAAAGAGCAGGGTAGCATTTACAAACCCCTGGGCAATTGAAACGGTTTTTTCTTGTTTTTGATTGACTTTCTTTTCTACATAATTGCCTAAACGAAGCATTTTTCCGTCAAGATCGAGAGCGGTGCCGGTAATGGCGCCAAGCACAACAGAAAGAATCATTCCCAGCGTATTGACACTGTACACAACGCTTTCTCCGGTCTGTGTATTCACGGAGGTGATCGTCTTGAGGGTTCCCGAAATGCCGATAAACAGTACGCATAATCCTACGCCCGTGGAAACGGCCGAAGAAAATTTTTCAGGAATTCCTCTTTTAAAGATGAGGCCTGCCAAACAGCCTAAAATAATGGCAGCTGTGTTTACCAGCACGCCTGTCAGTGCATTGATCAGCGACATTTCTATTCACCCTCCCATCCAGTCGCAATTGCCTCGGCCGTTTTGATGCCGTCTACTGCTGCTGACATAATGCCGCCGGCATATCCGGCACCTTCCCCGCAGGGATAGATTCCTTTTACGGAGGCCTGCAAAGTTTCGTCCCTCAGGATCCTTACCGGGGAAGAGGAGCGGGATTCTATTCCGGTAAGCACTGCCTCGGGGTCATAAAAACCGGTCATTTTTTTATCCAGCAAGGGAAATGCTTCTTTGAGAGCGTCACAGGCAAAACCAGGCAGGCAGACGCTTAAATCTGTCCATTTTACCCCTAAGGGATAAGAAGGAAGTACAGAGGCCGGACCGGCCGAAGGGCGTGCCTGCATAAAATCTGCCAGCAGCTGAGCCGGCGCCTGAAAGTTGCTTCCGCCGGCTAAAAAGGCGGCACGCTCATATTTTTTTTGAAATTCTATACCAGCCAATACATCGTTTCCCGGAAAATCTTCCGGCAGGACACTGCATAGGATCGCCGCATTGGCATTTTTTCCGCTACGTGCAAAGCGGCTCATACCATTTACGACCAAATGACCCGGTTCGCTGGCGGCGGCAACGATTTCACCGCCGGGGCACATGCAAAAGGAATAAACGCCGCGTCCTGAGGGAAGATGGCAGGCGAGCTTATAGTCGGCCGCGCCCAACTGGCCGGCAAAGGCACCATACTGGATGCGGCTGATCTTTGCTTGATCGTGCTCAATACGTACACCGATGGAAAAAGCTTTTTGTTCCATTCGTATTGCCTTTTGCTTCAGCAGCATAAAAATATCTCGTGCACTGTGACCGGCAGCCAGGATCAAACAATTGGTTTCTAATTCTTGCGTTATTCCGTTACTGAAGACGGAAATAGCGGAAAGACGCTGATTTTTGATATGAAGATCCATTAGCTGTGTATGAAAGCGGACGTCTCCTCCTAAAGAGAGTATTTTCTGCCGCAGGGCTTTGATGATGCCCGGAAGGCGGTCTGTGCCTAAGTGCGGTTTGGCAAGATAGAGGATCTCTTCCGGCGCCCCGCATTGTACAAATGTTTTGAGAACGGTGCGGCACCGGGGATCGTGAATGTTTGTGGTGAGTTTCCCGTCAGAAAACATTCCGGCACCGCCTTCTCCAAATTGTACGTTGCTGTTTGGATCAAGAAATCCGGTTTGAGAAAAGAGAGCAATTTCTTTTTGTCTTGTATCAGCGTCGGACCCGCGTTCTAAAAGGATGGGGCGCAGTCCGGCATAGGATAGCGTCAGCGCGGCAAACAGTCCCGCGGGGCCGGCACCGCAGATCACAGGACGCGGCCCGCGGATATGCCTGTGTACGGCAGGGAAATACAGGGAAGGTTCTTTATAAAGCGATGCATCAGGATTTTTAGCGTTTTTTAAAACAGAGGATTCCCTGTCTTTTACTTCTACACCGAGAGAAACGGCATAAAAGATATCTGTTTTTTTTCTGGCGTCGATTGATTTCTTTAAAAAACGCACAGAGAGAATTTTCTCTGTAGAAAGCCGCAGTTTTTTGGCAGCAAGGGATTTTATCGTTTTCTCATCTGCCTGCAGCGGCAGGCGCAGATTTTTTAGTTCTATCAAAATAATTTTCTCCCCGAAAAAGGATTAGTTTTATCGGTATTATACCATAATTTTTTGTTCTGTGAAGGAGAGTTTTTTGGGCCTAAGAGATCTGCTGTCTTAGGTGAATATCTTTGCGGGCAGGTGCTGCCCAGGGAGTACTGCCGCCGGCGGTTTTCCGAAAGGGGCAGAGACATCTCTTTGCCATAGAAATGTCAGAGATGCGGCAATAAAATAATCATGCATATATGAATACACAAACAAATGAATATAAAAGGTATTTATGAAAAGAACAGATCTGCTGTTTTAGGCGAATCTGTTCTTTTGAGCGATGTTTTCAGCCGCGTAATGCAGCACCGAAACGATATTCCAGAGAACGGACGATTTTATCAAAAACTTTTTGCGCTTCTTCATACTTGAGTGTACGCTCAGGATTGAGCATGGTAATAGAGAAGGCCACGCTCATCTTTCCCTCGCCCAGAGAATCGCTTTTATAGATGTCAAACAGCTCCACATTTGTAACCAGACTGCCCCCGGCAGAAGCAATGGCCTCCAGCATCGGCCCGATTTCCTGCGAGGCATCTACCAGTACGGCAAGGTCCCGTACCATAGGCGGATATTTGGGAAGCGGCCGGTAGAGTACTTTCAGGTTGGAAAGAGCAAACAACTGTCCTAAATCGATCTGCGCCAGCAGCGGACGGCCTTCTATCTCAAAAGCAGCGGCGGCATCGGGGTGGACTTCTCCCAATACGCCAAGGCATTTGCCGCCGGCAGTTACTTGTGCCTGTCTTCCGGGATGGAGAAACGGTTCTTCACTTTTTGTATAGATACCTTTTACGCCAAAGCGGGACAGAAGCGCCTCTACAATAGATTTCAGGCTAAAGAAATCCTCTTTTTCCCCCATAACACCGATTATCATTGCTCTGCGTTCCTCCGGCTGCTGAACAAGAGGCTGCTCTTTCGCCAGGAACAGCTTGCCGATTTCAAACAAACGCATTTCTGTTGTTCCGCGGCTGGCGTTGAGTGCCATGACCGAAAGCATGCTGGAATATAGCTGTGTACGCATCAGGCTGTAATCTTCTCCTAATGGATTTAGGATTCTGATCGCATTTTCTGATGAAAGTCCAAGCGCTTCATAGGCCTTTTGTGAGATAAAGGAATAGGTAGATGTTTCATTGGCGGCGCAGGAGAGCAGGACTTCCTTTGCAAGCTCGCAAAGCTGCTGCTGTTTGGTTTTTGTGCCTCGGGTAAGCACGCCGCAAAGCGGCTGTGACTCAATATGGTCATAACCGTATACGCGGATGATCTCTTCCGCAAGATCCGCCGCGCCTTCGATATCGTCGCGCCGGGAAGGAATGCTGCAGCGGAGAATACCGTTTTCCTCTTGTGTGCTGATACCCAGCCGGTTGAGAATATCCAGCATGATTGGGATCGGAATTTGGATGCCTAACAACGCTTGAATTTGTTGAACCGGTACTTCCAAGGTGTTGTCTTTAGGCAGCTCCCTGCAGATATCCGGTGCCCAGGAGGTGATATCCCCTGCGTTCAATTCCTCGATCAGGCTCAGCGCACGGTCCATAGCAAAGCGGCAGCCGGCAGCATCAATGCCCTTTTCATATCGGGCGCTTGCCTCCGTGCGGATGCCTAAAGCTTTCGCGGTTTTGCGGACGCTGTCCCGCCGGAATTTAGCGGATTCAAATAAAATATTTTTAGTCGTGTCTTTAATTTCACTGTTGAGTCCGCCCATTACACCGGCAATACCTACGGAACGCCGGCCGTCGGCGATTACAAGCATCTCATTGCTGAGGGTATGCTCTTTCCCGTCAAGAGTGGTAAGTTTTTCTCCTTCGTTTGCGCGGCGTACAATAATGTGATGATCAGCGATATCGTGGATATCAAAGGCATGCATGGGTTGGCCGGTCTCCAGCATCACAAAGTTGGTAATGTCTACGATGTTGTTGATCGGACGCATACCGGCAGCACTTAAACAATCACACATCCATTTCGGAGAGGGCGCAAGGCGGATATTTTCTACCGCGGTGCCTATGTACCGGGGGCAGAGCGCATCATCTTCCACCGTAACCTGTACCGGCAGAGAGGCTTCCTTTTTTACCGTGTACTTTGTTTCCGGCAGGCGGAAATCCTTTTTAAGACAAACGGCTACCTCACGGGCGATACCCAGCACACAGTTACAGTCCGGACGGTTGGGTGTAACGGAGAAATCGATCACACAATCATCGGTTCCAAGTACGGTATTCATATCGGTTCCCGGTGCCCAGCGATCTTCAAGAATTAAGATGCCGTATACATCGGCTCCGGGATACCCCGTACCGTTTAAGCATAATTCCTCGCCGGAGCACATCATGCCGTTGCTGACAACGCCGCGCAGTTTTCCCTTTTTGATGTGCATGCCGTTGGGCAGGTGGGAATCGTGCAGCGCCGCGGGGACCAGGGCTCCTTCAAAGATATTATCGGCGCCGGTAACGATCTGTACCTCTTCGCCTATGCCGCAGTCCAACTGGCAGATCTGCAGATGATCGGAATCCGGATGCTTTTGGATTTGTTTGATTTTTGCGGTTACCACGTTGCTCATCACCGAGCTTTTTTCCATGCTTTCCACTTCAAAACCCTGAGCGGTCATTTTTTCGCAAAGAACCTCGGGGGCAACATCGACATCCACATATTTTTTGAGCCAATTCAGTGAAACCTTCATTTTATTTTCCCTCCCTTACTTAAACTGCTTTAAAAAGCGTACGTCATTTTCAAATACCAGGCGTAAATCGGGAATTTTATAACTGGTAATCGCAATGCGGTCGATGCCGATACCAAAAGCAAAGCCACTGTAAACCTCAGGGTCGATACCGCATTCCTTTAAAACGTTGGGATGAACCATACCCGCGCCCAGAATTTCGATCCAGCCGATGCCTTTGCAGATGCGGCAGCCTTTGCCGCCGCATTCGGTACAGGAGATATCCACCTCCACACTGGGTTCGGTAAAGGGGAAATAGGAGGGACGGAATTTGATTTTTGTATCATTTCCGTACATTTCACGGGCAAATTCTTCAAGTACATATTTTAAATGGCACAGGTTGATGCCTTTGTCTACTACAAGTCCTTCCAACTGATGGAACACGGGGGAATGGGTAGCGTCTACCTCGTCAGCACGGTATACGCGGCCGGGGCAGACTACCCGGATGGGCACATTGCGGGATTTCATCGTGCGGATCTGTGCGGCGGAAGTCTGGGTGCGCAGCAGCAGATTTTTGGTTAGATAGAAAGTATCCTGCATATCGCGTGCGGGGTGATCCTCCGGCAGGTTCAGTGCTTTAAAATTATAATAGTCGGTTTCTATTTCCGGTCCGTCCACCACGTCAAACCCCATACTGCGGAAAATTTCGCACATGCGCTCCTGGGTGAGGGAAAGGGGATGCAGAGTGCCTTGTTTCAAAGGCTTAGCCGGAATGGTAACGTCGATACTCTCGTTTTGCAGCCGGGCGGAGCGCAGAGAGGCAGTTAATTCCGCACGTTTGTGTGTCAGTGCATCTTCGATCAAATTCCGCAGTTCGTTTACTTTTTGTCCCATTTTCGGTCTTTCTTCAGCGGGAATTGTTCCCATAGAACGCAGTAATTGGGTGAGCTCACCTTTTTTTCCCGTAAAGGCTACACGCAGTTCTTCCAGATCATTGATGTCTTTTAGTTTTTGCAGGCGCTCCTCAAAGCGCTGCTTTATGCTGTTCAGTGTATCAAGCATCACAAAAATCCTCCTGAAAATAAAATAAAGGTCTTCGCCGCAAGGGACGAAGACCGTGGTACCACCCTAATTTACACTCAAACAAGTGCCTCAACAACATAACGGTGTTTTGCCGTCCGGGCCTACTGATCTTTCAGCCGGAAACTCAAAAGGGAACTTCATTGCCGGTATAAAAAGACGCTTGCACCTATTGTACGTCTCTCTCTGTGTAAATACCCCTGCAACTACTTTGCTTTTTCATCGCTTTTATCATTTTTAACAAAAAATATTGTAGCACAGGGGAAAAAAATTGGCAACTGTTTTTTTATTTCGGTTTGTAGGTGTTGCAGGAGCATTGATTATGGCTGCAGTCACAGGGAGAAAGTACGTGGATGCTTCCTGCGGTACAGGCGCAATCCTCGTTGTGGCGGCAATCGAATTTTCCGCAGGCAATCGGAATATCCTCGTCCTTATCATGCCTGTCAAGAGACATATCCTCGCCCATTTCCATCAAGAGACGACTGCCGCTGTTGGAAATGCGGTAAGCGTAGGTCGTGCAGCGGGCACTTTGAGAATTGCCCTTTCCGTCACGTACATGCACCACTGCTGCGTCACAAAGTCCATCACAGTTATGCATACATTTTTCGGCGTCACATTTTATATTGCTTCTCATAAATCGATAACCCTCTTTCTATAGTCTTTCAGTTTTAGGATATACAAAAATATTGGTAATATACATAAAAAGGTTTGTCAGACGTTTTTTGATATGCTAAAATATAGGAAACTTTATGGCTGTTTTTTCAAATTATATGAACAGATTGCTTTATACAGCAAAAAATTTTCTGTTGTTTTTATAGAAAATTCAGATAGAGCTTAAGGAGTGGTTTTGTGCTTTTAGATATAGAAGCAATACGGGAAATAACCTTTGGTGCGGTTAGAATTGAGCCGCATGAGGGATATTGGCGCTTTTTTCGGTTTACGCCTCAACAGGAAAAAATACTTGATGAACGCGGCTTCTCCCCGCGGCAGCAGGAATAAAATTGGATTTTTATTCTTTGCCCGGGGAGGTTTCTTTCGATTTCCGTATTTTTCCCGGTTCGGGACGCCGATACTATGCAGTGGATGCTCTTGTTGACGGCGTTAATGTACACCATCATTATAAGGAGACCAATACCGATACAGATCGGTTTTTGCTTGAAATACCTGCAAAAAGCAAAAAAACCGTCCGCATTACAATATATTTTCCGAATGTTGCGGGAATTGAACTTAAAAACGTTACGGTGCCTGACGGAACTGTAACACCCGCAAAGCGCAAACAGAAATTGCTGATGGTAGGCGATTCTATCACACAGGGGATGGATGCGCGGCATCCGCAGCTTTCCTATGCCAATCTGCTGGCTGATGCGATGCAGGCTGAATTGCTGAACCAGGGGATAGGCGGTGATGTGTTTTGTGAACAGAATCTTGACCCGTCACTTCCTTTCAAACCAAGTGTTGTGACTGTTGCCTATGGCGTCAATGACTGGGATAAAAAGAGGGAAAATCTATCGCTTGCGGTAGATTGCTATTTTAAAAAGGCGGCGTTTTTATATGAAAAGATCCCGATATTTGCAATCCTTCCGATATGGTGCAAGGGGGAAGAGCAGCTGAAAAACGGATTATCGCTGGAAAATGTAAGGGATATGATTCGAGATGCCGCAGCCAGGAACGGAATTGATGTGATTGAAACAGCGGCGTTTGTACCATGTGTTTCGGATTATTATTACGACGGCTGCGTGCATCCTGCTGATTTAGGCTTTTTGTTTTATGGCCAAGCTTTGGCGAAGGAGATCAAAAAACGGTGGCCTGATCTGTTTGACATAACGGACAGGGTGTAATATAATATGGTGTATTTAGCGGTTAAGGAGTTTTATGTATGAGCGAAAATAAAAATATGATGACTGCCGAGGGAAAGGCAAAGCTTCAGGAAAAGTTGGATTATTATCTGCAGGTAAGAAGAGCGGAGATTTCTCAGCGCATATCTGCTGCGCGTGAGCTGGGTGACCTTTCGGAAAATAGTGAGTATGATGAGGCCAAACGCGAGCAGGCTGAACTGGAAGCGGAAATTGCAGCGATGCAGCAGCAGCTGAATAACGCTGTGGTTATCGACGAATCCATGCTGCCCAATGACGAGGTACGGGTGGGTTCTAAGGTAAAAATTAAAGATATGCAGACCAAGCAGGAGCTGGTTTATGATATCATCGGCTCCAGCGAGGCAGATCCCTTTCATGGAAAAATATCTAATTTAAGCCCGATTGGCAGTGCACTTCTGCATAAGAAAAAGGGTGCCACCATTAAGGTTAATACGGCGGCCGGCGTGCTTTCGTATAAGCTGCTGGAGATTTTGCCTAAGGATTAAAGGAAAGGATAAAACAGGATGGCTGAAAATAATACTTCGCAGGAAAAAGAGCTAAACGAGGTTCTTAAGGTACGCCGTGAAAAGTTGGAGATGCTGCGTCAAAACGGAAAAGATCCTTTTGTAATTACGCAGTATGATTGCAGCGATTACTCCGGGGATATTATCCAAAATTTTGAAGACGGGCAGGAACTGCAGGTTTCTATTGCCGGACGGCTGATGTCAAAACGGGTGATGGGAAAGGCCAGTTTTGCCCATTTGCGGGATAATAAAGGATTGATTCAGCTGTATGTGCGGCGGGATGATATCGGCGTTGAGGAATATACAGATTTTAAGCAGATGGATATCGGTGATATCGTGGGCGTAAAAGGCTTTGTATTCCGTACACAGACCGGAGAGGTATCCGTTCATGTGCAGAAGATTTGCCTGCTTGCCAAATCTCTGCAGGTATTGCCGGAAAAATATCACGGCTTAAAAGATATTGATGCCAGATATCGTCAGCGGTATGTTGATTTAATTATCAATCCTGAAGTAAAAGAAGCCTTCCAGAAGCGCTCCTTGATTATTCGGGAAATTCGTAATTATCTGGATACCCGCGGTTTTTTGGAGGTGGAAACCCCTGTGCTGCAGACGATGGCCGGCGGCGCCAATGCCCGGCCCTTTATCACGCATCATAACGCGCTGGATGCGGATATGTATCTGCGCATTTCCTTGGAACTCTATTTGAAACGGCTGATTGTCGGCGGCTTTGACCGGGTTTATGAAATCGGACGCGTGTTCCGTAATGAGGGGCTTTCCGTGCGGCATAATCCCGAATTTACTCTTTTGGAGCTGTACCAGGCGTATACTGATTTTGAAGGGATGATGAATCTGACGGAAGATCTCATCAAGTATTTGGCCTGCGATGTTCTGAAAACCCCTATCGTCAAGTACGGTGAATATGAGCTGGATTTGGCCAAGCCCTTTGAAAGGCTTACCATGAAGCAGGCGGTAAAAAAATATGCCGGTGTGGATTTTGACGCAGTTTCTTCGCTGGAGGAGGCACGTGAAAAGGCCAAAGAGCATCATATTGCCTATGAAGAGCATCATAAAACAGGGGATATTTTAAACCTGTTCTTTGAGGAATATTGTGAAAAGAACTTGATTCAACCCACGTTTATTACCGAACATCCGGTTGAAATCTCTCCGCTGGCTAAGCGTAAGCCGGAGGATCCGGCTTTTACCGAGCGGTTTGAGCTGTTTGTTGTGGGACGTGAGCATGCTAATGCATTCTCTGAATTGAATGACCCGATTGATCAGCGCAGCCGCTTTGAGGAGCAGGCCAGGCTGAAGGCATTGGGGGATGAAGAAGCAAATGATGTGGATGAAGATTTCCTCTGTGCACTGGAATATGGGATGCCCCCGACGGGCGGTCTTGGCATCGGCATTGATCGGCTTGTGATGCTGCTGACTGACAGCGCCGCTATTCGGGATGTGCTGCTGTTCCCTACAATGAAACCCTTGAATGGTGTAAGGGACGAAAATGGTGTAAGTTCTGAGGCAGTTGAAGCCCCGAAAGCCGAGCCGGAAAAGATAGATTTCTCCAAAGTGGAGATCGAGCCTTTGTTCAAGGATTTCGTGGATTTTGAGACTTTCTCCAAGTCCGATTTCCGGGCGGTAAAGGTGCTCGCCTGTGAAGCCGTGCCGAAGTCCAAGAAGCTGCTTAAATTCACACTGGACGATGGTACAGGCACAGAACGCACGATTTTAAGCGGTATTCACGCCTATTACGAGCCGGAGGAACTGGTCGGTAAGACCTGTATCGCTATTACCAATCTTCCGCCGAGACCGATGATGGGCATTGACTCCTGCGGTATGCTGATTAGTGCGGTACACCACGAGGAAGGCGAAGAAAAGCTCCATCTTCTGATGGTAGATGACCATATTCCAGCAGGCGCAAAGCTCTACTAAAACGAGATGTACTTCATTTTCCGAAATCCTGAGATTCCCGGGATTTACACCATTTTTACACCAATCGGTGCAGGAAAATGTGCAGAAGCAGAAAAATCGCATATTAAGCCAATGGAAAAGGCAGTCCCAGAGAAAACGGGACTGCCTTTTTTCATTGACGCGAACAATTAGGTGAAATCATATTTTCTCAAGCATCAATGCTTCAAGAAGAAATCTCACGCCAACCGATACTCCATACCGAAAGGTCTCCGTGTCCTCGAAAGTTCCTACATCACACACGGCGCTTTCGTATTCATCAAACAGACCTTCCTGTGTCTTTGAGAAAGTATCCAATAGCTTTTGCTCCGCTATTTTCATTTCCTCGGCAGCAGCGGAATATTCTTCGCCAGAAGGTATGATATGCGCTGCCATACATTCCGCCTCGTTGAAAATTTTGTTGATGATTGATTCATACTTCATTGCCTGTCTCCCTTCTTTTTTCTTAGAGCATATCACTATAACGAAACTTTGCAATTCTGCAACGCCTTCAAGCAATTCCAAAACCGTATCGCAAAATTCAAAGAACCGCCTTCCCTATATATAATGTTCGTATAGAGGAAGGAGAGGATTTGTTATGAGCAACCTTTTATCGGAAATGCGCCCGGAACTTGTTTCTGAATGGTCGGATAAAAACCTGCCGCTTACTCCGGATAAGATTACATACGGTTCAAACAAAGTTGTTTGGTGGAAGGGCGCTTGCGGTCACGAATGGCAAACAAGTGTGAAGGCTCGTTCAAGCGGGGAAAATTGTCCGATCTGCTCAGGCGCAAGAGTTATAGAGGGTATCAATGACTTAGCAACGCTGAAGCCGGAGCTGGCTGATGAATGGTCGAGTAAAAATAATCCGCTAAAACCGACGATGATAACGATAGGCTCGCACAAGAAAGTGATTTGGCTGGATAAATATGGTCACGAATGGACAGCAACGGTTAAGAGCAGGGCGTTAAATGGCACAGGCTGCCCGTATTGCGCTCATAATAAAGTGTTTGAAGGTTTTAACGACCTTGCAACTCTCTTTCCGGAAATCGCCGCAGAATGGTCTGAGAGGAACTTACCGCTTCTGCCGACAATGGTAACACCTTTTACTAATCGGAAGGTCTGGTGGAAATGTAAGGACTGCGGGAATGAGTGGTATACCCTGATTTCTACCCGTTCTGGAGGCAGTCAATGCCCGTATTGCAGCGGGTACACGCTGTTAAAGGGATTTAATGATTTGGCAACTACACAGCCGAAGATCGCTGCCGAATGGTCGGAAAAGAATGAACCGCTAAAAGCTGATGAGGTCAATGAAAAATCAAGGCAAAATGTATGGTGGCGATGTCAGACCTGCGGCAATGAATGGAAGGCGGTTGTCAATACCCGTGTAAAAGGTGCAGCTTGTCCCGTATGTACAGACAGAGCGGTGCTTGCAGGTTACAATGACCTTGCAACGACCGACAGGCATTTGCTTGCCGAATGGGATTTTGTGAAAAACACTATTCTCCCCACAGAGATTTCAAGATTGTCTATGAAAGTTGTATGGTGGAAATGTCCCTTCGGTCATATGTGGAGGGCAAAGATAAGCGATAGGACATTGCTTAAAAAAGGCTGTATAGTCTGTGATAAGGAATATGACAGAGTATTTCCGGCACTGACAGTCGGATATTACGCAAGTCTGAAAGGCTTGAAGGTGCAGCTTGGTTCGGATAAGTTGCTCGGCATAACTCTTGAAGCATATCTTCCGTCAGAAAAACTGGCGATAGAATGGACAAGTGGAACAGAACAAATGGAAATATTGAAAGTACATTTATGTCGGCAACGCCAAATCAAATTGATAAAGCTGCCATACGAAAAGCAGGAGGATAAAAAAGAATATGCTGATAAGGTCAAAGCCGTGCTCCGCAGGCAGCATATCTTTATTTCTACTAATACGGAACAGGATATAGCAGTCATACAAAAAAGATTTATGGAGTGGAGGAAGAACAGGTGAGAGATGCTTATCACCTCTATTTGAATGGAGAGGAATACAGCCATATAATTGAATTTCTGATTGAGATGAAAAATCGGATGCTCATCGAGGGAAAATATACCGATGGTGTTGACGATGTACTCTGTAAATTTCTGAAAGCGAAGAAAAAGAAAATTAAAATCGAATATGTGTAAAATCTTGATTTGCCGTCTGTTATCCCGCTGAAACAGGCGGCTTTTTTTATGTTCAAAAAAATTTTTTGGTTTTTTTTCGGAAAAGCGGCGATTTTGGGTGTGCATTTTGCCACCCTTTGTGCAAATAAGTGAAAGGACAAATCCGAACTTCAAATCGGAGCCTTTCACTTGTCCCTTGAAAATTGAATATACAGGTCGCTGAGACTTTAATTCTGATGATTTTAGCCACCTTAGCAGGTACGCCAAGACCCTCTGCTTTCAGAGGACAAGCGAGAACTCCTGTTATGAGTATTGGATTGCACCCGATATGGCAATGACAGTCAGAAGGATAATGATACTTCCCTATGGGGCTGGCGGAGTACCCGGCAGAGGTGAAATTCCTATGAAGCGAAACAGCTATTCGCTACTCAGTGACTTCCCTAAAGCGTTTCGCTTGGCAAGGGGTGTTGAGGACAAATATTGCCAGACCGGTTAGGAAATGCGCCGGTCAAGTACATAGCTGTATTTTGGCGGCTATGAATATTGAGAAAGGAGGACGCAAAAAGTGACGAACTGCAAAACGATTGCAATATGCAATCAGAAAGGCGGCGTAGGCAAGACCACCACTACGGTTAATTTGGGCGTCGGACTTGCTATGCAAGGGAAAAAGGTGCTTCTGATTGACGCAGATCCACAAGGTGATTTAACGACTTGTCTTGGGTGGCGGGACACGGACGGGCTGAGGGTTACGCTTGCGACAAAACTGACGGATATTATCAACGAGACGCCGAATGAGCCATTGTCCGGAATCCTGCATCACAAAGAAGGCGTTGACCTACTTCCTGCAAATTTGGAGCTTTCTGCTATGGAATATAACCTGATGAATGCTTTGAGCCGTGAGACTACTATGAGGACATA
>ERZ1673696.438-NODE-438-length-45964-cov-4.255353_pt1 | contig 45964 bp, 54 predicted proteins | sample MGYA00580226_ERZ1673696 | MGnify/ENA primary metagenome ERZ1673696 (study PRJEB41218, sample SAMN15661743) | gut metagenome | host: Homo sapiens | place: Canada: London | collected 2015-08-20/2019-03-30 | study: EMG produced TPA metagenomics assembly of... | reverse complement strand
GAAATGAAAAACAGAATGCAGAAATCATAAAGATGGATAATGAAATCCTATCCAAAATAGATAATAGTAAAGAATATGATGCATTAAAGCTATTTAATGAAACTAAACATATTTTTAACAGCAAAAATAGTGTCAAAGATATATGTGAAGACTGTTGTTGGCATGAAGAATGTCTATTTTATAAAAATTTAAAATAAACCGATATATTTATATACTACTTATCAAATAAATATAGAATGTTGTACTACTGGTACAAACAAAATATAGTCCCGTAGGGTAGTGGTAATCCTTCTAGGCTTTGGACCCGGAGACGGCGGTTCGACTCCGCTCGGGACTATTTTTAAAAAAACTTTTTTTGCTTGATATTCTATGGAAAAATTACTTCTTATTGGAATAAATACTCGAAGTATGATTGAAAGCGGACTAAAACTAAATTATACTATTTATTCAACTAGCTATTTTTCAACATCTGATGTTCCGTCAATTGAAAACCAGAAAATAATATTGAATGAAAGTATTAATCCTGACTGCGGTGTTTTTGAAGATAAATTCAGCAGCGAAAATATTTTAAATGTTTCCAAAGACTATCTTGATGAGGTAGATTATATTATTCCGATTTCAGGAATTTCACCAAATGATTTTGAAAAAAAACATCAAAAAAAGATTCTGGGAAATAAAGACATCAGCAAAGTTGAAGACAAATACCGATTTTATAAAGAAATCAGAAACGAATTTTTAACTCCTGAAACTTTTTATGTGAATGATGTAGATGAAGCTGTTGAAATTCAAAAAAATAATCCTGAAGTTCAATATATTGCAAAACCACTTAAAGGATCAGGAGGATATAACACAAACTTATTAAATAATCAATCACAACTTCAATTAAACTGTGATGAAAAACTGATTGTTCAGGAATATATTGAAGGTATAAATTTAAGTTCCTCAGTATTGGCCAGTGAAAATGAAGCTGAAAACATTGTAAATTCAAGACTGCTAACCCAGCATGACTTTGAAAAAAACAGCCAGTTCAAATATGTTGGAAATATTCTTCCCCTAACCGAAAAATCAATATTGGCACCTGTAAAAAATACTGATGCAATAAACAGAGAAATGGCAGATACTTCTGAAAAACTAATCCGAAAATTTGAATTAATCGGATCAAATGGTGTAGATTTTATTTTAAATAAAAACGGATTATATGTAATTGAAATAAATCCCAGAATTCAGGGAACATTTGAATGTGTCCAGCAAGCTTTAGGAATCAATATGCTTGAAGCACATATCAAAGCCTGCCAAAATGAAATAATAGCTATTGACAAAGCGAAATATTACAGCTATAAAAAAATAATATACTCCCCCAAAACAGTAAAGTATGAAAAAATAGATTTAAACAACCTTTATGATATGCCTCATCTCGGATCAATTACACAAAAAGATGAGCCGTTACTTACAATAATAGATAAAGATAAAGATTTTGATAAGTTATATGAAAAAGTAGAATCATCTAGCCAAACTGTAAATAAGCTAGCTAATAACTCCCAATAAGTATAAAATAAATATAATTGTACCTATAGTTATCATAAACGTTACTATTATCATAGATCTAGTTAACCAGATAAATAATTTCGCCTTATTGTCAGGGTCCTTTAAAAATTGGTCTATAGGGTTACGTTGCATAAATACACCTCTTTCTAGAATTTTCCAGTAATTAAAAATTTTTACAATAACTAATAAAAATAACTTTTTTTAAATAAATAAAGCCTAACAAAGTTTAAAATTTAAAATAAATAATAAAAATAGATAGAAAATGAAGAAGTTAAGTAAAACTTAAGCTTCTACTTCAGCAGCTTCTTCTTCAATAGCTGCTTCTTTAGCCTCATTATCTTTCTTCTCGATAGTGGACCTAATCATTTTCAATCTAACAAAGTTTTCCCTTTCCATTTCCTGGAGTCTCATATCAATATATTTTTCAGTGTTTTCGAATCTTGGAATCATAATATGCTCTAACGCATTTACCCTACGTTTAGTAGCCTCAATTTCTTCAGCAAGTAAGAAAATAGTTTTTTCCACTTCACCAAGTTCAATTAAGAATTTAATAGATTCCTCAAATTTCTTAGCAGCTTCATCTAATTGTATAGTGGTGTCAGAAAAGCTGTAACCTCTGTCAATAATGGATCTTTCTTCCATTTTAACATTGGTTACAGGAACTGATACACCCATAACACTTCTAGATTTAATATCTACATCGATAGATTCTTTAACTGATAAAGATGCTTTCCTAACAGCTAAGTCACCCATAGCTATTTGAGCTTCAAGTAAAGCTTCATTAGCTTCTTTTAAGCTTCTTTCAGCAGCTTCACGAACACCTTTGACACGATCCAAAATATCAAAAAACTCTTTGATTAAAGCATCCCTTTTCTCTTTGAGTAAACCATGCCCTTTTACAGCGAGTTTAGTTCTATTTTTAAGAGATAATAATTCCATCCTTGTTGGATTTATTCCATCTATAATATCTTGTGCCATTTAATCACCCGTTATATGAATGAGCTTATTCTTTTGGAAGGTATTGTTCAATAAATTCTTCTTTAACACGTTTAAGTTCAGATTTAGGTAAGATTTTAAGTAAGTCCCAACCAAGATCTAAGGTTTCAATGATAGACCTATCTTCGTCTTTACTTTGAGTAATGAATTTACCTTCGAATTCTTCAGCAAATTCTAAGAATTTTTGATCCCTTTCGGTAAGAGCTTCTTCCCCTACAACAGCAACTAAGTCTCTTAATTCACGACCACCTGCATATGCAGAGTAAAGTTGGTCAGATACACCACTGTGATCATCACGAGTTTTGTCTCCACCGATACCACCACTCATCAAACGAGAAAGTGATGGAAGTACATCTACAGGAGGATAAATACCTTTCCTGTTGAGTTCTCTGCTTAATACAATTTGTCCTTCAGTAATATAACCAGTTAAATCTGGAATTGGGTGAGTAATATCGTCTTGAGGCATAACTAAGATAGGCATTTGAGTAATAGAACCTTCTTTACCATCAATACGTCCTGCTCTTTCATATATGTTAGCTAAATCAGTATACATGTATCCAGGATATCCTCTTCTTCCAGGTACTTCATCCCTAGCTGCGGAAATTTCCCTTAATGCTTCACAGTAGTTGGTCATATCAGTTAAAATTACCAATACTTGCATACCTAAAGTAAATGCGAAATATTCTGCAGTAGTTAAAGCCATTTTAGGAGTTAAGATTCTTTCAATAGCTGGGTCATCAGCTAAGTTCATGAATACAGTTACTTTTTCAAGAGCTCCGGTACGTTCGAAATCTCTCATAAAGAAGTTAGCTTCTTCGTGAGTAATACCCATAGCAGCGAATATTACTGCAAACTCTGCATCGTCCCCAAGCACTTTAGCTTGTCTTGCGATTTGAGCTGCTAATTCGTTGTGAGGTAAACCAGAACCTGAGAAAATAGGAAGTTTTTGACCTCTTACTAAAGTGTTCATACCGTCAATGGTAGAGATACCAGTTTGAATAAATTCTTCAGGGAATTCACGAGAAGCTGGGTTCATTGGACTTCCATTAATATCTAATTCTTCATCAGGAATTATTTCTGGTCCGCCGTCAATAGGTTTACCGATACCATTGAACATACGACCCATCATATCTCTAGATACACCAATTTTAGCAGTTTGACCGGTGAATCTAGCTTTAGTATTTTTAGTGTTTAAGTCAGTTGTTCCTTCGAACACTTGAATAACTGCAACATCGTCAGTTACTTCAAGAACTTGTCCACTTCTTTTTTCACCATTAGGTGTTTCGATATCTACAATTTCGTTGTAACCTACGCCTTCTACACCTTCAACAACCATTAAAGGACCGGAGACTTCGGAGATTGTAGTATATTCTCTTGTTTTAATATTTGTGTTCATATTTAAGCCTCACTGCATTGTTTAGTAATAGCTGCTTGAATTTCTTCACATTTAGCTGCAAATTCGTCTTGTGGAATGTATTTCATTTTACCAATTTCTTCTTTAACAGGTAATGCTACTATGTTTTGAATAGGAACTCCCCTGCCAACAGCTGCAAGAGCTTCTTTATGGAATAATAAAATAGTTTTTAACATATTGTATTGTTTGACAGGTGGACAATATGTATCAATGTCATCAAATGCATTTTGTTGTAAGAAATCTTCTCTTAACATACGAGTAGTTTCTAAAGTAGCTTGGTCAGCTTCAGGTAATGCATCAGGACCAACTAATTGTACAATTTCTTGAAGTTCTGCTTCTTTTTGTAATAAAATCATAGCTTGATCACGAGTTTCTCTCCAATCAGCAGCTACATTTTCAGCCCACCAGCCTTCAATACTGTCTACATATAAGGAATAACTTTGTAACCAGTCAATTGAAGGGAAGTGACGTTTATCTGCAAGAGATGCATCTAAAGCCCAAAATACTTTACAGATACGTAAAGTGTTCTGAGTAACAGGTTCAGATAAGTCCCCACCAGGAGGTGATACAGCACCAACAACAGTAATGGAAGCTACATCAGAAGTAGTACCAATAGTGTTTACTCTTCCTGCTCTTTCATAGAATTGAGCAAGTCTGGATGCTAAGTATGCAGGGTAACCTTCTTCCCCAGGCATTTCTTCAAGTCTTCCGGAAATCTCCCTCATAGCTTCAGCCCATCTTGAGGTTGAATCAGCCATAAGTGCTACATCGTAACCTTGGTCACGGTAATATTCAGCAATAGTAATACCTGTGTATACACATGCTTCACGAGCTGCTACCGGCATGTTTGAAGTGTTTGCAATAAGAACAGTTCTGTCCATTAATGGGTTTCCAGTTTTAGGGTCATCAAGGTATGGGAATTCAGTAAGTACTTCAGTCATTTCGTTACCACGTTCTCCACATCCAATATAAATAACAATATCTGCGTCTGCCCATTTAGCTAATTGCTGTTGGGTAACAGTTTTACCTGATCCGAAAGGACCTGGAATAGCTGCTGCTCCACCTTTAGCTACTGAAAAGAAAGTATCTTGTGCTCTTTGACCAGTTACAAGAGGTACATCAGGGTCCAATTTATCTACATATGGACGTCCTTTCCTTACAGGCCATTTTTGAAGCATTTGGATTTTTTCGTCACCTTTATCAGTTGCAACTTCAGCAATGTCTTCTAATACTGTGTATTCACCTTCAGAAGCAATGCTTGTTAATTCACCTTCAATCATTGGAGGAACTAATATTTTTTGTAAAACTGCAGAAGTTTCTTGTACTTCACCAAGAACATCTCCACCTTTAACTTTGTCTCCAACTTTAGCTACTGGTTTGAATGTCCATTTTTTCTCTTTACTGATAGATTCTGCATCTACTCCCCTAGCAATGAAATCACCAGATTCTTCTCTGATGAGTTCTAAAGGTCTTTGAATACCATCAAAAATGGAACCCATTACACCAGGACCAAGTTCTACAGACAATGGACCTCCAGTACTTTCAACTACTTCACCTGGTTGAATACCAGCTGTTTCTTCATATACTTGAATGGTAGCGGTGTCACCTTCAAGCTCAATAATTTCCCCAATGAGCTTTTGTTCACCTACTCTAACCATTTCATACATCTGAGCTCCTCTCATACCATCCGCGATAATAACAGGCCCAGCAATTTTAATAATTTTTCCTTCGATAATCATTTAACCATCTCTACCCCAATAACTCTTTTGATGAGATCTGCCATTTGATCAGATGATCCTTCAGAGGACCCGTCTTTATCAGGTATCTCAATTATCATTGGTAATACACTAGAACCAATTTTCCTATTAATATGATTTCTAATTTCGTTAGCTAATACTTGAGTAATAATTATAATTGAAATTTCTTCATCTAAAATTTTATCAAAAGCTGCGACAGCTTCTTCAGCAGAATTAGCTACTTCTGCTCTTTTAACTCCACCAAGTCTAAAACCTGATACAACATCAATATCTCCAATAATTGCTACAGAACTCATATTAACATCTCCATAATTTTAGAGTTAGGGAATCCAGCTTCTCTTTTTGCTCTTGCAATAATTTTTAAATTTTTAATTTCAGTTTCTTTTTGACTTACATAACCAATAATTGGACCAATTCCTAATGGTTTTTTCATAGATAAAGATTTTGCACTTTTTGACAAGTAAGCATCTAAAGCTTTTTCAAATACTGCAATGGAAGCATTTTCATTATATTTAGCCATAGCATCAGTTAATACATCAGAGTATTTTGTGCCTTCTAAACCGGATATTACATTTGTAACATCAGGAGATTCCATTAAATCTTTAAGTTTCCATTCACGTAATTGGTAACCGTCTTCTAATATATAAGGAGCAATATCATCATAAGACAAATTGTCTTTTTTTGCCCTTATAATCAATTTAAGATTAGCTATATCTACTTGAGTTCCAACATATGAGAATAAAATTTGTTTATTTTCATCAGCAGGAACATTGGAAGAACGTAATAAACTTTCTAAATAATATTTATCTAAAGCAGATTCTAATGCAAGAACCATACCACTATTTTCGTATTTTGGAAGAGCATCTTCTAATACAGCAGCATATTCTGTGCCGTCCAAACTTGTAACTACATCAGTTACTCCGTCAGCATCAATTAAAGAACGTAAATCTTCATATAAAACTCCACGTGGAATTAATAAATCTTCAGTTTCTTCTTCAGTAAGGCCAACTTCTTTAGCAGTTAAAAGACTTTTAATGTTATTAATATCAGTTTTTTTAGACATTACAACAAAAGAACTTCTAATTTCCTTTGGAGCAATTCTTGCTACAAATTCATAAGTATCAGCACATTGAATATCTAATGCTTTATCAACAGGATATTCTTCTAATACGTCAGCATAATCAGGAACACCTTTAAGATAATTTTCAAATTCGTGAACATTGTTTGTTTCAACAATTTCAGATAATTGTTTTTCATCAAATAATCTTCCTTTTCTTGCACGTACGCTTGCACTAGGAGTAAGATATGGATAAATATCCAAAATTGGTCTAGATGTAATGATTACGACTATTGCACCTATAACGATAACAGCAATTACACATAAAACTAAGAAAGTTTCATTTGTAAGACCTGCTGAACTAATAAGTGTTGCAATTTCATCAGCCATAATTTATCCTCCTAATTTTTAAATAAAACATTAGCAACTTCACTACGTAATAATCCTTTAAATCTATCTAGTCTAGATTCGATAGTGTTATTTACTTCAATGTCACCATTTCTAGTTTTGAGTATAGCTCCACCAATAGCATCAATAGGTTCACCTAATACTAAGGTTGTGCTTACACCAGTTTTAGTTGCAAGGTCTGCAGATAATTTTTTCAAATGACCTTCAACTTTCGCAACATCAGATTCTTTAACTTGAACGATTAAATCTCCACCACCAAGTTCTTCAGTAGCTTCTTCAATCATTTTTATTAAGGATTCTGAATATTCTGCATCATCACTAGAAGCTTTAGCTTTTAAATCTTCAGTAGCTTTAGCAAAAGCTGCTTCAATGACTTCTTCTTTAGCTCCTAATTCTGCTCTACGAGCATTCATCTTAGCTTCGGAAATAATTTGCTGATATTTCATATCAGATTGTTTTTTACCATTATCTAAAATTTTATTCTTTTCTGCTTCAGCAGTTTTTTCAGCATCACTATTAATAGTTGCTATTTCTGCTTGTGCATCTTGAATAATTTTATCAGCTTTCTCCTGGGCTTCAGACTTAATGCTTTCAACAATTTTATTTGTGCCTGAGCTCATACAGATTGCCTCCTTAACCTAATATTCCACCGAATACCATAAGTAAGATTGCAATCAAGAATCCATAAATAGCCTGAGTCTCTGGCAATGCAGAGAAAATAATACCTCTAGCAAACATGTCATTATCTTCAACAATAGCACCTACAGATGAGGATGCTGCGATACCTTGTCCCATACCGGAACCTAAACCTGCGAAACCAATAGCTGCACCTACACCGATAGCTACAACACCTGCTTCAGTAGATAAACCTTCTCCACCACCTAATAATCCAGAGAATACTAATAATAAGATTGCAATCAAGAATCCATAAATAGCCTGAGTCTCTGGCAATGCAGAGAAAATAATACCTCTAGCAAACATGTCGTTATCTTCTGCAACTGCACCTACAGATCCAGCTGCTGCCATACCTTGCCCTAAACCGGAACCTAATCCAGCGAAACCAATTGCTACTCCAGCACCAATAGCTGCTAAAGCAGTACCTAAAGCAATATCCACCATATTTAATTCACCTTTGAATAATAATTAATTTTGATATATTTAAATAAAAAATTTTAATTTTTAAGTTTTGTAAAAGTTCTGTTTGCTTTGAAAGCTTGGAACTTGTTTTTACCTTCCATATAGAACTGTGAAAAGAACTCTACGTAATGAAGACGTAAAGAGTTAATAAATGCACCTAAAATTTGGAACAAGAAGTTTGCAATATGTCCGAATATAAATATGAAAATTGCAAGAACAATACCAATAACTGGAATCATATCATTACATAAGTTAGTTAAGATATTTACAGTCATAGCAATACCTCCTGTAGCTAAACATAATGCTAAAAGACGAGCATAAGACAAGACATCTCCCATAAATCCGAAAACATCCATAACTCCATAAGCTCCATTAGCGTATATTAACATAGCAAGACATGCAATTATTAAAACTGCTCCAATTCCGTATCCGATCATACCTATTGCAGGCATCATAAATCCTAATACTAAAAATATAATACCGGCTTCTAAAACAAACCAGCAAAGCTGAGATCCAATAGCTTCTTTTATTTCTCCGTATCTGAAATTATTGATAGCTCCAATAATAAAACCAATATTAGTATAAATTATACCAATAGCTATTGCTATTATTAAAATAGTATCTGGATGTACAAAAGCTTCAACAGCAGGCACAACAGTAGGCAACTTATAATTCAACATTCTTTCTGTGAAATCTCCTAACAAACCATTAGTGAGAAGACCCAATATAATTGCCCAAATACCACATGCTGTAAGAATATAACCGAATGATTTCATTGTATCATTGAGTTTACCCATACCCCTTACTAAAACAACACCTATGATAGCTACAATAGCACCATAAAATGCATCAGTTAAACAGTACCCGAATAAGAACGGGAACACAACTGCTACAAAGAATGTTGGATCTATAGCATTATATCTTACTGGAGAATACATATCCACAAGAACCTCATAAGGTTTTACATAACCTTTATTAGTTTGTAAAATAGGTACATCTTCATCATCAGTACCTTCAACATCAATTAATTCAAAGGTACAATGTCCATCAGAACTTTTTTCTACTAATTGCTCAACTTTATCAGTATCTTTAACAGGTACCCATGCTTCTAACATATAGGTATCTTTTGTTTGAACAAAAGCAGCAAGTATTTCATTCTTTTCTTTTTCATTTTCTAATTCTTCTTTAAGAGATAAAATATCGTCATCCCATCTTTCAGCAATAGCTTTTAAATCACTTTTAGCTGAATTACGTTCAGATTCTATGGTTACTAATCTAGAATCAGCACTTGAGATAATTTGCTGTGGAGTTCCCTTAACATTGGAAACTTCAACTCTCTCAAAGTCAAATTTACGAAGTGTTGAATAAACATCTTCGCCGAATTCTTTTAAAGTCACTACGATAATATTTGCAGTTTCTTTATCATCATTAGGGACTATAAAAACATCTAATTCATCAGTCAATTTACTTAAGTTACTTTCAATTTCTGAAGCAGACTCAGCATTAATCCTACCAACAGTTATGGAAGTGTACTTAGAATCTTTTAAAAGAGCCAAGTCCATGTCTAAATTATATAAACGCTTAGCTAAACTTTTATTAGAAGTCAATACACTTGTTTCAGAGTCGAGTGCGGAAAATTTACCTTCAATAACTTTTGTTTCACTTTCAACTTGAGCCAAAAGGTCTTCTGCTTTATTTATTAAAGCTTCAGTATCTAAATCCCCAACTTCTTTTTGAATAGGCATTTCTGGACTAATAAAAGACTTTATTGTGTCTTTGATCCCATGGCCTTCGGATAAAGAATTTCCTAATAGTTCAGAAATAGCACTTGTTTTCATTAAAAGTGAAGATAACTTACCAGTGAAAGCAGATGCTTTTGAAGGAGTTACTAACTCCGCTAATTCAGGATCTTGCTGAATACTATCAGAAATCTCGTTGATTTGTACTAATCCTTGTTCGTGGAGTGCACTAACAGTAGGGGATATGTACTCATCAAGAGTAACGATTCTAATTTTACGCATTCTAGCTGTCTTGAACATTAATCTCACACTATAAAACATTTTTGACAATAATAGAAGCAGCATCATCTACATTTGCCATAGCTTTTTCTTTTAAGGAAGCTACATTAGCTTCTCCATCTTTAGCAATAGATTGTGCTTCTTTTTTAGCTTTGTCTTCTGCATCAAAAACAGTATTTTTAGCTTCTTCTTCTGCTGCTTTTTTTGCCTCATTTATAATATTTTCAGCATTTATTTTTGATTCATTTATCATGTCCACAGATTTGGACTCTGAATCAAGAATAAGTTGTTCAGCATCAGATTCAGCTTTTTTTATCATTGCGATAGCTTCTGATATCTCTGCCATAATTAATCACCATGGTATATTAATCTTTATTGGGAAGCATATATATCTTTTACGATTTATATTTAACATGACCTAATTCACTGATTTAAGGAAAAATAAAAGAATAATCGAAAAATTAAGACAATAAACAACATAAAGACATTGAAAATTACAATCTGTTCAGAAAATTTTAAATAAATATAGCATATATTGAGCAATGTTTAATTTTAAAAGTAAAATTTTATACAGTCAGATAACGGTGCCATGAACATGTGAAATGTTAAAAAAAAGAGGAGTTACCTATAAAAATATTTTAAAATACTCATAGGTAATTTTTGCAGATATGCCAATACAGCTATTACAACAATAGCAAGACCAATAATACCCAACAAATAGTTATACGGAGTAGCAAGTAAAGTATAACCGTTTATTCCAATAATAATTCCTTCAAAAAAGAAAACTGCCTTAGCCCATTGCGGTTTAGCAACAATAACAATATAAGCAATTCCAATTAAAACTAAAATAATTGCACTAGCTATACTGTCATTAGTTATTGTCTGAGTAAATAAAGGACGAACTCCTAAAAATATTACCAGAACAGCTAACAGAATTCCCAATAATTTAATATTCTTAACTTTAATCATGATTATTTCTTTTAAACTTTATAATATTTATATTATAATAAAATATAATAGTAGATAAAGGTGATGAAAATGGACAGAAGCGTATGGACTATTAACAACAAACATTTTACATTAATCCTAGATGCAAAAACAGAAAGCGGAAAAGTTAGTGACAGAAAATTCAGTCCAGGAGAAGACATCTGGACTAATGAAATACCTCAGCTTAAATTTGAAGATGAAAATACCCAAAAGGAATATGATAATTTCATATCAGATTTGCTGATGTTATTGTCAGAACCTAATGTTGATCAGGTGTTTATTGATGCTAAAATAGGTGAAGAATCAGAATATGATACTTCAGCCACTTATGAACCAGTAATAATAAGAAAAATAGAAGATTATGAAGTAGAAAAAATTATAAGTTAATCTTAAAACATTGCATTAGCTTTTTCCAATACTTCATCAATAGTATTAAATTCCAAAGCATCTCCAGATTCGGCTTTGGTTTCGGTTGTTATTAAAACATTCGGACTTGTCCAAAGTAAAGAATATGCCAGATATACAACATTAGCTATAAGCATAGGCATAAACAGGAATAATCCAATGAATAAAAAGAACATATGTGCTGCATAATTTCCATACCTTTTCTTTTTCATTAAAATATAATGATTTTCCTGCTGAGTAATTTTAAATTTCTCTTGAGCCAATTCCTCAGAAATATTATTCATTTCCTTGGAATTATCTGCTTTTAATATAAACAATTTCATTATAATCTAAATATATTCAACAAATTCATCAATTTCTTTTCTTGGAGTGTCTCTTGGTTCTGCATTTCCATATCCCAAAGGAGTAAACAATATAGGAACTTCATTATCATTTAAATTTAAAAATTCTCTGGCCTTATCAGCTTTAAATGCTGCAATGTAACAGGTTCCAAGTCCAACATTAGTAGCTGCCAAAATAATATGGTCCATTACAATAGTTGCATCAATATCAGCTATATTCTTTCCGTCCCAAGGTCTTGTCCATGCTTCATCAACATTAGCTACAACACATAATACATAAGGAGCTTCCACAAACCATTTAGCCCCATAAATTTCAGACAAAGATTCTTTATTTTTTTTAGTGTCAATTACAAACACTTTAAAAGGCTGGTTATTCACTCCTGTCGGAGCTATTGTAGCTGCTTTCAATACATATTCAAGTTTTTCATCTTCAACTTCCTTGTCCAAATATCCTCTTACACTATACCTTTTATTAATTACATCATCAAAATCCATATTATCTACCTTCCAGGACCGTCATAAACAATGTCGTCAATGTCACAAAAACGTCTAAATTCATCTTCATCAATAGTTTCTTCATGAATATGAGCAATAATGCCCGGAACACGGCCAATAATAAATACCCCCAATCCTAATTTTGGGTCAAAACCTAAATCAGACAAAATTGCTGCATTTGCCCCGTCAACATTTAAACGAATGTTTTTCTTTTGATAAAGCAAATCTTCAATGGCCAATGCCAATTTAGTATGGGGACCAACACATCCTTCTTTTATAACAAGTTCCATTAATTTATCTGCTCTTGGATCAGCATTATGATATCTGTGTCCAAAACCAGGAATTTTAGTATTTTTGGAGACAATATATTCATTGTATAAATCAATAGCCAAACTAGCTATCTGTTTATTGTCAATATCTGCATCTCCGGTTAACATTAAAGAGTCAATCTTGGACTGGTATAATTCCATGGTTTTTTCAATAGCTCCTGCATGTTTATGTCCAAATGACAATAGTGCACCAGCTACAGCAGCATTTAACGGAGAACCTGAAGAGGCAACAAGTCTTGCTGTTTGTGTACTTGGAGGAGTGGCTCCGTGATCACAAAAAGAAACTAAAACATGATTAAATAATTTTCCCTCTTTTATTGAAGGCAATCTCCCTTTCAGAAGAAGAAAAACCATATCACTATATCTAATTTTTTCAATTAAATCTCTTTGATTGTATCCCCTAGTAACAATTTTATCAGGTTCCACTTTAGAAATAGCGGTTCTTAGTGAATGCTCGTTAATTTTAAAATTATTTTCTGACATTGTTTTAATTTCCTCAATTTAATAATTAAAATATAATTATAATCCATTATAAATGTAATGTTGCAACTCTCGGTTCTACAAAACAGGAAGGTCTGACTGAAACAATTCTAACACCACTTGCCCTTTGATTACCTACATTAACAAATGAACCTAAAACTGTGGTTTTTCCACCAAAACCCAATGGTCCTATATTTGTTTCGTTTAATTTCTGAGTTACATAATTTTCCAAATCGCTTTGGAAATCTAAATTTCCATAAACAATTGATTTTAACAGTAAGGATGATGCCTCATAATGTGTACGGCCAATACCGACAGCAGGAACAGAAGGAGTGCATCCCAACATTTTAAGTGATTCACTTAACCAGCCGATAGCTGTGCCAATTACATTTTCAATTGATCTTTTATGATATACCCTATATGTCTTTGCCCTTATTTCAGGACCTCCCCCTTCCAGTATAAAATGGATGTTTAAAGTGTCCGGAGAAATATTTCTTTTATATGTTGAATCATCACTGAAAGAATCTATCAAAAAGGATGCTGCTTTCATCTGCCCAGGACTGTTATACAATCCTTTTGATTGTTCAATTCGCTCAACATCATTACCTTTAACAGCCATAGGGCGGGCAGGCAAATTATTTAATCCTCTTTCAATTCCCTCATTAATCTGAACTATTAACTCCCCTGTGATTTCTCTTTTTTCACCTATTTCAATGATTACATGAGGAATTCCTGTATCATCACATAAAGGGAATTTGGTCTTACTGGCTACTTTATAATTTTCTAAAATTTGATTTAAAGCCCACAAAGCATTTTCATTATCTTCAACAGAAATGGCTTTTTTTAATGCATTGAATTTATCTTCAGAGAGATTTGTACTGGCTTTAATTATTGCATTTGAAACATCTTCTATGATATCCATATAATCACTCAGGAATAGATAAATCATTAGATCCTTTAGGAGAAGATATTGCATCACTATAATATTGGTCAATCATTCTTTTGACCAGTTTAACCTGTTTAATACGAGCAATAGCTTCTTTTTCAGAAGTATCCCAATTATGAGACTGTGCTACTGAACCTCCTGTTTTTAAATATACTGGAGAAGCTACTTTAATAATCTTCGGAACTTCATAATGTCTGATAAATCCGCCAGTTGATTTCGGATTTTCAGTATGCAAATCTAAAGGCATATACACTGCTTTACGAATAGCTGCAATCATAGGAATTTGCAAATCTCTAACTGGATTGAAAGAATTAAGACCGTTTTCTTCAAGTAATTTTGCAGATGCGGGATTTCCATGTCCAGTATGTGCAGACATTTTGAAATGAAGTGATTTCGGAAGTTCACCTGCTTTTCTCATCTGGTTTAAAGTCCAAAGTAAACCCTCATCATATAATAATATTCCACGAACTCCCAAATCGGCAGCTCTTTTAACATCCTCAATTGCATAAACTAAATTGTCATATCCTCTTAAGCGATATCCTATCCTGCTTCCTTCCTTAGTATGGACAGTTGCACTGGTATCATAGGTAGCTCTTGGACCTACAGATAAAAAAAGTTCACATTCATATTTCTTAGCCAGGTCAACCATTTCTGTAATTTCTTCATCAGTAAGCAGCATTATTCCTTTGGTTTGAGTAATACGATGAATAGTTATTTCATTTTTAGAAGCTTCCTTAAGTAAGGTATCCATTATTTTTGGAGATTGTATTCCTGGAACCTCAAAACGATACTGTCCTCCATCATTAAAACGTTTAAATGATTCAAAATCGCTATAAGCCCTTTTAATTCCAAGCTGTTCCAAGAATTCTTCAGTTTTTTTCATAGTATCTACTCATTTAATGTTTCCATAAGTTGTTTTATAGAATAATCTTCAATATTATCAACAACAAGCAATTTATTTAAATCAAAATCAGGATTCAAACTTTTGAATTTGTCAATTAAATCTTTTAATTGATATGGATTTTCAAAATCACCTTTTGGCAATAATGTAATATTTTGGAAAATTCCCCCTCTGAAAGATTCATCCAACTTAATAATAACATTTGATGGTCTTTTATTTGGATATAGCTCATCCAATCCACTATCAGAAACAATGATTATTTTACTGGCCAGATTCTTAATACTGTTAACTTTATCAACTGTTGAATAGCTATCAAGCAGGCCAAATTCAATTAACTGATTTAAATCATCCAAATCAATTTCACCACAAACAAGCATAATGGCCACTGCATAAGGCAAACTCTGTTTTAATTCTTCGACATTTTTCGGATTATAATTATCATGTTTAGCAGCTACATCATATGTTTTGATAATCACATTTCCAATATGCTCATACTCTTCACCTATACTTGCCTTTAGTTTTAAAACAGTGTCTATTGAAGAGTGCAAATGTCTGCAAAACGGATATTTTTTAAAGTAAATGTCTCTGACCCTAACTTTACCCATATTTTTTAGAGCTACATCTAAAGAAAAATCACTATCTGACAAAACCATTGTTTTTAAAAAACCTTCATCCCCATCAAAAATTGTTCCGGCACCAGTGAATCCGTTTAAAGCCAGAAATGCAGATATTAATCCATTATAAACAGCTTTTCCAACATGAAGAACTTTACCCATACTCCCATTATGGTCAGACTCTAAAAGACCTGCAGCCTGAGTTCCACATAAACCTAAAGCATTTAATGTTTGGTTTTCATCAAGATTAAGCAATTTAGAAGCAACAGCACCTGCAACAAATGTTCCGACAGTTCCAGTTGTATGAAATCCATTGTTTCTATGTTGGGGATTGACAATTTGGCCCAGCATTATTCCGACTTCATAACCTGCAATAACCGCTTCTAAAAAAGATTTGCCATCCAAATCATAAGCTTCACTAATAGCTAAGGCAGTTGGGAAAATAACTGCACCCAAATGAATTTGTGCTCCTCTATGACCATCATCCAATTCCAAAACATGGGCTGAAATACCATTTAAAAAACCTGCATTCAGCAGATTTGTTTTAAAATTGGGCATACCAATAACAGAAGATTCCAGCTCAAACTCCATATTTCCAAAAAATAGTTCACTAATCGTATTGAAAGCTATTCTAGAAGATTCTTCATTTACTCCCCTATATGTGACTCCAAAAAAATCAATAAATGCTGCTTTTACCACATTAAGGGTTTCTTTTGATGCCTGTTCATAACGATAGTTTGAAATAAATTTGGAAATATTTTGTAAAAACATAAAACACCTTAATAATTAAATTGTAAAAATAGTCTTAAATAGTTAACTTAAATGGTGTTAAAAATTAACACCAAGGTGTACCGCTTAGAACTAAAACTATGTGTGCAATTAATGCAGATCCAAGGTAAGTTCCAGTAATGATACAAATAGTTACTATCATACCTCTCCAACCCATAGCCTTGAACTGATCCCAGTTTTTACCAATACCAATACCAACATATGCCAAAAACACGGTTACAATAGACAATAACTCTACTTGTCCCACATATTTAACTACAAATGGAGAAGTCGGTACCATAGGTATGGAAACTGCAATACCAATAAGACTTATGTAAATAATTGAAGAGACATTAAATGGCAAATATCTCTCAAGCAATAAACCGGCCAAAGTTATAATAGATAAAATCAACATTCCAATAAGGGAATCAGATATCGGATGTTTATAACCTATCCAATTTCCGGCAACTGTGATAACTGAAAATATAACCAATAATAAAATCCAATTAATTATACCATGTGTTGAAACTGTTTCTGAACCGTCAATTACATCAACCATTATTTTTCCTCCTCTAAATGAGAAACAGAAGTTTCTCTTCCAATTTTAGGTTCAAGCCAAGCATATAATTTTTGAGCTAATGGAATAGCTAAAAATATACAGAAATAAATTCCAACACAGAAGGAAATTAAATTACTGAATCCTGCAAATGCCTGAATATTTGTACTCATACTTGCCGGAAACGCATTTAACAATGGAGCTAATGCGGCTGCATTCATACTTGCACTGCCTACCCCTGTTGCCATTGCAAATGCATATGGATGAAGTGGTAAAACTGATACACATAAACATGACAGAAAACTGATGTATAACGTTCCAATAACAGTTCCAATAATAAATACTGTTAAAACTCCCCTAGTTTCTGCAGAATCAAATCCAAATTTATCAATAACAACTGCCACATTGGTTTCACGACCAATAGAATTAGTCATACCAATAGTTTCTTTTTTAAATCCTAAAAGCAATGCCACAGGAAGTGCTAAAAATACAGTTCCCAAATTACCAAACTCCTGTAAAACTAAAGCAGGACCAACATCAAGTAAAATATGGAATGACTGACCACTAGCTACTGCTAATTTTGCAAGCAACGGCCCTATAAATAACAGCATTGCACTTTCTGCAATTTTAGATTGTTTTTTAGTAATCCATTTAACTGGTTTTAATAAGAACAAAGCCAAACCAATAACCATTGCATATAACAACGGCATAATTACAACACAAATGTCTTTTGTAAGATTGAATTCAACAGGTCCTATAAATTCGGAAATAATAACCAAAAAAAGCACAGTAATATGTAATCTATAATCTTTCCATGGTGCTTTCTTTAAAATAGTTTTATCAGTCTTATCACGATATATGTGCTCAGTTCCCTTAACTTTTTCGTTTTTATCGCTAATCTGTGCCCACTCCAACCTAATTTTATAAATATTATATTAAAATACCTATTACTTAATACATAATTCGACCTATTATATAAATTAATACTATTCCAAGCTCAAAAATTCCTTTAATAGGAACAAAAACCCTTAAAAATTAAAATAAAATTCACAAAATAAGAACGATTAAATAAAGAATCAGAGCTGATAAAAATAAAAAATAAAAATATATGATGGTTAATTTTTATAAATCCATCCTACAAATAGGTTTTGACAAATGACGCCTAGCAGAAACTGGTGTTTCATAAAACTGACCATTTTTTAATTTTCTGAAAATTTTAATAGGAACTTTTTTATTATCATTAATTTTATTTCCGCATTTTTTACATTTAAATCCCTTATTTTTTCCAGCAGAAGTCATTCTTTTTCCACATTCACAAATAGGGTTTTTATATTCAACATCATTTAATTTAACAACTTGAAACTTTTCAATATTAAATGTATTTTGTTCTCCAATTCCCCCGAAGAGTTTAACAATATCCCCCGGTCTTAAATCAGATACAAGTTTTCTAAAATTTTTTGTTGGTTCATATGCTCCACATTCAATCTCACCAGAATCATCAAAGATGTAAAAAAACATATGGCCACCATCAATAATTGTTGGTTTGTTTTTTACAGTTCCCACAACTTCATAGCATCCAAACTGTTTCATACTAGCTATATCATCCGTTTTTTGAATGTGCATATCAGTGTGTTGATTAGTCTTGAAAATGCAATAATTTTCCACAGGTTCTTCAACCAGAACTATTTTTTTAGCTCTCTCAAGAGCCTCAACAGTGTTTGATCTGATACCATACAAAACAGGACATGGAGTTTTAGGTTCTATAGCTATATAATCTTCACTATAATCAACATTTTCAAAAGTTTCAGGATAAGTTTCCCTATCCATCAAATAAACGGAATCATAATCAATGTGTCTTTTAGTACCATAATTTTCAGGCACCCTATACGCCAACAGTTCATAAGTGAAATCCTCCAAAGGCAGCCCAATAGCTGCAATAGATCCAATAATTCCTCTTCCTTTCTTAAACTTATGAAGTTCACAGCCGATAGAATTTCCAAATTCTTCAGCTTCCTTAATTGTGATAAATGAATAAATAGCCTTAAATGAATATTCAACCATTTCATCAGTTATTTCACCATCATAAAATACAACACCAGGATTTGTATTATCACAGTCAAACATAGCTAATTTTTCCACTTCATCCAAAACTATTTTCTTAGCTAAATCAGTTTTATCATCATTTAATATTTTAAAAGCAACACCGCCGTTTCCCCGTGTTTTGAATCTTGCAAATGGATTTAATCTAATTAAACGAGGATAACCAACAATTTCAATACCTACTTCCTTTAATTTATCAATAATATGGCAGGCCAAATAAGTAGTACACATACCATCTGGAGAGTCAGTATCATCAATCCCAATATGCAAATATTTAATTAAAATCACCTATTATTAATATTATAAAAAACTATAATATAAACATATATTTACATAGAGGGATTAAATTATGTTAAATCGAAGTAAAATGTTACAAGAAATAGATAATTTATTAACCTCTGAAGGTTATAAAACATCTAACATTTACGATCAAGGATCATTTGACCTTGTAGCACGTAAAAACTTATTAATTTTACTTTTAAAAACTTTTTTAAATATAGACAGTATTAATGAAGCCAATGCTCATGAAATGAAACAATTAGCTAATATATTCCTTGCTTCCCCGATTATAATTGGTGAAAAATCAAGAAACGGCATTCTGGAAGAAGGAGTAATCTATGAAAGATATGATATTCCTGCTATAAGTTTTGAAACCTTAAAAAATATGATACTTTACAAGGAATATCCTGAAATCCTTGCAGACAGAGGAGGATACTTTGTTAAAGTTGACGGTAATGTTATAAAGCAATACAGAGAAGAATATTCATTATCATTGAAAGATTTGGCTGATTTGGCTCATGTATCAAGAGCAACAATGTACAAATATGAAAATGAAATTGTCAGAGCCAATACAGAAACAGCTATGATTCTCGAAGAAATACTAAATACAAAAGTAACATTGGATATTGATTTATTAAAACCGACCATAAGCGAAGATATTGAATACAGTAATGTTGAAGGAGCAGATGATTTATCCAAACTTGGTTACGGTATTTTATCTACAAATAAAAGTCCTTTTGATGCTGTAGCAAAAATGAAAAGCTCAAAAGACAAATCATCATTATTAACTAATGTTGAGAAAAACAGAAGTGAAAAAACTTTAAAAAGAATGGCTATCCCATTAAAAGATTTGTCAATGATTACATCTTCGGAACCTGTTTTTATAATAAATAATGACAAAATAAAAGATTCACTTGGAACCATTCCTGTGATTAAATCCTGGGAATTGAAAGAATTTGAAAATCCTTCTGAATTATTGAAAATTATTAGAGAAAGAAAAGACAACTTGTGATAATATGGTAGAAAACTTAAAAATTGAAGGAATAAAAGATTATCCTATTAAATGGATTTGTAACTTTAGAGGGCAAAAAGCTATTGGAATTTGCGGATATTCTCAAAAAATAGCTATGTTTGCAGCAGATTCAAGAGTCTCAAAGATTCTTGAAGATATTGTAATCGGAACAAAAGAAGAACTTGAAGGCTACGGCTGCGAAGAAAAAGACAGATGCTGCAACTTTGAATGTGAATTTTGTGAAATTAATCCAAGACAATACCTGCAAATTACCGGCAAAAAACCTTCAAATAAAAACATAAAAGAATTAGAGCAAGGTTTGGAAAGTTTAAACCTTGAAATCAAACAAAAAAATCTAGTTCCATTTGACAACTATGAAATAGTGGATTTTAAGGAAGATTAAATATTTTTCAATATTGTAACATCTTCCACAACTTCTTTTTTACTAGCTACACCAAAAGTCACCAAATCAACATAATCCAAAGTATTTAAAAAATCAAATGCTTCAGCAGGCTTTAAAATCCCTGCTGCCAAAATACGAGTCACTATTATGTTTTTATCCAATTTTTCAATTTTAACTTTGAATTCCTGTCTTTCTTTTGGTAAAAATGAAGGAATATCCATCATATAAGCCAGTTTATTTATAGGAACCATATAATAATCAAACAAATCCAAAACAGGATTATCCATAAGCAAATCAGTAGTTTTATTTGGAAAAGCAGTTATTAATCCTGAGGCAGCAGATGTATCATTAATCTGAGACAAAATATTTGAAGTCAGATTCCAGTCATAACCGTCAACAATAAACTCATCAACAAGCATTAAAGGACAATCATAATTATCAAATAATTCAATATCATCTTCCCAATCCACCTCTTTAGCTACATCATAATTGGGATTCATATAATCAACATCAGACTTTCCGACAGTAGCTACAACCTTCATGTCACAGCCCCCATCTAAAGCCATGTCAAATCCTTTAATTAATGCATCATCATTAACTAAGTTAATAGCCCTAACTCCATGATTATAAGACTCAATGATAATATCAGCTATTGCATCAGGATTTCTATGCAAATCCAAATCATACAATCTGGATCTATGGCCAAAATAAGGTTCAGCTATAAAAGGAGCATTACCTAAAATCATTCTGGGAACTGATTTGTTTTTAAATTCAAAATCATCTTGAAAAATGAAATCACAACCAGATTATTCTTCTTTTTCAACTACAACAGCAGTTCCATAAGCAAGAATCTCCTGCATAACATTAGAAATATCATTAGAATCAAAACGTACTGCAACAATAGCATTTCCACCTAATTGTTTGGCATGTTCAATTAATCTTTCCAATGCTTCATCCCTTGAATCTTCCATCATGGAAACATATTCTTTAATTTCACCACCAACTAAAGGGCGTAAACCTACCTGACCGCCTACACCTCTACGTCTAACAGTTGAACCATAGACAAAACCTTTTGTTTCAATAATTTTAAAACCTGGTATTTCATTTGCAGTTGCTATTGGAAATTCATTTACAGATACCATAATAAAAACCTCATAAATATATGCAAAATAATTAAAATTTTAAATATTAAGAAATATAAAATTTTAATCAGTATTTATTTTATTAATTTATAAATTTAATAAATTTTTCTAATAAATAAAAACAAATAAAAATGGTGAAATAATGAAAGTACTTATTGCAGATGCAATTAATGAAAAAGGTATTGAAAATTTAAAGGAGGCTGCAGAAGTCGTTGTAGACACTACAATCACTCCTGAAGAATTAGCAAATACAATTCATGAATATGAAGGTATTATCGTAAGAAGTAGAACAAAACTTACTAAAGAAGTTATTGACAAAGCAGACAATCTTAAAATAATCGCAAGAGCAGGTGTTGGAGTAGACAATATTGATTTAAATGCTGCTACCGAAAAAGGTATTATGGTAGTTAACTCTCCAGAATCAACCTCCATTACTGTAGCAGAACACACTATGGGATTATTACTCAGTCTTGCTCGTAAATCAGCAATTGCAGACAAATCTGTAAAAGAAGGTAAATGGGAAAAGAAAAAATTCATGGGTGTTGAACTTAGAAACAAAACCCTAGGTGTAATCGGAATGGGTAGAATCGGTTCACAGGTTGTAAACAGATGTAAAGCATTTGAAATGGATGCTGTAGCATACGACCCATACTTGCCTGAAGAAGTAGCTGCTCAAATGGGAGTGGAATTAACTGATTTGGAAACTGTGCTTAAAAAAGCTGATTTCATTACAATCCATGTACCTCTTACTCCAGAAACCAAACACTTAATTTCTACAAAAGAGTTTGAAATAATGAAAGACACAGCATTTATTGCAAACTGTGCACGTGGTGGAATTATAGATGAAGATGCATTATACGAAGCATTATCCAGTGATAAAATTGGCGGAGCTGCTTTAGATGTATACGAAGAAGAACCACCAGCAAAAGACTGCAAATTATTCGAACTTGATAATATCGTATTAACTCCACACATTGCAGCTTCAACTAAAGAAGCACAAAGAGATGCTGCAATTATTGTAGCAGATGAAATTATCGATTTGATTAATGGAGGAACACCTCAAAATGTATTAAACCTCCCACGTATCGACAGAAACACCTATCAGGAAGTAACTCCTTACTTAGAATTATGTGAAAAATTAGGTAGCTTCATCTCACAAGCAGTAAACGGAAAAATCAAAGAAATAGAAGTTATCTACTCTGGAGAATTATCCAAAATCGATAATCTTGAAATGTTAACCAGAACTGTACTTCAAGGAGCAGTAAATCCATTTTTAAGCTCTCCAGTTACTGCAGTAAACGCTTCCATTGTAGCTAAAAACAGAGGAATTATCGTAACTGAAGGCAAAACTGAAAATTCAAAAGGATATGATTCCTTAATTAAAGTAACTGCAAAAAGTGAAGATGATGAATTCTCTGCAGAAGGAACTACCTTACACGACCCTAAAATCTTAAAAGTAAATGATTACTGGGTAGATGTAAAACCTGAAGGCCATATGTTCATAGCTAAATATGAAGACGTGCCTGGAAGTATCGGTAAAATTGGCACCGCATTAGGAGAATACGGAATAAACATTGGAATTATGCAAGTAGGAAGAGATGAAAAAGGCGGAAGAGCTATAATGATCTTAACTCTTGATAAAGAAATTCCAAAAGAAGTAATTAAAAAAATCCAAGACTTAGACAATGTCTATGATGCTATTGGATTAGAATTATAATAAAAAACAATTATTTCACCATATTGTTTTTTATTTTTTTATTCTTTAAATTATCACTTAAAAAACACCATAATAAAAATCATCCTGAAAAATCCCCCCAACTTTCTCAATTAAAGAGTGCTCTACATTAAAGTTGTTAAATGTAATCTTCAGGACTGTTCATATTATTATTTTCTATCAAACATCAAAATTAATAGTTTTATCCAATAATCCAATACACATTTATATTAAATTACATGTCTTTTTTATTTTAATAATCCCTAAAATTCTCTTCAATGTAATGATCATAGTCTATTTCAATCCAATTATACATATCCCAATGTCCTGTAGCTTCACAATATTCCCGAGTAACTCTATCTAAAGCTTTCTCTTCATCTGTTTCATCAGGATTCATAAAAGTATTCCCTCTACCAAATGCCATCCACATTTCCCTATGTGTTTTTTCCAATTCGCGATAATAATATCTAACCATTTCATTATCATCAAATTTCAATGCACTAAAATCATAAGGATTAGATAAATGCTCAGTATCATTTATTATCTCTTCTGCATGCTCTAAAAAATAATCAACATTTAATCCTCCAACAGGACGCATATCTGAATAATCATCAATTTCAGGAGTACTATTTTCATCAATAAATTCTGAATATTCCTGATTATCTTTAACCCATTGTCTAAAGTCTTCAAAATCTTCACCTATTGAAATATGTCTTTTTGAATAGATTTCATCCATTGTTTTTTCATATAATCCTTTTTCTTTCAAAAAATCATACCAATTAGACAAATTTATAGCCATCCTCACAATAGATGGAAGGTATCCTGGGTATTTTTCTAATTCTGAGGATTTATCTTTTATTCTATCATAATACCATTGCATATTTAATCTTCTCGTTTTTTAGTTATTAATAATACTGTTGCAGTTCTTTTATTAATAGTTGTTTCATTTATTAATTTAAACAATTCTATTAACTATTTTCTTGTTTAATTTTTCCATTAAATAAATAATTAAACTTGGTCTTCTTTTTAAATCTACCAAAATAATTCATAATATAATTCAAATTAGACATTAAATTGTCTTCTACTTTTTTAATCAAGTATTTCATGTTTTTTAATAAAAATACAATTAAAAGTCAACCCCATTTAGAAATTGCAAAAAAAACATTGTATTATAATGGATTTTTTCAGTGATGCTTCAATAGTTTTCAAACAATGTTTTTAAAGAATGAATAATATGTGTTTAAATAGTATGGGTAAGAGAATATATAATAAATATTTTTAAATGTGTTTTTCAGTTAAAAATATGCTTAATTTGAAATAAAACAAGTGATAAAATGAACAATGAAAAAATTTCTTCATTTGAAATAAAAAAACATAATAATTTTTCGTGGAGTTATGTTTATACTATTGATGGCAGAAAATATGATATTCATGGTGGCTCCACATATGATTTAAGAAAAAAAGTATTAGCTAGAGATTTACCATGGGATGATGAAAATTATCCTGAAGATGAACTTACTAAAACACAGTATGATTCCCTGAAAGCAACAAATAGAAACAACTACACCCCATATAATGAAGCGACAAAAGATTATGAAGACAGCCAAACTAGACGCTGGTGGAACCCTAGTTCCAAAAAATGGGACAATTATCGGGATAAACCTTATTGAGTACATCCTCAATGAAAGACATACTTAAAATTCAATATTGTCCTAGAATTAAGATTTTAAAAATAAATAAAAAATTAGGGAATTAATCGTCTTTTGGAAGTTTATAAATACGTTTAATATTTCCGTTTTCATCTAATTCAATTTGAATATTATCCCCGTCAGAAAGTGGAGGTAATTCTATATTGGAAATTATGGTAGGATTACTGTTTTGAGTTCTCATCTCATATTCCCTGTAATCCTGATCGATATCTTCATCTTCCAGGTCAAAATCATCTTCATCATCAAAAAATCCCGGTTTTAACTCTTCACCATCTTTTAAAACATCATCTTCATCAAAAAATTCGCTAATGTCTCCGTCGATTTCATCGGCAAAGTCACCTACAGTATAAGATATTGGCTGGCCGTACTTGTCATATGCCATAAATGTTTCCAAGCTATATGGCAGACATACAATCATATGAAATAAACCATTTTTAGAAAATGTTTTTAAATCTGCACCGGAAGGCTGTGCACTTGGTCCCGGATGTGAATGAACTGATCCCCAGTATTTTAAAGTGGGAGGTAACATCTCAGTATGTACAACAGCTCCAACATCACAGGTTTCACCAGGCAAAAAAATCAGACTGGTAATATAGAGTATTTTATCTTTTATTTTGCCGTCAAAAAAGGCTAAAAATTCATTAGGATAAGCTTTCTTAGCATAATAAATTACAGATTCAAGGACTTCCCTGTCAACTCTAACTTCTCTGAATTCATCACTGTCTGTATTAAATAATTTTGAAAGAAACCCCATAATATCACAATTAAATTATATTTATATCCTTAAAAAAGTTTTCGCTGAAAATTGGAATTTCCAAATCTGCAAATAAAAAGCTACGATAAGATACCTGGTTTTTGTTTTCCTTTTTATTGTAACCTACAATTTCTTTATCTTGTTTGTAAATAGCTATTCCCCGTTTTTTCCAATTATCTTCATCATTGAGATTAATTCCTTCTCTAAATAATAGTTCATGAATATCTGATGACTTCAATCCTTTTATTTTTTCATTAGCTACCTTATCACCATATTTTGATTTTAAAATATGGATTCCATAAGCATTTATGCAGTTTCTCCAGGCTTCATCCTGTCTCCATTTAAAATATTTATAAATATCATCGTCAATTATTGGAATAATCCTGCTGTCAAATGCAATCGGCTTGGCAATTTCCTTATTTAAATTGTATGTAAATGAACTGGCTGCAAAACTGGCTACTACTGAATTTATTTTTTCAATTCTGCCATTAAATGGAATATTATCCAAAAGAATGCTTATTTCATCTGAAAATGTGTAAATAAATACTGGAGCAAACTCATTGAATAAATCTTTAGACACTTTAACCATCAATCTTGCAAAATCTTCATCATAGGGTTTTTCAAGGTTTAAATTTTTAGCTAATGAATGGAAACTTCTCCCATCCAGCCTTAAGATAATTTTTGAGTTTACGGGAACTTTCAAATCCCCATAAACTTCATATTCCTTCATTTCCTACAATCCTACAGTAATAGATTCATTGAAACTTTTAAGTAATTTAATAGCTGAAAGTGCAGCCAGCATACTGGTTTTCGGATTTGCACTGCATGGGAAATTTTTAGTAGTTGTTTTAAATTCACCAAAGTCCCCTTTTGCAGTAATTTCATGAACATTCCTGTCTACATTCGGATCTACAATGATTTTTACATTAATATCCTGATTACAGGACAAACTTATAGTTGCAGCTACATTGATATTAAGTGGAAATTCTTTTACTGCTTCTGATGCCTTACCTTCAAATAAAAATTCCTCTTTATCAATGTCTTTACCTAAAGATTTAGGGGATTTACGGGTAACCAAGTTAACTTCCTCTAAATTAAAATCAGCTACTGCTTTAATACCGTCCAATCCTACAACTGCTCCTGAAGGAAGGTGTATTCTTGTACCTTTCTTTTTACAAATATCATTTACTTTATTGTAGAATTCCTTATCCATAAATGCGCCAATACTCATAATAATCATGTCTACACCATGAGACAATACATTTGGAGCATGTTCTTTAACTGAATCCGGAGAAGCACATTCCAAAACCAAATCAACTTTGTCCAACATATCCTCCAAATCTAAAACAGCCACACCATTAGCAAAAGATGCTAAGTTTTCTGCTCTTTCAACATCATTATCATAAAAATATTCAATATCTATATTATTATCCTCTGGAACAATGCTACTTGCTATGATATTAGCGATAGCACCGCAACCTATAATTCCCACTTTCATAAAATCACGACAAAAAAAATAATTTAATTAAAAATACAAGAAAAATAAAAAATAAATAAAAAAAGATGAAAAATTAACCTTAGAATTTTTCAAATTCTGCTTGTGCTTTAGGCTCACTTTGTTTTGGAACCTGAACTTGTTGATTAGGAGAAATAGCTTCAGACACTGGTGGTTCATGTCTTACTTTTTTCATATCCCTTGGATTAATCAACATGATATCGCCAATAGCTTGAACTTTATCAAAATCAATAGTTAATAAATCATTTTTAAAAGATCTTACATCATGTTCCTCTTCAGGAGCTACCTGAAAACTCCTTTTCATAAGGTCCCTGAAACCTACCTGTTTTTTCTCAGGTTCAATAGCTCTTACCTGCAATTTAGAAATTGTACCTAATCTAATGTTAAGAATTACATCAGCCACTCTTCCGACATAGTGTCCTGTTACTGTATAAATATCTAATTCTTTTAAACTTGAAACTTCCACCATTTGATACACCACAATAAGTAATCTAATTCGTGTTATACTTAAAGTAAATTAATAACTTTAACTTATTTTAAATTTATTTACTTGTTAATATAAATAGTTTATGATGTAACAAATTTTTAAGCAAAATAAGCCATAAAACAAGGAAAAAATATAAGAATATATTGGAATAAATATTTTAAAGAGAATACAAAGGAGACTATAAATTGTGGGACACAAGTAAAGATTATAGAATTTTAGTAGCAAACCATGCAAGAGAACAATGTTTAAATATTATTCAGACTGCATCATTTAGAGGAAATTGGAATAAAAAATTAGCTATTGAAACAGCAAAAAATATGAATAGTGATTTTCAATCATTAAGTTACTCTTATCTTGAAGGAGACGATTTGGTTAACTCTCCAGACGTTGCATCAATAATTGAAAAAGGAGAAAAAATTGTTGAGTGTTTAGGTGGAGACGGATGGAACAAAACTTTCATAAGCAATGCTCCTAAAGAAGATAAGGAAAAAACAATGGAAAATGTAGCTAAAGTAAGATTTTTCATAGACTCTGTTTTAGGTCTTAAAGACCGTTTAGCCCTAGGTCCCATCAATGATCCGATTATCGGAATCGATATAAAAGTTGGAGAAATAATGAGTGTTACAAAACACCCCAATGCAGATTCTTTAATGATATGTAATGTTAATTTAGGAAAAAGAGCCATAACTGTAGTTACAAATGATTTAAATGTAAAAGAAGGAAACAGTGTTGGTGTTTCATTACTTCCGCCACAGTCATTTATGGAAACCACCAGTGAAGGAATGTTCCTTGGAATGGACGGAAATATCTTAAAAGAAGTTGAAGGAGAGCTTGGAGAAATGCCAAAAGGAATTCCTATGGACTCTCTTAACGAAACACGTAATCTGGTAGAAGCGTTTTTAAAATAGGCTATCTTAAATTTAATCCTATTAATTTTTCTTTAGTCATTTCTTCTACTGCATATTTTACTCCTTCTTTTCCAGTTCCACTATTTTTAAATCCTCCGAAAGGCATGTTATCGGTTCTGAATGTAGATTGTTTATTTACAAAAACCGTACCTGCCTCAATTTCATTTGCACATCTTAATCCATCTCTAAAGTTTTCAGTAAATACTCCTGCCTGAAGACCATATTCCGTATCATTAGCTACTTTAATAGCTTCATCAGTTGATTTTACTTTGATAATCGGTGCAACTGGACCGAATGTTTCATTTACAACAACATCCATATCCGGAGTGACATTATCCAGTACTGTAGCTTCGTAAAATGCACCATCTCTTTTTCCACCAGTCAGTATTTTGGCACCTGCCTTAACTGCATTATTAACTGTTTCTTCAACCATGCGAGCAGCATCTTCATCAATAAGTGTTCCCAATACTGTGTTTTTATCCATAGGATTACCCATTTTGATTTTTTTAGTTTCCCTAACCAATTTTTGCGTAAACTCATCAGCTATTGACTCATCAACAATAATCCTTTTAACGCCCATACATACCTGTCCGGCATTTAAATAAGCACCATTCATTACTCCGTTAACTGCCCTGTCAATGTCCGCATCCTTTAGAACAACAAGAGGATCATTACCTCCCAATTCCAAAGTAACTTTTTTCATTCCCGCTCTTGAAGCTATAAGCAGTCCGGTAGCTACACTTCCAGTAAATGAAATTTTATCTACTTTAGGAGATGTTACCAGTGCATCACCTACTTCTGAACCATATCCTGTTACAGTATTGATAACACCATCTGGAAACTCCTCATTTACAAGTTCTGCAAATTTCATAACTGTCAATGGTGCATTTATTGGAGGTTTTATAATTACAGTATTTTTACATGCAATAGCAGGAGCTATTTTATGAATTGATAAATTTAGGGGATAATTAAATGGAGTTATAGCTGCTACAACACCTAATGGAACCCTCTGAGTAAATGCAAAAAAACCTTTACCGTTTATCCCCCCATCCAGAGGAACTGTTTCACCATAAATTCTTTTAGCTTCTTCTGCTGAAAGTTTTAATGTTTCAATTGAACGGTTAACTTCAACAACAGACTCATTAATAGGTTTACCTACCTCTTTTGTAAGCAATTCGGCCAATTCATCTTTGTTATCTTTTAATTTTTCGTAAACTGCATATAATTTATTTGAAATTTTAAATGCAGACATTTCCTGAATAGAATCTTTAGCATTAACTGCAGCATCAATAGCCAAATCCACATTATTTAAATGGGAAACAGGAACTGTATCTATAATTTCCCCATTGTATGGATTTTTAACTTCCGCCAAATCATCAGCTGAAATATGTTTACCATTTATTAACATATCCATTTTATCACCTTATTTAATTATATTAAAAAAACATATATTTAAAGTAATTAACTGAACAAATATTAATATTATGGAAACTGCTAGATTTGAAACATTTGCTGATGCAATAATTGCAATAGCTATGACTGTACTTGTTCTAAAACTGCCTCAGCCAGAAAGTGCAACAATTGCTGCTTTTTGGGCATTGAAAACTTATTATCTTGCTTATTTCATCAGTTTTTTAACATTGTTCAACATATGGTACAGCAACCACAACCTATTCCAGATTGTAGAAAATATTGACAATACTGCAGTAATACTGAATGGAATCCTGATTTTTGAAATAACATTGATCCCATATTTTACATTATGGTTAACACAGGATGCATATTCAATAGCTAGTGAAACCAGCTTTGGATTACTGTTTATTGGAATAAATATTGCATGTAACTTATCAGTTAGGGCTGTTCATAAAAGCGACCCATATAATGACAAATTAATAAAAGCAGATTATGACAATCTATATGCATTAATCCCATTAACTGTAATTCTGATTGGTTTTGTATTAACTTACAGTGTTTTTATTCCAGGAATTTATATCAGCTGTTTAATTGCAGTTATAATGTGGATAGCTATAGCCAGAATACATAGAAAAGGTGTTGAAAATGGAAAGTGAAAGATTTGAAGCATTAATTGATGCAATTCTTGCAATCATAATAACAATAATTGTTTTAGAAATTCCAACACCTGCAAACGGCAGCTGGCAAGCTTTAGGAGAACTGCATCTGGAATTTATTGTTTATTTAATCAGTTTCATAGTTTGTTTTAACTACTGGAACTATCACAACAACTTATTCAGCATCGTAAACTATATTGATTATAAAGTCATCTGGTCAAGTGGACTTTCAATATTTATATTGTCCCTGCTTCCTTATCTGACAAGTTTTGTAGCTAATAACTTCCATTCATTCTTTGCTCAGTCAATATATGGACTGGATTTCCTATTAGTTAATTTAATTTACATCTATACCTCAGAAAGTTTAAAAAATGCAGATAAAGGGAATATTGCTCTGCAAGTAGCGCTAGATAAGAATTATGAATTTATAGCAACAATAGTTACCATCATAATCGGATATGTAATTGGTTATTTCTTCTATCCTCCAGCAATAATTGCTTCCTGTTTAGTTGCAATAATTATCATATGGTCCATGCCATATATAACTAAGTAAAATATTTTGATAAAGAATCTAACTTATTATTAAAGTTAGAAACTTCTTCACCTTTAATTTCACCAGACAGGCCAGTGATATAATTCCTGTAAAACATTAAAGTCAGTAAAACAACTACTATAATCCCGCCAATCAATAAAATAAATTCTGCTGAAGTCTGACCTTTATTATCCAACATATTATCACCTAACTTAATAACATAGCACCTGCAAAATTGGAAATCAGATAAAATATCCCATAAGAAACCAAAGCCAACGGTACAGAAAACTTGATTCCCTTTTTAACATTCCCATACATTATTATGCTTATTATCAAACCAACCAAAACCGAATGAATTACCAGATAAATCTGTCCTGCAAATGGCGCTGCCAAAATTAACTGTGTCTGCTTCCCAAAGCTTTGCATAAACTGGGAGTAAACACTAACCATCCCTAAAGCAAAAGGACTGGCTATTACTGCAGAAATTATTAAAAACATAACTGCCATCATAACAGAAGATTTTCTTTCGCGTTTTAGAGCCAGCATATCCCTTAAATTATTTGAAACATCAAAAATGACATTGGCAATACTTGATCCGCTTTTACGGCTTCCCAATATTATTGTAAAAATCCTCTCAAGTTCTTTTGACTTTAATCTTTGAGCCATAGCCATCCATGCATCATCAAAGTTTCGCCCAACTTTAATCTCAGCAATTGCCCGTCTTGTTTCATCATATAAAGGCCCTTCACCATATTTGGACATATCTTCCATTGCATTTTCAAAACTTAAACCAACTTTTAACATTGCTGAAAGCTGTCTTAAAAAGTCAGGAGCTGATTTTTCAATTTCTGCTGCCCTTTTTTCCTGTTTTATAAAAACATAAGTGGCAACAAAAGGAATGATTAACAAAGGTAAAAATAAAGACAAATCAGAAATTTTAAAAAATACAATGAATATTCCAATTACAATATCTGCAAATAAAATAAAAAATATTAAAATAGCTAAAAATTTAGATGCAACTATCCCAATGTCCCCGCTTAGCAAAAATTCCTGAACTTTGGATAATTGCTCTTCAGAAAGTTTATTTTCTAAAAATAAAGATAATGAATAAATAATTTTAGATTCCATAGATTAAAATACAACTTTAAAATATATAAAATCTCAGTTGTAAATTAAATCAATTTTTGAAAACTTATTCAATAATTAAAGGTAAATCACCAATTATTCTCCCATTACTATCAGGAAATCACCAGAAATGGAAAAAATGTTAGAATATTTAGAAAATAAGCTATTGTTATCACCTACATCCATTATGAGAGTAGGATTAGCAAGACTATATGAACAAGAAACTAATGAAGGAGTTGATGATTTATGAATGAGGAAGATTGTAGACTCCAGTTAAGAGAGTATTGTATTGATTGTAGGGAATGTTATGTTGACATTCCATCAATTGACGAAATGATAGAAGACGAACTATATCAAGCAGAAAGAGAGGCTGATAATATGTAAGATATATATAATAATAAAAAAGAATCAACAAGTGTTGTCCTCTATGGGTTTTGCAACGACATAGAGAACAGTTACATTATAAGCATAATAACTGTTTCTATCCCATCATTAATAAATATATGGATTTTTTGCTAACACTCATTTATTACAACACTACTATTATTTTATTACTTAATTGAAATCTGATAGTCGAACAAATATAATTTAAATTAAATAATATGGTGATAATTATGATTAAAAATATCACATCTAAAGATAAAAAGGATAAAATAAGTACAGTAGATAAATTATCCAAAATAAGAAAATATGAAAAATTTGAGTTAACAAAAAACATATATCAAAATAAAAATGGAATGTATATAACAAAATTTAAAAAAGGCAAAAAAGAAGACGAATTCATTGCTAGAATATATATCAAGCAAATAATAATAACTAAAGACACATTGGAACTATTTGAACCAGTGTATAGTATTAAATACTATGATGTTCTTTATGATGCAGACAAAAGCATAGAAGATGTGACTTTTGAGGAATTAATCAAAAAACTCGAAGCAGAAAGACTATTTGTATATGATACAAAAGCTATTAAAAAATTAATCAACGAAATATTCATACATTGCCACAACAAAGAAATCAAAGGCAAAGATTTTATACAAACTGAAACACGAGTATTTAAAGAAGGATTCTTCCTAAAAGATGGTAAAGTAATTGAAAATACATTGATTAATGGACTGGAAACCAGTAAAGAACAAGTTAAAGAAAGTATTAAATTAATTAATGATTTACTTAATACAAGAGGTTCAGCTATTGACAATGACTGCACATTACTGCGATTTATGTTATGGTCTCCATTCTCATGGTGTTTAAAAGAAATAGGAAAAACAAAAGGATTATATGGATTAATACTAACTGGTTCTCCAAAAACCAACAAAACTGGAAGTTGCTTAAACTTCTCTTGGATATACTCCACACCACAAGACAGAGAAAAAGCAGTATCAACCACATCAGTATTTGGAAGCAGATTAGAAGAGAGTACACTTCCAGCTATTATAGATGAATCATATACACTAATATCTAGAGAAGATATGCAAGACCCAATGAAACGATGCATATACAACAAGGACACTCGTTCAACAAAGGATAAAAGCAACACACAAATTACAATAGACTATTTGGCATTAGGATTACCAATATTTACAATGAACGAATACGAAGAATTTAAAAATTTCATAACTCGACGGTATCATATTAGCTATTATACATCAAGCATGAAAGTAACTGATAACGAAGCTATTAAGTTTGAAAATAAATATTCACCCGTATGAAGATTCACCCCTAAAAGCATTAAGACATCTTGGAAGAGCATTTGCCGATAAAATGATACCATATATTGAATCAAAATCTGAAGAACTTAACGATTTAGAAACACTAACAATCAATATATTAAAACAAATTGCCAATGATGTAGAAGAAGAATTTAATTCATCAGTATATGAAATACAAGAATCAACAGATGATTTCAGCCAAGACAAATGCACAACAATAAGAGAGGGTCTAAACAAACTATTCAGCTCCACACACTACAAACCATATAACCTCAATTATACAATAGGAGATTTTATTAGCTGTGCAAATAATGGTGAGATTAACTGGTTATACTATAGAAACACAAATACATCCTTTGTTATAAATAAAAAAGGTTTTGAAAAAGAAGTCAGCCAAATAGTCGGTGAAAATATGGACTACATATCCATATTAAACGAAATAAATATACCAACAGACAACATATCATCCAAAACAATACACACCAACAGAGGAAATACACGAGGATTTGAAATAACATTTGAAGAACTGTCTAAAAATCTATTTGGAATGTATATTCCAGTATATGATAACACAAAAGAAAATACATGAGACTATTTTTAAAACTAACAGCAGATAACAATTTTAACATTTTGTTATCTGTTTGTTAGAAATTTGTTAGATTTCAAAAAAGCCTCACAAACCTTTAAATCAACAACCAAGCCATTAAATCAATAATTAAATAATCAATATAACAAAATAACATATTATTACATTATACATATAATACCTATTTTTGTGAAAATGAAACAGAACAGCTATTAATATAAAGATCTGTATTAATTTTGTTAGATGTTAAAGTCCAAAATCCAAATCCCAACCAAGCAATATAAAGACTTATTTTAGCTATTGAAGACCATAGCACCAATAACAAAAATCTAACAAACACATAACAAAATTACAAAATAATCATATATCAACCGAATTTAGTAATTAAACACAATATAATAAATTTAGGATCTGCCAACAACATTACCAGAATAATCATTGTTTACAAAAAAGAAAAATCATATTAAGTATTTATCAAAGCTATAACCACCATATAGCTATTAAATTAATAATTAAATTATTAATCTGATAATTCCATCAATACCTCTTCACCATAATTGGTGATTTTATATAATCGACCTTTACGAGCTTCTGGATTTATTAATTCCACAAGTCTTTTATCCATTAATTGTTTTAATACTGCACTAACCTAATTTTGTGGAATATTAGTATCTTTAGATATTAATAATGGAAATTTAGCATATATACTTAATGATTTAATTATTGTCGCACGATACTTTAAATTGTTAATATAATCAATCATTTCTCCCATATAATCAAAAACATGTTTATTTACGATTTCTCTTAAATGCTTTGAGTCCATTTGAAATTCCAAGAACAGATGTATTATTCAAACTAGATTGCTTAAGTTTTCTTTTGTAAAATTTCTCTTCATCAAAGGTACCTTTTTGTTTTTCTTCATTAATTTCATCTACAATTTTATTTACCATATCCTGATAAAAAGCAATAGCTTCATCATGAGGCATATCTTTTGTAGGAGTATAAACTTGGGATGCTACAGTACCAACGACACTACTGGTACTTCCCATCATACTTCTTTCATAAACAAGAATTGATTTTACATAATTATCATCGATTGAATCCAATACTTCAAGAAATACAGGCTCAATTTTTTCAAAATATTTTCTATCAGTACTATTATTAACCATTTTGTCAATATTTTTATATTGATAAGAAGCAGTTTTATCTAAAATAGTATTCATTACCTTACTTTTACTCATTAAATTAGCCATTTTACCTGAGATTTTATCATCAAAATCTATTATATTATCAACAATATCTTTTTTACTTTCAGAATTATTAAATTCTGGAATATCATTAGAACTTTGTTTGTCCGTTTCATAAGTATTATTTTCTTGAGTGGAAACATCAGTTTGAATTATCTTTGAGCCACAATTTGGACAAAAATAGCTTTCTTCAGCTTCATAACCACAAGTAGAGCATTTTACCATAAATCTGATTCCTCCATATTCTAAAAATAAAATGTTAAAATGAAGATAGCGCCTGCTTTTTAATAATGTGTAGGTGTTATATCTTCATTTATATGTCCTATTACCACGTTTGTTTCATCTGTTGTATTCATAACAATGTCTGCTTTAATATGTGATATGGTGTAATAATCTTCAATACTTTTATCACTATCTTCTAACGTTTTAGATATAGTGAATTTATAATTGGTATCTTGAAGATACAAGTCTTTAGGGTTGAATGTGTAAGTTCCCCAATTTTCTGTTTCTCCATTTTCTAATGATACTTCAATATTAGTTACTGCTAAACCTGTCACTCTAGTAATTGTTTCTCTAGGCATTAAAGAAAATTTTGTTACAGCCATACCAACTTGATAATCAGTATGATTAGTTCCAGAGGAACTTCCATATTTTATAACTTCTTCTTCAGTCATTCCACTAAATTGTAATTCTTGTTTATATTGTTCTGGATTAGTTTCATTAATAAGTAGTAATCTTTGAGCTTCATCTTGTTTACCAGCTATTGAACTTTCAACTGCTCCACCAAATGGTGTATCACTATAACTTACAGACATTTCAATACTGGTCACATCAACAATATCATTACTAAATACTCCACCTAATGAAGTAATACCTACTAAAGCAATAATAACAATTATAGCCAGCATTATTAATTTTGGACGAGCCATAACACGATTGATAATACTTGAACTAGTTTTTGGAGCATTATTTGTTGTTTGTTGTGATTCTGTATTGACAGTTTTATTTACTTTGGTTCCACAATTAGAACAGAAATCTGAATCATCATCTAATTTACTTCCACAATTTCGGCAAAATCTTTTATCAGACATTTATTGTAATCCTCCATTATGTAATTGAATATATTTTCCAATGAAAGCTCCTATTAATGCAGATATTAAGAAGTATCCAAATATGAATCCCCCTAGCCAGTATAATACACTTCCGATTATACCAATTATAACTCCATATATTATAGCATTGATATATGATTGTTCTGTTAAATATCCTGCAATTAAAGAACCAATAAATACTCCAAATATAGCTAAGTAAACATTAAAACCAGAAATTCCAACAAATATTAAAGAGATAACTACACCTATAATTACTGGTTTTAATTCAAAATTTTTAGCTACATCATCAACATCAAATGTTGTATTATTATTGTTATTATTGGATTTGGAATTAGTATTGTTTTGTTTTTTGATTTCTGAGCCACATTTTGGACAAAATTTTTCATCATTAATACTATTTCCACATACTGGGCAATTAGTCATTATTACCACCAACTGTGTTAAAATTTAATAAGTCAATGTCAAATTTCATAAATCCTAATTCGATTGTTTTATATAAATCTGAATCTTTATCAATTATTTCAACAGATTCTGTGCCGAATAAGTCCATAATTTTTAAAAATACAAATTCATGATGTTGTTTTTCATATTCTGGAATATCAATGTCTTCATATATTTGGTCTAATAATATTTTAATAAGATTAATGAAGTCTTCTTTATCTCCAGCATGTTCTTCGGATTTAAATTCTTCTGGAGACAGTTTTGTATTAATTAAAAACATTTCAGTCTCTTTACCATCAATATAAACACAATATCCTTTATTTTTAAGATAAACCGTATTGATTTTCTTTTCATCATATATGTTGATTGCTATTTTATCATAGCCATCAGAAGGCATTAAAAAGTTTAGTTTGCGAACAATCATCCATAATCACCTCAAAAAAAGTAATTAAGTAAGTAATTGATTACTTACTTTAAAATGTAATTGTATTTGCATATTCTTTAGCAGTGTCTAAATTATCACATCCGACAAAGACGGTTTTATCACCAGATGAAACACCAACTAAATATTTAAAAGAATAATCCACATCTTCTGGATTAGTGAATATTGTTAAATCTCCATCAGTTGTTGGATCATCTGTAAATCCAGTATTAGATTTAAGAGTTGAAACAATACTGTCCATTGCTCCATCATAATAAAATACTGATACATTATCATTTACAGTCCAAGCTGATTTGGATTGGTAGGTATTTCCACCATTTGCAGAATCTTGTAAAGAGTCATTTAATACTTTAACAGCATCACTAGAAGTGATATTCATTTTAAAATTACCATCAAAGTCATTTGTTTTAGTTAATTCGACTGCACATACACTAGCTACAGAAATAATAGCTATACAAATAAGTAATAATGTAAATATCTTCTTATTCAACTTATTTTCCTCCATAAAATTTTTCGCACAAAAGCTTGTACAATATATAAGTTTGCCAAGAAGTATGATATAAAAGTTGTGTTTAAGTAAAGGTATAATAAGTTAATTTAAAATAATTAAAAAATAATATAAAGTAATTTGACAAATAACATTGTATTTTATGTAAAATAAATTAAGATGTGATGAATAATAACATATCAGAACAAGAATTATGGGCAATAGTTGGCTATGTAGAAGTTTCAACTGCTAGGAAAAAGACAATTAAAGCTATTGGAACTGAAGAGTATACATTACCATCGAATATTTGTAAAGAAACCAATTTAACTTCATCACAAGTATCTAATGCCTTAAGAGATTTAAAAAGCAAAGAATTGGTTATTTGTCTTAATGAGTCAGTTTCTAAAGGTAGATTATATAAGTGCACTAATTTAGGCTTAGAAATACTGGAAAAACTGAAATAAAATCATATGACTCACAGTATCTCCGTATGATAAACCAATGTAACTGATAATCAAAACTATCTACACAAATGATTTTAGCTATATGATCTTTAATCAATCAAATAAGCAAGTAGAATAGTTATTAATAAAATTAATATATTTATATATAGGACAACTTTTTTATTCCAAAAACATTATTATGTCCGTACATATTCTGAAAAGTCTACATCAGAAAAATTATAAAAACAAACAATAAAGCAATTAATTAATTAACTAAGCACAAATAGGGGAAAGAGAGAAATTTAAAAGTGCTGAAAAGTAGCTATTTTTTGCTGAAATATTACCCAATTTTGCAGTAAACATACAGAATATTTGCTTTAAATAAAATAAAAATAGTATTAAGTCTATATCAAAGCTATAACCACCATATAACTATTTAATTAATTATTAACTTATTTGATAAGCACATAAAGGAAACAACCCATAACTCCAACATACATCAACATAACTATTTAAAGATGGATAATAGACAATAACATAAATATCTAATTTTAAATATACAATATCACATTATATTAAATTATATGTTCTTAAAATACAATTTACGAGATTATAAAAGTTATTTTTTTATCAATATTAAGATGTACCCACACCATTAAGTCATTACATCATATAAAGGCCCTTCACCATATTTGGACATATCTTCCATTGCATTTTCAAAACTTAAACCAACTTTTAACATTGCTGAAAGCTGTCTTAAAAAGTCAGGAGCTGATTTTTCAATTTCTGCTGCCCTTTTTTCCTGTTTTATAAAAACATAAGTGGCAACAAAAGGAATGATTAACAAAGGTAAAAATAAAGACAAATCAGAAATTTTAAAAAATACAATGAATATTCCAATTACAATATCTGCAAATAAAATAAAAAATATTAAAATAGCTAAAAATTTAGATGCAACTATCCCAATGTCCCCGCTTAGCAAAAATTCCTGAACTTTGGATAATTGCTCTTCAGAAAGTTTATTTTCTAAAAATAAAGATAATGAATAAATAATTTTAGATTCCATAGATTAAAATACAACTTTAAAATATATAAAATCTCAGTTGTAAATTAAATCAATTTTTGAAAACTTATTCAATAATTAAAGGTAAATCACCAATTATTCTTCCTTTATTTTTTTCAATAGCTATTGTATCTTCAAGTCTGACACCAAAATTATCTTCCAGATAAATTCCTGGTTCAACTGTAATAACCATGCCCTTCTCAATTACTGTTTTGTCCTTAGTTGAAAATGTAGGTATTTCATGAATATCCAAACCTACGCTATGGCCTGTTGAGTGAATGTAATTATCACCGTAACCATATTCACTTATAATATCACGAGCCACATTATCAATTTCACAGCATTTAAGACCAGGTTTAATTGCTTTTATGGCCTTATCATGAGCTTCTGCTACAATATCACAAATTTCATTTTGTTTTTCTGTATACACAATAGTTCTTGTATTATCTGAACAGTACCCATGATATTTTGCTCCCCAGTCAATTAATATTGGTTTTTCCAACTGTTTATCCTGAGGTGTTGCATGAGGCAGACTTGAATTTGAACCGCTTGTTACAATAGTATCAAAAGAACTGCCATCCGCACCATATTTTCTCATTAAGTTGTCCAATTCCAGAGCAACAATATTTTCAGGATTTGTATTGTTTAAAATATCCAAATCAACAAATGCTTTTTGAGCAATCTGTGTTGCTTTTTGGATTTTATCTATTTCATCAGATGTTTTAATTTGTCTTTGAGCATCAATAAATGTTTCAGATTTTATATTGAAAGAATCTTTGAATTTTTCATATGTACTGTAAACCAAACTCGGTTCAATAGCCAAATTGGAAATTCCTTCCTTTTTAAGCTCCCCAAGCATGTCTGAAAATGAAGTAAATTCTTTAACTTCAATTGTTGATGTTTTATTAGCTATCTCCATATCCATTTTTGATACATAAATAATTGGATCTTCTTTTATAACACAAAAAGCAAAACTAGTAGGTCTGTAATTTGAAATATAGTGAATATTTGTAAATTGTGCAAGCAAATAACCCTGATACTCCTTTTTTTCCATGTCTTTTAAAATATTGTTAATATGAAATTCATTTATTTCCATTTTTACACCTTTCATCAATAAACATTATATTTTTCTGGTTTTAATATCTTTCAAAATATTGGAACAACAGTTATATATAATTTTTATTTTAAAATTATTAAATAGCATTTAATCTAAACACAGAATAAAATATTAATGAAAAAAAGATTATTTTTATTTCATGCTTCAGTTAATAAAATTAGCGAAACTGCAGCAATATATTGGACGGGCAGATTAATGCTTAACTGTTTATCTAATGATACAATAAGAAAACCTACCTTGAAAACATTTTATAAAGCAATGACTGATACTAGTGAAAGATGTGCATCTAGTTTTACAGGTGTGCCTATACCATAGGTGATTCTATGTTAAAATTATTTAATTTATTTAATATTGATGAGAAATATTTTGCAGATAAAAAAACCGTGAAAAAAAGATTTATAAAAGTATTTGGAGGATTTTTATTAATAGCAACTGCAATATCACCATTTACATGGATGGGGTTTTTATTTTTCTTATTATTATTGTTTGCATTAGGCGGAATATTTCTAATAGAATATTATAGTGATGAATTAGATAAAAAATATAAATTATACAACTTTAACAATTTTAGAGGATATTCTTATCAAATATTTGCATTTACTATTTTAGGATTTTCAACCACATCTTTATCTGTGCTTATGATGTGTTTGTGTGCTGGAGCAACTGTTATGAAATCCGTATTACTAGCAATAATATTTGCACTGCCATTTTTAGGAATCGGCCTTAAATTTAAAACATTTAACGATTCCAGCCTAGAAGAAAATGGGGAAATCGTTTATGATGCAGGTTATGAACCTAACTACTATTGGCCAGTACTATCTATCTGCTGCTATTTAGGATACACACAAGGACTCTACGAAACATCCCCAATAAACATAGCAGGATTACTGATATCCACAACAGCATGCTTCATATGGCTAATATACCCAAACAAAATCAACAAATATTTACCATTTGAAAACAGAACCAAAAAAGGAGAAGCAATATATTTAGCAATAGCATTAATCATATTCTTCATATTACTCCACCAATTTACTACAATCCCATTTACAGAAATTTTAGGAATTACCAAATAAAAAGAATAACTATTAATCAACAAATCATGATAAAAATATGAATATGTTTAAAATAATAACAATTAAATAACAAACATCAATTAATAGATTTAATGAAGTGATTTTAATGACAAACATATTTAATTTATTCAAATTAGATCCCAATAGAAAGTATTTTCCAAAAAAAGAAGATATTAAAAAAAGAGCAATCAAAAGTTATGGAATAATCCTATTTTTAGCAATAGCTACATCTAGCATCACATGGCTAGGATTTTTCTGTTTTCTTTTTTTTGTATTTGGAACATGTGGAGTATGGATTGTGGAGTATTATGGTGACGAATTAGATGAAAAATATGGATTGTACAACTTCACTAATTTCAGAGGATTTTCTCTCCAAATTTTCTCATTCATGCTTCTAGGAGCATCAACCACATCTTTATCTGTGCTTATGATGTGTTTGTGTGCTGGAGCAACTGTTATGAAATCCGTATTACTAGCAATAATATTTGCACTGCCATTTTTAGGAATCGGCCTTAAATTTAAAACATTTAACGATTCCAGCCTAGAAGAAAATGGGGAAATCGTTTATGATGCAGGTTATGAACCTAACTACTATTGGCCAGTACTATCTATCTGCTGCTATTTAGGATACACACAAGGACTCTACGAAACATCCCCAATAAACATAGCAGGATTACTGATATCCACAACAGCATGCTTCATATGGCTAATATACCCAAACAAAATCAACAAATATTTACCATTTGAAAACAGAACCAAAAAAGGAGAAGCAATATATTTAGCAATAGCATTAATCATATTCTTCATATTACTCCACCAATTTACTACAATCCCATTTACAGAAATTTTAGGAATTACTAATTAAAAAGGAGGCAAAAATGAATGCAAAACAAACAATAGCTATCATTATCCCAATAGCTATTTTTATTATTAAAAAATATATCAGTCTTTATATAACTATTCCAGTTTTAATAGCGGGATGTATCATAACATATTATTTATACACAAAATCTGATGAAGATAAATACTTAAGAGGTGCTCTTTCACTGTACTGCTTAAATTTCTTCCTTATCATACTTGGTATTGTGCTATATTATATGCTATAAAAAGCAATTTACTGAAAAAATTTTTATATATAAAATTAGATATGTAAAAACCATGTTTAAATTTACAAGCAATGAAGTGAGGGACTTAATAATTTCATTTTTCGTTATCTCACTTTCTTTTTCAATATTGTATACAGGCAGAGATTTCTCTGCAATGTACTTTATATTACCTATTGTAATGGTAGGTGTAGGTTTAGGATTTATTCTCCACGAACTTGGACATAAATTCAGTGCAATGCATTTTGGTTACTGGTCTGAATATCAGCTCTGGCCGGTTGGTTTGATTATTGCTTTAGCCAGTTCCTTTTGCGGAATTGTATTTGCAGCTCCTGGAGCAGTTTATACTTATGCAAATTTCTTAGATGACAGAACCAATGGTATCATATCTATAGCAGGACCTATAGTCAATATTGTACTTGCTATTGTATTCCTATTGATAGCTACTGTAGTTTATCCTATGGCATTTTTCAATCCAACAATGCAAATCATATTCCTTGTCTGTTCACTTGGATTTACTATTAACAGCTATTTAGCTACATTTAACCTGATTCCTATTTGGAATTTAGACGGCAGCAAAGTACTCAGATGGAATGGATTAATCTGGATTGTTACAATTGCTATTTCAGGAATTATGACTTATCTTTCCATGACAGTAGGTGTTGAAGGTATAATAAAGATTTTAATAGGATAATAGACAATGGAAAATCAAGAAATAACATTTTTTAAAGGAACACACAGAATAATCCCCCCTTCAAAAACAATCAAAAACAATGAAAGCAAAATAAAAACAGCCGGAATAACCCGTATAACTGAAATAACACATCTGGACAGAATTGGAATTCCTGTTTTTTCAGCTATTAGACCTACTGCTCAGGATGGTGGAATAAGCATCTATGGAGGTAAAGGAATTACACCTGAACATGCTAAAGCTTCAGCTATGATGGAAGGTTTTGAGAGATACTCTGCTGAAAAGCAGAACACAGATGAAACTGTTATTGCAGGTTTAAATGAAATAGAAGGAAAATATATTGATCCGATTTCTCTAAATCTGCCAAAAGATTTCAGTAAAGATTTACTCGACACAATGAATTTGGAATGGAGCATCTCAAAGGATTTAATATCTGGAGAGAATTATTATATTCCATCCAATGCAATTTATCATCCGTATGTTCCTGAAAATAATGTTCAGAGTCTATTTAAAGGAAACACTAATGGTTTGGCTTCAGGAAATATTTTAGAAGAAGCAATTTTACATGGAATTTTTGAAGTTATCGAAAGAGACGCATGGAGTATTTTTGAGCTTACCCATAAAAATTCAAAACAGATCGACCTTGAAAGCATTGATAGCGAAAATATTAATCAGGTTCTTAACAAATACCATGAAAATGGAATTAACATTAAGCTAATGGACTTAACAGCAGATGTTGGTGTTCCCACAATAGCCGCATCTGCAGATGATACTGTTTTAAAAGATGCTGGATTATTGTCCTTAGGTATTGGAACTCATCTTAATCCGGAAATAGCTGTTTTACGTGCTCTTACTGAAGTGGCTCAAAGCAGAGCAACACAAATTCAGGGTGCTCGTGAAGATACTGTAAGGGCTGATTTTGCACGAAAAGCAGGTTATGAACGTATGAAAAGAATCAATAAATGTTATTTTGAAGATGAAGAAGACAAAATATCTTTCAGAGATATTGAAGATAAAAGTACCAATTCCATAACCCGAGACATTGAAATTGTTAAAGATGAATTAATGAAAAATGGGCTGGACAAAATATTGTATAGTGATTTAACACGCCCTGAACTTGGAGTAAGTGTGGTCCGTATTGTAATTCCGACAATGGAACTTTATTCCATAGACAACACCCGTGCTGGAGACCGCTGCTTAAAATTTTAGATTTATATGGTTAAAATAATAATTTATACCGGATTATCACTTTCCTTTGATGAAGCAAAAGAAATATTGGATAGCCACGACGATGTTGAAGTTATCTATAAAAGACCAATCAAACGTGGAGATATCGGACTGGCCATCAATGAACATCCTGACATTATTGGAATAATTGATGGTGTTTTTCATCAAAATTCTGCAGTTGCACATAGGGAAATCCTAAAAGCAATTGATGAAGGAATAACTGTTGTTGGAGCATCCAGTATGGGAGCTTTAAGAGCTTCCGAACTGGATACTTTAGGTATGAAAGGAATCGGTTATGTTTATGAACAGTATGCAA